>JAEEGK010007677.1_pt1 | contig 25663 bp, 19 predicted proteins | sample 8958771 | NCBI WGS metagenome assembly JAEEGK01 (sample SAMN16246547, study PRJNA631951) | gut metagenome | biome: gut microbiome; feature: rumen; material: SC-attached | host: Bos | place: Iran: Karaj | collected 2018-10
ATCATCGAGCGCACCCTGAAGCTCATCACCGTCACCATCCACGCCGCCCGTCCGGGCGTGATCATCGGCAAAGGTGGTCAGGAAGTGGACAAACTGAAGGAAGAGCTCAAGAAGGTCACCAAGAAGGATGTTCAGATCAACATCTTCGAGGTGAAGCGCCCCGAGGTTGACGCCACCATCGTGGCCGATTCCATCGCCCGCCAGATTGAAGGCCGCGTGAGCTATCGCCGCGCCATCAAGATGGCCATCGCCACCGCCATGCGCGTGGGCGCCGAGGGCATCAAGGTGCAGATCAGCGGCCGTGTAGGCGGCGCCGAAATCGCCCGTTCCGAGATGTTCAAGGAAGGCCGCACCCCGCTGCATACCTTCCGTGCCGACATCGACTACGCCCTGGCCGTGGCCCGCACTCAGATGGGTACCATGGGTATCAAGGTGTGGATCTGCAACGGTGAGAAGTACGGTAAGCAGGACCTCTCCCCCAACGCCGGTTTCGCCTCCAACGTGGCAGCCCCCGGTTCCGTCCGTCGTGAAGGCGGCCGTGGTGACCGTGGCGGTCGCGGTGGCCGTGGCGGCCGTCGTGGCGAAGGCCGCGGCGAGCGTCGATAAGCCCTCGCAGCTCATTATTTATGTCGCAGGTCAACCATTTTTTGGGGACCTGCGACATTTTTCTTATTTTTGTGCGTTTGTAATAGACGTGTTACCATGAAAAAGATCCTTTTTGCCGCTGCAGCGCTTGTTCTGGCCGCTTGCAGCCCTAAGCCGGCCCAGACCACCCTGGTTTCCGGCCTGTTCCCGGAAGACAGTGAAATCACTTCCCTCCAGCTTGTCGTGGGTGACCAGCTGGACACCGTGGTCAATGTGAGCGAGGGCAAGTGCGAGGTGGAAGTCCCCACCAATGTCCTGGCACTCTCTTACGGCATGGCCGGCAATCAGCGCATCCAGTTCGTGGCCGACGGTTTCCCCGTCACCCTGGATTTCGCCACCGGAAAGTCCTCTTCGGCCAATAGCAAAGGCGTGCAGAGCCGCCTGATTGACTTCCTGGCCTGGAACGAGAATTTCATGGACGACTACCGCGCCAATATGGAAGCCGCCGAGGAAGACGACCGCGACGCCATTCAGGAAAAGGCCGTGGCCGACTATAACGCCTACATGAAAAAGATGATCCTGGCCAATAAGGACAACGTGCTGGGTATGATGGCCATGAGCTCCATCGACCTGGACGATGCCGCCGAAGCCCTGGAACTCATCGACGCGCTCTCTCCCGAGCTACAGGCCGATCCCCGCATCGCCCGCATCAAGCAGAGCCTGGAAGCATCGGCCAAGACCGCCGAGGGCATGCCCTTCGTGGACTTCGAGGTGCTGCAGGACCCGGAGGATCCCGCTTCGGTGGTGAAGTTCTCCGATTTCGTGGGCAACGGCAAGTACGTCCTGGTGGACTTCTGGGCCTCCTGGTGCGGCCCTTGCCGCGGCGAGATGCCCAATCTCCGCAGCGTGTACGAGCAGTACCACGGCGAGCAGTTTGACATGCTCAGCGTGGCCGTCTGGGACAAGCCGGAAGACACCGTTGAGGCCGCTGCCGAGGAACAGATTGCCTGGAACCATATTATCAACGCCCAGCGCATCCCGACCGAGCTCTACGGCATCCAGGGTATTCCGCACATCATCCTCTTCGGCCCCGACGGCACCATCCTCAAGCGCAACCTGCGCGGGGAAGCCATCGGCGCGGCGATCGCTGAGGCCCTTGGCAAGTAATTGACAGTCAAAGAAAAAATAGCCTTATTTCCCCATTCCCCCGGCGTGTATCGGTATTACGACGCCGGGGGGAAGGTGATTTATGTGGGGAAGGCCAAGGACCTGCACAAGCGGGTGGCGCAGTATTTCGTGCCGCCGGAGCGGCTCAACACCAAGACCCGCATCCTGGTGAGCAAGATTGCCGATGCGCAGTTCTCCGTGGTGGACAGCGAGGCCGATGCCCTGCTGCTGGAAAACAACCTCATCAAGCAGTACAAGCCCAAGTACAACATCCTCCTGAAGGATTCCAAGACCTATCCCTGGATTTGCGTGAGCGGGGACGAGTTCCCCAAGGTCTTCATTACCCGCCGCATTGAAAAGGGGCAGGGAAACCGCTACTTCGGCCCCTACAGCCACGTGATGCATGCCCGGAACCTGGTTGATTTCTTCCGGGAGGTGTATGCGCTCCGCACCTGCAAGCTCAAGATCACCTCGTCGGCCGTGCTGCAGGGCAAGTTCCGTCCCTGTCTGGAATTCCACCTGGGCCGCTGCAAGGCGCCCTGCGTGGGCAAGATTTCCCGGCAGGAGTATGCCGGCTACCTGGAGGAGATTGTGCGCATCCTGAGCGGCCGGGGCGGAGAGGTGATCCGGCATTACAAGGCCCTGATGGCCGAAGCGTCCGCCCGCCTGGAATTCGAGGAGGCGCAGCGCTACAAGGAAAAACTCCAGAGCCTGGAGCGGCACTATGCCAAGAGCATCATCACCCAGGCGGCCGATACGGATGCCGACGTGTTCTCGATGGTCCTGGACGGACTGGAGGCCTTCGGCAATTTCCTGCGCATCCGCGGCGGGGCCATTGTCCAGTCGCTGAACCTGGGTTTCAAGAGCCAGATTGAGGAGTCGAAGGAAACCCTGCTCGCCACCTTTATCGGCGAGATTGAAGACAAGTTCGGGAGCCTGTCCAAGGAAGTGATCGTGCCTTTCCTGCCGGACGTGGAGATTGAGGGCGTGAACTTCCGGATTCCGCAGAAGGGCGACAAGCTGGCCCTGCTGGAGCTGAGTGCCAAGAATGCGAAGGAGTTCCACTTCAACAGCATCAAACAGCGCGAACACACCGACCCGGACGCCTGGCGCCAGAGCGTGCTGCGCGACCTGCAGCAGGCCTTGGGCATGCCGGTGCTGCCCCGGCACATGGAGTGCTTCGACAATTCCAACATCCAGGGTACGAATCCGGTGGCCTCGTGTGTGGTGTTCCGCGACGCCGAGCCCAGCAAGAAGGATTACCGCCGCTTCAAGATCAAGACGGTGATCGGGGCCAACGACTTCGCCTCCATGAAGGAGGTGGTGAACCGCCGCTATGCCCGCATGCTGGCCGAAGACCCCGACGACCTGCCGCAGCTCATCGTGATTGACGGCGGCAAGGGACAGCTGGAGTTTGCCCATCAGGCCCTGGCCGAACTGGGCATCCTGGACCGCGTGACGGTGGTGGGCCTGGCCAAGCGCCTGGAAGAGGTGATCCGTGTGGGCGATCCGTATCCGCTGTTCATCGACCGCAATTCCCAGGCTCTCAAGGTGTTGCAGCGCATCCGCGACGAAGCGCACCGCTTTGGCATCACCTTCCACCGCAACCTGCGCTCGAAGGCCGCCATCCAGAGCGCCTTGCGGGGAATCAGCGGCGTCGGGGAGCGCACCGAGCAGCGTCTGCTGCTGCATTTCGGGAGCGTCGCCCGCATTGCCGATGCCCCGCTGGAGGAGTTGTCGGCCCTGGTGGGGGCCACGCTGGCGGTGAAGATTCACGATTATCTGAATGAATAAGGCGTATGGCCATGACAGAAAAAACCTTTAATAAAATCTTCAATGCGTTCATCCTGATCGGGATGGCCGTGGTGACGTGCCTGGTGACGGGCATCAAGATCTCCCAGGCGGGGGACGGGGATATCACCTGGCTGCTGGTGACGGCCTTCGGCTCGCTCATGGGGGTCCTGGCTACGGTCTGCTCGGCCAACGGATGGATCATCACCTTCCTTTTCGGCTTCCTGGACGTCGCCATTTATGGTATCTCCTGTTGGATGAACTGGCGCACGGGAGGATCGGGCCTGGGCAACGCCCTCCTGCATTTTGTCTATTTCGTGCCCATGCAGCTGGTGGGATTCCTGCAGTGGAAGCGCCGGGGCGCCAAATCGTCGGCCCAGGTGAAGGCCCGCCGCCTTTCGCCGGCCATGCGCTGGGGCTGGCTGGCCATTACGGTGGCGGCCACCGCCGTGCTCTATCTGGTCCTGCTGCAGTTTGACCGTTCGGCCGCCGAGGGCTTCCTGCGCGTGGCGGTCCTGCTGGATGTGATTCCCCTGGTCTGCAACATCATCGGCCAGCTGCTCATGTCCACGGCCTATATGGAGCAGTGGATCTTCTGGATGGCCGTGAATATCACCTCCATCGGCATGTGGGCTTTCTCCGACCAGTCCTTTGCGCCCGTTTACCTGGTCAAGTACAGTTTCTATCTCATCAATTCCATCAATGGCTTGCGAATCTGGCTGCGTTTGAGCCGGGCATAACGCTTTTTAAGCCTATCGTTTTCATATTAAAGAATTTTTACTTACCTTTGTGCGCTCTATCGATTTGAAAAAGAGAAAAACGTAATATTAAACTTAAAACCTGATTAGAATGAAAAAGGAAGAAATCGTAAAGCAGGTCAAGGATATCATCGTTGACAAGCTTGGTGTCGAGGAATCCGCAGTCACTGAAACTGCCAGCTTCACCAACGACCTCGGTGCCGATTCTCTGGACACCGTGGAACTCCTGATGGAATTTGAGCGCGTGTTTGGAATCAAGATTCCCGATGAGGAAACCAGCGGCATTGCCACCGTGGGCGACGCTATCGCCAAAGTGGCCGAAAAGCTTGGCGAGTAATCTCGGAACAGCTGATAAAAGTAACGGCGACCTTGCAAAAGGCCGCCGTTTTCGTATTCTGTAGGGAGGACGCTTAGTCGCGGGGAATGGAGAAGGTGACGCGGAAGGAAGGCCGACGCCCGCCTGCGGCGGGGCCGCAGAGGACGGCGTGGTAGTAGCGGTCCTTGTCCAGTTCCGTGGTATAGCTGTAGGTTTGCTGGTTGGCCGATGCGTACATCTGGGCCAGCATCATGTAGCTGTAGTAGTTGGAATAGCTGTTGTAGCCGTAGCCACCATACCCGTATCCGCCGTAGCCATATCCATAGCCGCCGTAACCGCCATAGAGGCTGTTGTAATAGTTGGCATAGAGCAGCTGCTGGTAATACTCGTCGTCGTAGGCCGAACTGGAGGCGTTGGCCACTTTCTCCGTGTGGATGGTGAGGAGCCAGATGTCGCCGTCGGTGGCTGTTTCCAGGTCTGTGCGGGGGAGGAGTTCCTGCAGATGATAGCTGATGTCGGGGGAATAGACCAGGTTGGAACGGTCGATGTCTCCCTGGTTCTCCGTGCTCACGCTGGCATCGGTGAGGCCGGCAAAGGCAATGTAGGGATTGTCGTTCTCGTCCTTCCTTTCGGTGCGGATGGTAGGGCTCAGCACGGTGGGGAAGTATTTCATGTCGCGGAAGTCTTCCGGCATGTCGTAGGGCAGGATGATGGACGCCTTCGCGATGATGGCCTTGAGGGGGTCGCCGCCGTGGGCGGTGATGGCGGCGGCGGTCTTGCGCCGCAGCTCTTCGGCCCGGATCACCGGCTTGAGTCCGCAGCCGCCCTCCACCAGGATTTTGTTGGCGGGAGCGCAGTCGCGGGTGCTGTGGGTGGTGCGGTTGAAGGTGTATTGGCTGAACTTTTCGGTGGTTCCGGTGTAGGTTTGTTCGTGGACGAACTCGGTCTCGCCGGGCACCAGGACGAAGGAAGAGTCGTGGGGGGCGGTATCGTTGCCCCAGCTGCTGTTCACGGTGAGCATGGCCACGTTGCTGTTGCGGTAATACTTGCCGCTGGAAACCTCCATGCAGGGGAATTGGAAGAGGTTGATGCGGCCGCCCAGGCCTTCCGGGGCCTCTACTTCCAGGTAGATGCCGGGCAGGGCTTTCACGAAATCCTGGTAGTGGTCGATGCCGTCCTCGCTCCCGCGGTCCTTGAGGATCCCGTTGAAGGAACGGATGAGATCCACGTAGCGCTGGGCATATTCTTTCTTCAGGGTGAAGTTGAGGGCGCCGCTGCCGTTATAGACGGGGATACCCTGGGTGAGGAGCTCCGTTCCGTGGGCCAGTTCCCCCACGGCGCTGCGTTTGTTGATGTCCAGGGGTTCCAGCAGTTCCGTGACGCGGATGTTCTGGAGGATACGGGCCTGGTCGTCGCTGGCGCAGGAAACGGTGTCGCCGGCAAAGTAGAGGGTGATACCCACGCCCTTGGGGTTCCGGCCCAGGTCAATGGTGTCCAGGGCGGGAACGAGGGGGAAAGCCGCTTCCCGGGTGGTGAGGCCGAAGTCGGCATCCCGGATGGCGCCGATGGTGAGATGGGCGTCGGAGAAGCCGGAAAGGTCCGTGGCGAGACGCATCTGCGTCTCTTCCAGGTCGAAGGTTTCCGTATAGGTGTCGTAAAGGAGGCTCTTGTCCACGAGCCCTTTACCCAGATCTTGGTCCACTTTCACGCAGGCAGGCAGCATCAGAGCTGCCGCCACGCCCAGGACGATAATTTTCTTCATTTACTGCAAGAGGTTGTCGTAAAATGCATTGTAGCTGTCCATGTAGCTTCCGTCGGCATAGGACGCCTCCTGATATTCCAGCAAAGGAAGACCGAGGGAGCGGCAGTGGTCGGCCAGGGACTTTTCTACACCTGCGCTGCCCAGGATAATGCCGTCGGCATACTGAGCGGCTAATTTTGCAAGTTCTGTGCCGTCTGCCTTTTCTCCCATGACCACATCTTTGGGCTTGATGGCGCCGAAGGGGATGGCGTCCACGAAATGGGGGCCGAAGGACTCCGCGGGGGTGTCGTCAGACAGCGACAGGACCACCTTGGAGTGGGCAAAGATGGGATCGTCTTTATAGGCTTTCTTGAGATAGAGCGGAAGAATGTGGGTAATCCAGCCGGAGCAATGGATGATGTCCGGGGCCCAGCGCAGTTTCTTCACGGTTTCCAGGACGCCGCGGGCGAAGAAGATGGCCCGTTCCCCGTTGTCCGGGAAGAAGGAGCCGTCGTCCCCGCGGTAGATCTGTTTGCGCCGGAAGTAGTCTTCGTTGTCAATGAAATATACCTGAATACGGGCCGACGAAATGGAGGCGACCTTGATGACCAGCGGCCGGTCTACGTCGGCAATGATGATGTTCATCCCTGACAGGCGGATGACCTCATGGAGCTGGTTTTTCCGTTCGTTGATGCACCCGTAACGCGGCATGAAGGCGCGGATTTCCCGGTGCCGTTCCTGAATGCCCTGCGGCAGTTCGCGGCAGATTTTGGAGAGGGGCGTCTCCGGCAGGTACGGATACATTTCTGCGTTGACGAACAGAATCTTCTTGGCGGAATCTCCCATGGTTCAAATCATTTAACCTACAAATGTACTATTTTTTTTTGAGTTTTCCGGGGGTTTGGCTAACTTTGGACCGAAATTAGGTGTAGTATGCCCGCAAAACTCAATGCCCAGATGCGTCGCCGGCTGGTGAGTGCCTGGATTTCCACCGTCATCAGCCTGTCCCTCGTGCTGCTGCTGGTGGGGATGGGTACGCTCCTGCTGGTGAACGCCCGCGCCGTGTCGGATTACTTCAAGGAAAACATGCAAATCTCTGTGCTTCTGAAGGATACGGTGAAGGAGATCGAGGCCGCGGGCTACGAGTCCCAGGTGGCCGCCATGCCCGGCGTGCGCTCGACGCGCCTGGTCTCCCGGGAAGAAGGCATGGAGGAGATGGCCCGCCTGCTGGGCCGCGATTTCCTGGATGTGTTTGAATCGGCCCCGGTGCCGGTTTCCATTGACGTGAACTTGGAGGCCGACTATGTGATGACCGACAGCCTGGCGCGCATGAAGGAGCTCCTCACGGAGTCGCCGCTGGTGGAAGAAGTGGTGTACCAGACCTCCCTGGTGGATGCCCTCAACCAGAACCTGCAGAAAATTTCGCTGGGACTCTTTGTCCTGGTGGGGCTGCTGCTCTTCATTTCCTTCGTCCTCATCGGCAATACCGTACGGCTGGACCTGTTCTCCCGCCGCTTCAGTATCTATACCATGCAGCTGGTGGGGGCTACGCGGGGCTTTATCCGGGCGCCGTTCATGGGCCGCGGAGCCATCCAGGGCCTGTTTGCCGCCCTGCTGGCCATCCTGGTGCTGGTGGGCGGCCTCTTTGTGCTCAAGGACGAGTTCTCGCAGCTGTTCCAGATCTTTACCCTGGATTCCCTGTTGGTGGTGATGGGCGTGATGGTGGCTGCGGGCGTGGGAATCTGCGTGGTGAGTACGTATTTTGTGGTTAACCGGCTGGTCGGGTACAACCGCGACCGGCTCTATGCTTTATAACAGTTTATGGCTGGCAGTTTGGATAAAAGAGCCGCAAAGGCCGCCGCGGACAAGATAGCCGCGGAACAGAAGATGGCCACGACGGCCAAGGGAATCAAGATGATGATAGCCGGCGTGCTGGTGCTGGTGGCGGGCTTCCTGTTGCTGTCCGGTGGCGGTTCCGACAATCCGGACGTGTTCAACTATGCGATGTTCGATGTGCGCCGTCTGGTGGCGGCCCCCATCGTGATCATCGCCGGCATCGTGCTGGAGATTGTGGCCATCATGGGCCGCTTCCCCGACAAGAAGGAGGCCTAGGCCATGGATTGGTGGCAGGCACTGCTGCTGGGCCTCGTGCAAGGGCTCACGGAATTTTTGCCGGTGTCCAGTTCCGGACACCTGCTCATCTTCAAGGAACTGCTGGGCGTGGATGCCGAAGGGTTCCTGGATTTTACGGTGGCCGCCCACCTGGCCACGGTCCTGGCCACGATCGTGGTCTTCTGGAGCGTAATCTGGGAGCTGCTCAAGGGCTTTTTCAAGTTCCGCTATAACGACGAGACCGACTATGTGTGCAAGATCCTGGTGTCCCTGATTCCGGTGGCCCTGGTGGGCTTCCTGTTCAAGGACCAGGTGGAGGCGCTGTTCAGCGGCTCCCTGAAACAGGTGGCCTGCGGGCTGGTGGTCACGGCCGCCCTCCTGTGGGTGAGCGACAGCGCCGGCCGGCGTTTCCGGGTGCCCGCCGCCCGGGATACCCGCAACGGCATCTCTTACTGGCAGGCCTTCGTCGTGGGCCTGGCGCAGGCTTTCGCCGTGATTCCGGGCGTGTCCCGCAGCGGCAGCACCATCGCCACGGGACTCCTCACCGGCGTGAAGCGGGATGCCATGGCGCAGTTCTCCTTCCTCATGGTGCTCATCCCCATCATCGGCGAGCAAGCCCTGGACCTGCTGAAAGTGGCCTCGGGCAGCGCTTCTTTCGGGGCGGGCGTGGGGCCGATGGCCCTGTGCCTGGGCTTTGTGGCGGCGTTTGTGAGCGGCCTTTTCGCCTGCAAGGTGATGGTGGCCCTGGTGCGCCGCGCCAAACTGCTCTGGTTTGCCCTCTACTGCCTGCTCGTCGCCGTCCTGCTTTTTGTCTTTGCCTGATTTGACCCGTCCGTTCACATATTTTGCGGCCGATGTCCACCTGGGACTCCAGGTGGGGGACCCGGCCGAACGCGAACGGCGCTTCGTGGCTTTCCTGCGTTCCATCCCGGCCGGGGAGACCCAGGCGCTGTATCTGCTGGGAGACATCTGGGATTTCTGGTATGAGTACCGCGATGTGGTTCCCAAGGGCTACGTGGCCGTTTTTGCCGCCCTGCAGGATTTGATGGCCGCCGGCGTGAAGGTCTATTATTTCCAGGGCAATCACGATATCTGGACCTACAGCTATTTTCGGGAACTGGGCATGATCCAGCTGGAACAGCCCGCCGTGGTGACCCTGGGCACCAGGCGCTTCTGCCTGGGCCATGGGGACGGTCTGGGTCCCGTGCCGCTGGATTACCGCCTCCTCCGCGCCATGTTCCACGGCCGCTTTTTCCAGAAACTCTTTTCCCTGCTCCACCCCGACCTGGCCTTCCGCCTGGCCAAGCACTGGAGCAAGAGTTCCCGCCTGGGCCGCAGCGGGTCCTATGTATTCAAAGGGGAGGACGAGCCCCTGTACCGTTTCTGTGCCGATTTCCGGGAACCGGTGGACTACTTCCTCTTTGGCCATTATCACTGCCGCGTGGACATGCCCGTCAGGGGCCAGGGCCGCCTGGTGATCCTCCCCGACTGGATGGGCGCCTCCCACTGGGCGGTGTACGACAGCCAGGCCAAGGAACTCAAGCTCATCTGATAAAAAAGGAGCCGGCCCGAATCCGGGTCAGCTCCCTTGCTATGCATCCCGGTTCCGGGCTACTGGAGCCAGGACAGGATGGTGTTGTTATTCCACTGGTCCTTGGGGATGTAGTTGACGGTGGCACCGGCCGAAGCATCCTTGGAGGCCTGGTCGCAGAGGGTTTTGTCGGAACCATCATACGCCGGATCTTTCAGTTTGTGGGCCGTGGCCTCGCAGGCATAGAGGCTCTGCACGCATTCGCTGAACTGGCCCATGCCGGTTACGCTCCCCGTGTTCTTGCAGTTCTCAATGGTGACGGTGGCTCCTTCGCCCGAGATGGCGCACAGGCCGGCCACCAGCGGAGACCAGGCTTTGCCCTGGGCGCCGTCCACGGTGCCGCATTTGATCTCCCCTTCGTTGGAGCAGTTTTTCAGCACGACCTTGTCGCCCACCACGGCAAAGGCGGCGGCCACGCGCTTGGTGGTGCAGATCACCTTGCCCTTGTTGTAGCAGTTCTCGAGCAGCCCTTCATTCCAGATGCCGCCGGCGAAGCCGCCCACGCGGTAAGGGATGTCATTCTGGCTGATGCTCATAATGTTACCCGTGTTGTAGTCGTTCTCAAAGTGGGCCGTATACTCGGCCATGCCGATAAAGCCGCCGATATAGTCGCCAATCTCCGTGATGTTTCCGGTATTGTAGCAGTCCTTGGAGTGGTGGGAATAGCCGTTGCTTTCCCACACGGCGCCGGCGAAACCGCCCACGCGGCGGGTTTCGGCCTGGACCGACTGCATGCACGCGGTGTTGGTGATGGCGCCGGTGTTGTAGCACTTCTCATAGTATCCCTGGGCCATGCCCGCGAAGCCGCCCAGCACCCGGATGCCATACTTGGCCAGGTCATAGGTGATGCTGCCGCTGTTGTAACATTCGATGAACTGCCAGTCGGCGCCGGCGCAGGTGCCGATCACGCCGCCTGCCTGCATGCCGTTGGTGATGACGCTGCCGAAATTGAACTTGATGGGACCTTCATTGGAACATTTGGTCATGCTTCCCTTGGTGTTGTCCCAGATGGAAGCCACCAGGCCGCCGAAATACTTGGGGCTCACGCAGGTGATGGGACCGTAGTTGTGGCAGTTGGTGTAGGTGGCATCCTTCTGCTGGTCGCAAACCAGGCCGGCCACATAACCCCAGGAGTCTTCGTTGGAACCGGTCTGGGTGAGGGAGGCGTAGTTGGAGACGTTCTCGAACTGGGCCTGGAGGGCAACCAGCGCAATGGCGCTCATGGTCACCTTCACGCTCTGGCCGCTGTGCAGGATGGCACCGGTGGTCTTGAGGTTCTTGATGGTGGCCTGTTCCACCTTGGCGAACAGACCGGCCTGGGCCTGGTCCGTGGAGATTTCAAAGTTGATGGCATGGTCCCGGCCGTTGAAGACACCGGTGAAGGTGCCGGTCACGAAGACATTGTTGGGCTGGCCGGCCAGGTTGATGTCGTTATTCAGGACGATTTCGTTCTGATAGCTGTAGGGGGAGAGGTCGTTGCCGCCGGAAACGGCCTCGGCGAAGGCCATGAAATCGGCCGCGCTGTTGATGCCGACCAGGCTCACGGGAACGCTCACTTCCAGCTGGTCACCGGAGTCGGAGGTGGCCATGAGCAGGATGTCTCCGGCCCCTTCGGTGTCCTGGTCCTGGAAGGCAGGAGCCGTGATGGCGAGCCTTTTGGCGCTCAGGTTATAGGCCGCCTGCCATCCCTTGGGCGTGCTCACCGTCTCTACCTTGGCCAGGTGTTCGGCCGTGGTGGCCGTCAGGACGATGACGCTGCCGAAGGCGACGCGCTGGATGGTGGTGGCGTCAAAGGCCAGTTCGGGCGCGTTGACGACGATGTTCACACCGAGACTGACCGCGGTGCCGGCATTCCCCTTGGGGCTCTTGGGCGTGAGGGTGATGGTTCCGCTCGTGGCGGCGTCGGCGACGGTCCTGGCCGGGGCGGTGACCTGGAGCTTGCTCGCGCTGGCGTTCACCGTCCAGCCCTGGGGTGCGCTGACGTCCACGATTTCCACATTGGAAGACTGGGTGTCATATTCCTTGGACATGCCGTAGTAGAAATCCACCGTGGCGGGAAGGTCCTTGACCGTATAGACGATGGCGGCATCCACGACGGCTACCTTGAGGGTGACCTCTTTCTTCTGCCCGTCGGTAGCGGATGCGGTGATGACGATGTCCCCGCTGGCCGCGGCCGTATTGTCCTTGGGGCCGGGCGCGGTGACGGAGATGGTCTTGGAACCGACGGAACTGCTCACCGTCCAGCCCTGGGGTGCAGCGGCGTCAATGCCTTTGAGTCCCTTGGCGGTGAAGCTGTAGTCGGCCTTTTCGCCGTAGGTGAACTGGCGCACCGCGCTGATGTCTGCCCCGCCGGGGGCCGTTACGGAGAATTCGAAGGCCACCGGAGTCTCCTCATTCTTCTTGTCGCAGGCCGACAGGGCCCAGAGGCAGCCCAGGACGGCCATGCATGAAAGGATGGATAAACCTTGTTTCATTGGCTTGGTTAATTATTTCAGTGTTCCACAATCATTATTATAACACGCGACGCGGGGAAAACACTTATCAGGGAAAGCGATTTCTCATTATTTTTCCTTACTTTTGTTTCATTATGGACGACAATCACCGCTTCGACAGTCTTCGGGACACCATCGCCGCCTTGCAGGAAGGCAGCCTGGAGGCTTTTGACGTCCTCTATTATAAGTACGTAGGTAAAGTCCATAATTTTATCCTGAAAATTTCCGGCGACTCGGCCCTCAGCGAGGATATTACCCAGGAGGTATTCATCAAGCTGTGGCACCGGCGGGAAGAACTGGATCCCGCCCGGAACATCGAGTCCTGGCTCTTTGTCTGTGCCCGGAATCTGTTCCTGAATGAGTTGCGCCGCCGCCGGCAGGGGGCGGTTTTCGCCGCCGAAACCCAGAAGACGGCCGCGCCCTCGGAAAACAGTACCCTGGACCAGGTCCACTATCATTTTGCCGAAAGGGAACTGGCGGCCCTCATCCGCGAGATGCCGCCGCAGCGGCAGCGCATCTTTGTGCTTTCCCGGCTCTACGGCCTTCCGGCGGCCGAAATTGCCCGGCAGATGGACATTTCGGAGCGCACGGTGGAGAATCAGCTGTACCAGGCCCGCAAGCACATCGCTTCCCGGGTGAAGGAGAAATCGTGACGGGGGCAATGAGTATTTGAACCGTTCCGGGTGTATCTATTATGATGAAAGACGAAAACGGAATCATACCGGACAGCTATTTCCGGGAGCAGTGGGAATCGGCCGATTCCTCCATCAGCGCGGCGGACGCCGCCCGGATGAAGTCGGTTATCGACCGTGCCATCCGGCCCGCGCAGGCGCCTCGCCAGCCCCGCCGGAACCCCTACAAGCTCACGGCGTTGCTCTGTGCCGCGGCCTGTCTGGCGGCTGTCGTGATGCTGGGCGTCACGCTGCTCAAAGACCGTTCCGTCGCGTCCGAGGCCCTGTGCCACATCCATACGGAAAAAGGCCAGCGCGTGTCCATGACCCTGCCGGACGGCACCCGGGTCTGGCTCAATTCGGACAGCGAGATCTCCTTCCCCTCCTTCGACCAGGCCGCTTCCCGCGATGTCTATCTGAGCGGGGAGTGCTATTTCGAGGTGGCCAAGGATCCCGGCAAACCCTTTACCGTGCACACGGGCGTGTACGATGTCACGGCCGTGGGGACGGCTTTCAACGTACGTGCCTATCAGACCGACGAAACGGTCAAGACCACCCTCATCGAAGGGGAGGTGCAGGTGAGCGGCTCCGGTATCGACACCCGGCTGCTGCCGGACGAGTCCGTCACCTATTTCCGGGACAAAGGCAATTATGCCAAACTGCGCAGCGACCTTTCCTACTACGATGTGCTCTGGCACGGAAACGAGTTGGTGGTGGCCCCCGGAACCACCCTGGAGCAGTTGGCCCGGATCCTGGAACGCAATTACAACTTCCAGTTCCGCTTTAGCGACGACAAGATTAAAGGATACACATTCGAAGGCGTCATCAAGAACAGCCAGTTCACCAATGTCCTGGATGTAATTTGCCTGTCGGCCCCCGTCACGTACAAGATGGAGGGCGACTATGTGGTATTCTCACGGAAATGACAGTATGATTTATTAACCATTCAGTGTTCCACAACCGCTGAGTTGTATAATAAAGAATATTGAATCTATGTACGCTTGCTGCAAAAAGCTCTTGCTTTCTGCTGTTTTGGTTTTTGCTGTGTCTGCCCAGCTTTTCGCCCAGATCAACCTGAGCGTCAAGGGGAAGGATATCCGCAGCGTCCTGCAACAGATAGAACGCACCACGAATTACCGCTTTTTCTTCGGAGACATTCCCGGCCTCAAGTCCACGGTATCCCTGGACGTGAAGGATGCGGGCATCACCGAGGTGCTGGACAAGATCCTGGAGGGAACGGGGATAGCCTACACCATCACCGATTACCAGATTGTCCTGAAGGAATCCTCCAACAAGGCCGAAACCCAGGAGGCCCCCGACCAGGTCCGGGGCCGGGTGGTGGATGAGGCCGGCGTTCCCCTGCCCGGTGTGTTCATCACGGTCAAGGGAAACACCCGCGCATCGGCCACCATTTCCGATGCCGACGGCAATTTCACCCTGTCCGGCGTGCCGCCCCGCTGCGTGCTGGTGTTCCAGATGCTGGGATTCAACCACAAGGAGGTGACTACGGGCGCCGGCAAGAACCTGAAGGTGGTCCTCACGGAGAGCCGCGAGATGCTGGACGACGTGGTGGTCATCGGCTACGGCTCGCTGGAAAAGCGCGAACTCACCTCGTCCATCACCTCCCTGAAGAACAAGGATTTCATCGGCGGTAACAGCCAGTCCCCCCTGGTCTCGCTGGTGGGGAAGGTGCCCGGCCTGGACATCTATTCCAGCGCCGGTTCGGACCCCAACACCGACATCAGCATCCAGCTGCGCGGCGTCAATTCCATCAAGGCCGACCAGGGCCCGCTGGTGGTGGTGGACGGCGTCCCCGGCGGGAACATGAACATCCTGCAGAAAGAGGACATCGTGTCCGTGGACGTGCTCAAGGATGCATCGGCGGCGGCCATCTATGGCACCCGTGCCTCCGGCGGCGTGATCCTGGTCACCACCCGGATGGGCAGCGAGGGCCGGGTGCGGGTGAACTATACGGCGGAACTCACCTCCGAAACCATCCTGAACCGGGCCGAGATGCTGTCGGCCGACGAGTGGCGCGAGCTGGGATATGACGACTACGGCGCCAATACGGACTGGTTCTCGGCCATTACCCGGACGCCTTTCACGCAGCGCCACATGCTTTCGATGAGCGGCGGCTCCGGCGCCTTCAGCTCCTATGCCAGCTTCTTCTACAAGAACGCCCAGGGCATGACCATCGGCTCCGACCGCCGGGAACTGGGCGGCCGCTTCAATTTCTCCTACAAGGCCCTGCAGAACCGCCTGGAGTTGAGCGGACGGGCTTCCTATGTGGACATTGCCTCCAACTATACGGATTCCGGCATTTTCCGGGATGCGCTCACCCTGAACCCCACCTTCCCCGTCTATAATGCGGAGGACCCTTCGGGCTACAACATCCTGGCGGGCAACGACGAGTGGAACCCCGTGGCCAACATCAACCTGAAGGAGGACAAGTCCCAGAATGACCGCCTGCAGGCCTCCCTGTCGGCCAAACTCACCATCCTGAAGGGCTGGACCACCACCCTCACGGCCGGCATCACCCAGAATATCGACAACAACGCCTATTGGGAGTCGGCCCTGCACAGACGGAGCCGGGACAACAACCGGGCGGGCTATGCCAGCCAGTCCTGGAGCCGGGGCGGCAGCACCAACCTGGAGTGGATCACCAATTATGACCTGCGGCTCCAGCGGCATTCGCTCAAGGCCGTGGCCGGCTACTCCTTCCAGCAGACCGGCATGACCCTGTCCTTCAACGGTTCCAATGCCGATTTCTCCAACGACGGCAGCAAGATGTATAACATGGGCGACGGCAAGTACCTGGTCGAGGGGCGTTCTTCGATTGGCTCGTACAAATCGCCCCGCGAGCGCCTGATTTCCTTCTTCGGGCGCGTGAACTACAGTTTCGACGACCGTTACCTGCTCATGGCCTCGATCCGTTACGAAGGCTCTTCGAAGTTCGGTGACAACAACAAATGGGGCGTCTTCCCTTCGCTGTCCGTGGCCTGGCGTCTGAGCTCGGAACCCTTCATGCGCGAGCTGACCTGGCTCAACGATCTCCGGATCCGGGCGGGTGTGGGCGTCACCGGCAACCAGGGCTTCTCGCCCGGTGTGACCACGCGCATGTACAAGTCCGATACGGATCCGTACTTCTTCAACGGGAAATGGATCACCACCTATGGCCTGGCCAAGAATGTGAACTATGACCTGCAGTGGGAAACCAAGACCGAGTACAACCTGGGCCTGGATTTCGCCCTGTTCGAGAACCGTCTGGGCGGTAAGCTGGACGTCTATCGCCGCCTCATCACCAACCTGATTTACGACATTGACGTGGCACAGCCCCCGGCAGTGTATCCTACCACCACCAAGAACGTGGGCGGCATGGAGAACGTGGGTTGGGAACTGGAACTGTTCGGCGTGCCCGTGAAAACGCAGCAGATGCAGTACACCACGACGCTGCGCTTTTCCAGCAACAAGTCCCGGCTCCTGGCCCTGTGGGGGGAGCAGAACTACTACGACACGGTGTCCTTCCCCAGCCCCGGCAGCCCCGGAACCGCCGTGCGGCTGGCTCCCGGGCAGGAAATCGGCCGATTCTTCATCTGGAAGTACGCCGGTATCGACGAGGAGGGCAACTGGCTCCTGTATGACAACGACGACAATGTGATCAAGGCCTCCGAGAAGACCATCGAGGACAAGCGTTACATAGGCCATTCCATTCCCAGGCTGGTGATGTCCTGGGACAACTCCTTCACCTGGCGGAACTTCGACCTCTCGGTCTTTTTCCGCAGCTGGATCGGCCACGATGTGTTCAACATGACGGAGATGTACTACGGCCTGCCCAACGTGGTGAACAAGAATGTCCTCCGGAGCGCCTTCCGCAAGAATGCCGAAATCCGGGGCGAGAAAGAGCTCTGCGACTACTTCCTCCAGGACGGCTCCTTCCTGAAGCTGGATGCCCTGACGCTGGGCTATACCATCCCATGCAAGAAGCTGGTGGACAGCGTCAGGCTGTCGCTCACCGGCCGCAACCTCTTCTGCCTCACCGCCTACACGGGCCTGGATCCGGAAATCAATTCCACCGGACTGACCCCCGGCTTCGAAGGCCTTTACATGTATCCCCGCACGAGAGTTTTCACTTTCGGCGTGAACGTTCAATTCTAAGGGAGGATGATGACCATGAAAATCATGACCAAACATATGCTGGCGCTCGTTTTGGCGGCGCCCCTGCTGTCTGGCTGTCTGGACCTGAGCGAGGAGTGGTATTCGGAAGTGACACCGGATACGTTCTTCAACAACCAGGAAAGCATCAACAGCATTTTCTGCCGGCCGTTCACCCACGCCTTCTGGTACGAGGGCATCGACCGCTGGTACCTGCAGGAGTACACGGCCGACCAGATTATCCAGCCCCAGCGCGGCAGCGACTGGTATGACGGCGGCATTTTCTTCCGCCTGCACTATCACAGCTGGAATCAGGATGACGCCCACATCTGGCAAACCTGGCGGGGAACCGGCATGGGCATCTCCCTCACCATGGAATGCCAGCGCGACCTGGAGAAGATTGACTATACCCGCTATGGGATGACCGAAGAGCAGAAAGAGAATCATCTGGCCCAGCTGGATGCCCTGATGGGCTACTTCTACCTCCGGGGCCTGGACTACTTCGGCCCCTTCCCCATCATGAACGATCCCCTGGAAGAGATCCAGGCCCGGAGCAGTGACAAGCACGTTTTCGAAAAGGTCGAGTCCCTGCTCCTGGGCGCACTGCCCAAGTGCGAGAAGGCCACGGAGGCCGATCCCAAGCTGGGGCAGATCACCCAGGGGACGGTGGCCACCCTGCTGGCCCGCCTCTATTTCAATGCCGAAGCCTATATCGGCAAGCCGATGTATGACAAGTGTGCCACCCTTTGCGCGGATATCCTGAAGGGTGATTATGGCAGTTACGGCCTGGACGCTTCCTGGAAGGGCCCCCACAGCTTTGCGAACCGGGAGTCCAAAGCCGTGATCATGGCCTATCCGTCCGAGATGAACTACCTCCAGAACGACTGGTGGTTCAAGTACACGCACCACAAGAACATGCTCCAGTACTTCGGGATCGACGGCGTAAGCGCCTACAACGGCCACGGCCTCACCCCGTCGCACCGGCCCGACGGCAGCCGCTATACCGAGTGGAAACTGGGCGGCACCTATGAGAAGTTCAACGACCAGGATCTCCGGAAACGGGAGTACCGCTACCTCGGGGACGGCAATTACGAAGGCATGTTCATCGTGGGGACGCAGACCGTGGACGGCATGACCATCAAGGGCTCCAAGGAATACAGCGGCCGGCCGCTGGTCTTTGTGGACTATGTGGCCAAGATGAGCCAGGCCACGCCCACCACCGACCTGTCCACCCTCCGTTCCACCATGGCCGACGGCGAGGAAAACAGCTGCATCCGCCCCGTGAAGAATCCCATTGCGAAAGAGTTGCAGTACCGCTGGGCCTCCTACATGGTGGTCCTCCGCCTGGAGGAGGTCTATTATATGCTGGCCGAATGCAAGCTGCGTGACGGCGACAAGAAAGAGGCCGCCGAGCTCATCAACCGGGTGCGCCGCCGTGCCTTCGATAATTACAACGACCCCGACCCCGTCACGGCCGACAACCTGGACAAATGGCGGATGCTGGACGAATGGGGTATCGAGTTCCTGGCCGAAGGACGCCGTCGCACCGACCTGATCCGCTGGGATGTCTTCACCACCGAGGCGTGGTGGGACCACGAGCCTTCCGACCCCTCCAGAAAACGTTTCCCGGTGCCCACCAAGGCCCTGTCGGGAAACAATAACCTTTCCAAAGAACCTATCTAACCGATCCTGATGATGTCTTTCCGTGTTCGTACCGCCGTTCTCCTGAGCCTGGTGCTTCTTTCCTGCACCAAGCCTGGCAATACCACCCCCAACCGCCCTTCCGTACCGGACCAGCCGGGCACGACCGTCAAGGGCGCTGTGCTGTGTGAGGGGAAGGGCGTGGCCGATGTCGTAGTCTCCGACGGGTATGAAGTGACCCGGACCGATGCCGACGGCTATTTCTGGCTCAACAGCCGGATGAAAAACGGCTATGTTTTCATTTCCGTCCCTTCCGGCTATATGCCGGTGTGCGATGGGGCCCTGCCGCAGTTCTGGCAGCCGGTCTCATCGGCCTCGGGCGATCTCTTCTTCGATCTCAACAAGGAGGAGAACGAGCGTTTTGACCTGGTGGTCTCCGCAGACCTCCATCTGGCCGACCGCTACAGCAGTAAGGACGTGACGGCGTTCAAGGATTACTATCTGCCCTCGCTGGAAGCCGTGGTGTCGGAATCGGCCGGAAAGCCCGTCTATAACATCGTGCTGGGCGACATGACCTGGGATATCTACTGGAGCAACCTGAACCTGAACCGCTACCGGGCCATGGCCCGGCAGTTCCCGGTGAAAACCTTCCATGTCCTGGGAAACCACGACTACGACATGTCCTGCACCGACGACGCCAAGGCCGCCCAGCAGTATGTCTCCAAGCTGGGCCCGGTATGGTATTCCTTCAATATCGGCCAGAATCACTTCGTGGTGCTGGACGACGTGGTTTACAAGAATGTGAACCAGAGCCGCAATCACGACACCTACGTGAGTGACGAGCAGCTGGAATGGCTGCGCAAGGACCTGTCCTTCGTGCCGGCCGGGTACCGCGTCTTCGTGGCGATGCACTGCGCGGCCTTTGACGTGAAGGGCATCTCTTCCCAGGGCGCCCTGCAAGTGGGGCTCAATTTCAGTCCCGCCTCCAAGGAGTCTGCCCTGCTGGACTGCCTGAAGGGACGGGAGGTCCATTTCATCACCGGAGACACCCACATCAACCAGAGCATCCCGCCGGAAAGCGGCTGCGCGAGCGGGGCCGATTTCTACGAACACAACGTGGCGGCCGTGTGCTCCAGCTGGTGGTGGACCTGGTACCTGAGCCGCAACCACATCTGCAAAGACGGCAGCGAGGGCGGTTTCCTGGTGTTCAGCGCCGACGGCGCGCAGCTGAGCTGGAAATACCGTTCCCTGTCCTACGGCTACGCGAAGCAGTTCCGCGCCTATGACATGAACCAGGTGAAATCCTTCATCCTCTCCGACCCCATGTATGCCGCTTTCTATCGCGCCTATCCTTCCCGGGAGAAATACAGCAGCATTCCCGCCAACGCCGTGCTGGTGAATGTCTTCAACTGGGATCCCCGCTGGCAGGTGAAGGTGACCGAGGACGGCAAGCCGCTGCCGGTGAGCTGGAAGTATATCGAAGATCCCTACCATACCTTGTCCTACGATGCGCCCCGCGTGGCCGAGAACGGGGAATACACCTCCAGTTTCCGGACCATCGCCACCCAGCACATCTTCCTGGTCTGTGCTTCCAGCGCCACGTCCACCCTGGAAATCGAGGTGGAGGATTCCTTCGGCAACGTGTACCGCGAAACCATGCAGCGGCCGCGTGCCTTTGTTATTGAATAATGTGTCTGTCCCTATGCTCATCTCCTTGCTATTTCAGTGCCTGATTCTCAGCGCCCAGACCGTCCCTGCCCCCGTGCAGCAGGCCCGGGGGGTGCTGGAACGCACGTTCGGCCCCTTGCCGGAGACGGTGGAACTGTCCCTGATGGAAAAAACCGGCGACACCGACGCCTATGCCTATGAGGTATCCGACGGCGGCGTGCTCTCCGTGGAGGGAACGTCCACCATCGCCCTCACCAAGGGCTTTTACGACTATGTCCTGCGAAACGGCTACGGCATCTCCAGCTGGACGGCCGACCGCCTGGCCCTGCCGGCCCGGCTGCCCTCCTGCCCGCGGGTGGAGGTGAGCTCGCCTTTCCGCAACCATCTTTTCTACAATGTGTGCACCTACGGGTACACCAGCCCGTTCTGGGGGTGGAAAGAGTGGGAGCACGAGCTGGACTGGCTGGCCCTGCATGGCTTTGACATGCCGCTTTCGCCCATTGCGGGAGAAGCCATCCTGGCCCGGGTCTGGCGTTCGCTGGGCCTGAGCGAGGAGGAGATCGGCGCCTATTTCACCGGGCCGGGCCATTTCCCCTGGATGCGGATGGGCAATATGACCCGGGTGGACGGCGGCATGTCGCAGGCGTGGTTTGACGAGCAGATCGCCCTGGAGCACCAGATCCTGGACCGGATGCGTGCTCTGGGTATGGATCCGGTCTTCCAGGGATTTGCGGGTTTCGTTCCCCAGGCCATCGCCGCGCATTTCCCGGGCACCGAACTCATCACCACCCATTGGGCGGGGCACGAGAGTTATATGCTCGACCCGGCCGATCCGCTTTTCAGCGTCATCGGCACGGCGTTCATCCGCGAATGGGAGAAGGAATTCGGCCCCGGCCATTTCTACCTGATAGACAGTTTCAACGAGCTGGACATTCCCTTCGGGGAGCAGGGGAGCCCGGAACGCTTTGACAAACTGGCCCAGTACAGCCGCACCATCTACCGGAGCCTGGCCGATGCCAATCCCGGCGCCGTGTGGGTGATGCAGGGATGGATGTTCGGCTATCAGCGCGACATCTGGGATCCGGAAAGCGTGCGGGGCCTGCTGCGCGGGGCGCCCGATAACAAGATGTGCATCATCGACCTGGCCGTGGACTACAACGAGTTCGTGTGGCGCAGCGAGAAAAGCTGGGACTACCTGCACGGCTTCTACGGAAAGGACTGGATCTGGTCCACCGTGCCCAATTTCGGCGGCCGCACGGCGCTCAAGGGCCAGCTGGATTTCTACCTGAACGGGCATCTGGACGCGCTGGGCGCGGCCTCCCGGGGGAAACTGACCGGTTTTGGCACCTCTCCTGAAGGCGTGGAGAACAACGAGATCCTGTATGAACTCATCTCGGCGGCCGGCTGGAGTTCGGAACACATCGACCTGGATGCCTTCCTGGCCACCTATACGGCCGCCCGCTACGGATCGGCCCCGGAGGGCCTGCTGGATTTCTGGAAAGAGCTGCGGCAGAGCGTCTATGGGAATTTCACCAACAACGCCCGCTTCCTGTGGCAGCAGCGCCCGGCCTACCACCGGGGCGAGACCATGCAGGTGAATGAGCACTACTTCCGCGGCATCGAGGCCTTCCTGTCGGAGTCGCGCCGCTTCAAGGGAAACCCGGCCTATGAGGCCGACGCCATCCAGTATGCCGCCCTGTATCTGGCCGCCAAGGCCGATTACCTGCTCAAGCAGGCCAACTGGGCGCTGGTGGCCGGGGACAAGAAGGCCGCCAAAAAGAAAGTGAAGCAGCTCTATAAGATCCTCTCCGATGCCGATGCCCTGCTGGAGTCCCATCCCATCCTCCGGATGCAGCGCTGGCTGGATCTGGCCACGGAGTTCGCCACCTCCGATGCCGAAGCGGAGGCCTTCCGCAAGGAGGCCCGCCGGCTGGTTTCCACCTGGAGCGGCCCCTCGCTGCACGACTATTCGGCCCGGGTCTGGTCCGGTCTCATCCGGGACTACTACCTTCCCCGGCTCAAGCAGTACTATGCCGCCGCGCTGGAGGGCCGGTATATCTCCCTGCCCGAGCTGGAGGAGCAGTTCCACGCGTCGGGCCGGCAGGAGCTCTCCCGGGTGCGCCCGTTCCGCCATCCGCTGCGTGCGGCCCGGCGGCTGGTGCGCAGGTGGTCCCGCGTCCGCTATGAAAGCGGGGTTGCGTATGTGCCGGAGCGGGAAGCGGGCTACTGGTGCCCGCAGGATTTTGCCGGGAAAGACCAGAAACGCCTCTATCTCTCCATCATGGCCGATGATTTTGCCACCATCCAGGGCCTGGCGTTCACCCACACCTCGGGTTCCGGCAAGCTGGTGAAGGTGGAATTCCGCAGCGGCTCCAGGACGGTGGGCACGGTCGAAGTGGACGAGGACCTGTCGCAGGGCTCCTTCCGGGTGCCCTTCCCGGGACCGGGCACCAACGAAGGCCTGCAGCGTGAGGTGGCCGTCTATCTCACCCTCACCGGCGGCCCCGACAGTTATGGCATGGTATCCTTGTATTGAGTATGAAAGACAATTCCCAACGACTTGCCTCCCTGGACGCCCTGCGCGGCTTTGACATGATGTTCATCATGGGCGTTTCCAGCCTGATAATCGCCGTATGCCAGCTCTTTCCCGGCGGGGCCGACTCCTGGCTCGCCCGGCAGATGACCCACTGCGCCTGGAACGGCCTCACGCACCACGATACCATCTTTCCGCTCTTCCTTTTCCTGGCGGGCGTTTCCTGGCCTTTTTCCCTGGCCAAGCAGCGCGCGGCGGGGAAGAGCACCCGTCAGATTGTGTGGAAGGTCCTGCGCCGCGCCCTCATCCTGATGGCGCTGGGCGTAGTCTATAACGGCTTTTTCAAACTGGATTTCCCCAATCTCCGGATTGCCAGCGTGCTGGGCCGCATCGGCGTGGCCTGGATGGGCGCCGCGCTCATCTACCTCTTTGTGCGCACGCCCTGGAAGCGGGGGCTCATCGCCGCCGCCATCCTCGTGGGCTACTGGCTCCTGCTGCGCTTCGTATCGGCCCCGGACATGCCGGGCAGCGATCCGCTTTCCATCGAAGGGAATATCGTGGGCTGGGTGGACCGGCACCTGATGCCGGGACGGCTCATCTACGACAACGGCCGATTTGATTCGGAGGGGCTGCTGAGCCACCTGCCGGCCATCGTCACCGCCCTGCTGGGCATGGCGGCGGGCGACCTGGTCCGGCTGCCGCAGAAAAAGATGAGCGGCTCCCGCAAGACCCTCTGGCTCCTGGTGGCCGCGCTGGCCTGCCTGGCGCTGGGCCTGCTGTGGAGCCTGGATTTCCCGGTGAACAAGAAACTGTGGACCAGTTCCTTCGTCCTGGTGGTGGGCGCCTTCTCCCTGGCCTGTTTTGCCCTCTTCTATTATGTAATTGATGTAAAGGGCCACCGGAAATGGTGCTTCCCGCTGCAGGTGATCGGCCTGAATTCCATTACCATCTATCTGCTGCAGAAGATTGTCTCCATCCCGTCCATCAACCTCTTCTTTTTCGGGGGACTGGCGGGGCTGTTCGGCGAGAGCGTGGGCAAGGTAATCCTGGCCACGGGCTATGTCCTGATTTGCTGGCTTATCCTGTATTTCCTCTATCGGAAAGAGGTTTTCCTGAAAGTCTGACGCCTATTTGAACTGCAGCGGCGGCACGGTGATTTCCGGCGGGTCTTCCCAGAATACGGACCAGTAGAGGTTCTTGAATTCGCCGGCTTTCCAGATCCGGACCAGCTGCTCCACCTCCCTGTCGGCCCCGTCCGGGTCGTACTTGGATTTGAGGTCGTTGTCGAACATCTTGGCAATCATCTGCCAGAAGCCGGCGGCGACCCCGCTCTTGTATTCCTTGATGATGGAATAGGACGACTGGCCGGTTTCCCGGTCGATGAGTTTCATCAGGAGCGCCCCCTGGGTGATGGTCATCTCCCGGAAAGCGCCTTCGAAGTTGGAGAACAGCTGGCTCTGGATGCTGGAGATGTAGCGGTCCTTGGCGAAGAAATTCATGTGCCGGGCCTCGATGGTGCTGTCCACCGTGTGCTGGATGTGCCCGGCGGCCTCGGCGTAGGGGTACACGCGCGGGAAACGGTACACCAGCTTGTAAAACGCGCGCCAGTCCTTCTCGGTGGTGGTTTTCCTTCGGCCGATGACCCAGATGGTGTTGAGCTTGTCAAAGAATACCGTATCTCCGTGCTCGTCCACGCGCATGGGGAGGTAGCCGGCCTGGCCCTTCCCCTTGTCGCTGTTGACGCTGGCGCGGGCCATGGCGTCCTGGCGCTGCCGGGCCCTTTCCATGGCGCGGCGCACATGGTTGCTCTGGGCCGATGCGAGCATCGGCAGCAGTATGAGCGTGAGGGCCAGCAGGATATGACGGGCGGTTTTCATGAGCGCACAAAGGTACGCTTTTGCAAATAATTTGCCAAACAGCGTGGTTTCCGGACGGGCTGGATAAGGGCCGAAACCGCCGGTCGAAAATGCGGGAAAGTTTTTTTCAACAATACTTGTAATACTCGTATTTTTCGGCCACTTAAGTATTGAAAATGTCGGTCGAAAATGTTTGAAAATAATGTAAAAATATTTGGTGATTCGAAAAAAATTCGTAACTTTGCAATCCCGAAATTGGAGCAAAATGCACCCAACCAGCTGAGTTTCAATGAGTTAGGGAACAATAAGGAATTATTAAAGCATTTTAAGCAATGTTACAGCCTAAAAGAACAAAATTCAGAAGGGAACAGAAAAACCGCATGAAGGGCAATTCCGGTCGCGGAAACCAGCTCGCATTCGGCTCTTTCGGCCTCAAGAACCTTGAGAACTGCTGGCTCACTGCCCATCAGATTGAGGCGGCCCGTCAGGCTATTTCCCGTCGTATGAACCGTGAAGGTCAGATCTGGATCCGTGTCTTCCCTGTGAAGCCGTTCACTGCCAAGCCGCTGGATACCCGTATGGGTAAAGG
>JAEEGK010007678.1_pt1 | contig 25662 bp, 20 predicted proteins | sample 8958771 | NCBI WGS metagenome assembly JAEEGK01 (sample SAMN16246547, study PRJNA631951) | gut metagenome | biome: gut microbiome; feature: rumen; material: SC-attached | host: Bos | place: Iran: Karaj | collected 2018-10
ACGACCTTGATGTTCATCCACTTCATTGCATCAGGTGAATACCTTCTTATGTTAAGAAATGGTCTTTCGGGATTTGCTGACTTATCAAACTCAGTAAGAGCAAGATCTTCGGTAACGCTTACTTCCGTAACCTCTTCAAAACACCTGATCATGTTGAGCTTGTCTTTGTTGATGTCATACACGGCATAGTGATAAGAACCGTTCTTTGCCGAGCCGATATCAACAAAATATTTGAACGCAGTATCCTTACCGACGAATACGCATGTAAGGAGCATTACCATCAGCGCGATTCCGACGATAGACAATATCGTACGCTTTTTATTCATCTTCATGTGCTTTAAAGTCACCTGATGAACTATCTTTGTGTTTCTCATTTTAATTCCCCTAATATTTTTCCTATTATCCTTTTATTCGCGGCCCATGAGATCCGTAACCCTGATACGGTCATCTTTAGTGATATTTCCGTCTTCCATGTATATGATCCTGTCTGCCTGAAGAGCGATATTCTCGTCGTGTGTGATAAGGATCAATGTCTGTCCGAATTTCCTGTTGGACTCTTTTAAGAGCTCCACGATCTCTGCGCTGTTCTTTCTGTCGAGGTTGCCCGTAGGCTCATCTGCAAGAAGAAGCTCCGGCTTCGAAAAGAGCGCTCTTCCGATCGACGCCCTCTGCTGCTGTCCTCCCGAAAGCTCATTCGGAAGATGGGATCTTCTGTCAGTAAGGCCTAAATACTCAACGATCTGGTCAAGCCTTTCCTTGTCGGGCTTTCTTCCGTCCAGCATGTGCGGCAGCACGATGTTCTCATCAACGTTAAGCTCAGGAAGGAGATTGTAGAACTGATAAACAAGTCCGATATGTCTTCTCCTGAAGATCGCAAGCTTGTCTTCGTTCTGCGAATGAATGTCAGTGCCGTTGATAAAGACTTTTCCCGATGTCGGCTTATCAACGCCTCCGATAATGTGAAGGAGCGTGGATTTTCCCGAACCTGACGCGCCTACGATCGATACGAATTCGCCCTTCTCGACTGAGAAAGATACGTCCTGCAAAGCAACGGTCTTACCATCCCCCGTGCCGTAAACTTTGCTGATATTCTCACATCTTAATAATTCCATATGTGTCCTCCATATTCGTGATAACCAAATACTAACAAACGGGAAAGCATAAAAAATGAATTCCAAAGTGACAATTTAGTCACTTTGGAATCACATAGTGTTTGCTTATTTATTCCGGTATCTCAGAGCGGCATGTTTTTCGCGTTTCTTAACAGGTCCAAAAGGCCCTTCTCTTTAATGATCGCGAGGCCCTGGCCTTCATCGCCGAGCACAAGAAGCCTGTCGCCGGGATTGATGTCGAAGATCTTTCTGGCCTTTGCGGGAAGAACGATCTGGCCCTTGTCGCCAACCTTTACGATCCCGAAAATGTGCTTGCCCTTCGGCGGCACGGCAAGGCCTAAGCTCTCGCTGCTTCTAGAATCGTAATTCAGAAGGTCGTCGATCGATACACCGAAAGCATCAGCAATGAGCTTGCATTTCTCAATGTCGGGCAGAGATTCGCCGGTCTCGTATTTCGAGAGGGTCTGCCTTGAGACACCGACCATATCGGCCAGTTCCTCCTGGGACATGTCGTGGATCTTACGAAGTTCGACAAGATTATCCTTGAACATTTTTCTTCTCCTTTTTCTTTGTTATTCCCAATACAGCCCATCTGTAAACAGGTATTTTCGAGATAATAAAATACAGTGCATATGACAGGGCAAATCCTGCAACAGCGCTCAGCAGATATGCTGCCCATGCGGGAACCAGTCCCGGCTTTGCAAGATAGAGTGCGACTGCCGAAATGCCCAGATAGTGGAAGATATAAAGGCCCCAGCTGTGTGAGCTCATCCACTTCGTGAAGTTATTTGAGAAGTCAAAAAACTTCGCGAATCCGCCGATCATGGCAAGCGATCCGAACCATGCATAGAGCAGGAACAGAGGCGATCTGTATACCGGATTATCAGCATAGTTCCGGCCAAAGTAAACGGCGCAGAATGCGATGCAAAGACCTAATGCGATTACTGCGAAAAGCGGGAAAAACTTCTTCGTAACTTCTATCACCTCATCGTGTGAGAATACGAAGTATCCGAGTAAGAATCCTAAGAAATAAAGTCCGAATCTGTAGCTGACGATAATTGGAGTATTGAGGATCTGGCCTGCACCGTAAACCAGTGCCGCAATAAGGATCAATACCCAGAAAGGAGTCTTTCTGCATACATTCCAGAAACGGTCCTTATCGATCTTCTTTATAAGTACGATAACAAGGGAGAATATCCAAAGCATCTGCAGATACCACAAAACGCCGATACCGCTTAAGATGCACGCGATCACCTTTCCTACAAGAGGCATGTCAGGATTGTCTGTAACGCCCGAAAACGATATGTTGATCCATCCCTGGATAAACTGGAACGCGATAAGACCTACCGTAACAGGAACCAGAAGCTTTGTCGTTCTGCTCTTAATGAATTCCCTGCCGGTGCGCTTTTCGAGCGCGTATCTTGCACTTGCTCCCGATATGATGAAAAGGAGCAGCATAAACCACGGATATACTATGTACTGATATATGTCGTAGTACTGTACTTCAAGGTTCGTGATCTTGCCGAGCGTACCCTGGACCCCCTGACCGTTATACATGTAAAAGACATGATATATAACGACCAGTACAACCGTTACCCATCTTAAGTTGTCTAAGTATGACTTTCTCATAAATCTACCACCTTTGCCCTTATTTTTAACATTATTTTAGTGGGCAGACAATAAGAAAGCCACCAACTGCTGTTAACAGGAGGTGGCATATCTTGTTAAAAACAGTTGCAAAAGTGGAATCATTTAAACCAAAGTGCCGAATTAGTCACTATGGCTCCCTGTATATGTAAACTGCCGATATTCCCCATCATGAGCTTTAGAGTATAATCTGTCCTGAAATAATTATGGAAAGGAAAACCAATATGGCAAACATTAAGACAATACCGAATGAAGCCACATTGAAGATGTATAACAGGATAAAGAAATTTGCTCTGGCAGCAGTAATTGTCCTTGGCGTTCTTATCTGTGTTTTCAGGTGCTTCTATTCAGTAGACGAGCAGCACAGTGCAATAGTTACCCAGTTCGGTTCTATTGTTAAGGTGAATACTGCAGGCTTCTATCTTAAGGCTCCCTGGCAGTCAGTAAACAAGGTCGACATGACTACTCATGGCACAGGAATCGGCTATACGGTCTCCACAAACGGACAGAACATCGTAGATACCGATAACGGCATCATGATCACGTCTGACTTCAATCTTCTGAACATCGACTTCTACCTTGAGTACAGAGTCTCAGATCCTGTCGAATATGTCTACGCATCTCAGAATCCGGAAATGACTCTTTCGAACATCACGATGGCTAACATCAGAACGATCGTCTCCAACTATACGGTTGACGAGGCAATGACGACAGCCAAGGGCCAGATCCAGGCAGATGTTAAGGCAGCTATCTTAAATGAGCTTGAGATGACTGATATCGGTCTTACCGTAGTCAACATCACTATCCAGGATTCAGAACCGCCTACGCCGGAGATCATTGCGGCTTTCAAGTCCGTCGAAAATGCGAAGCAGGGCGCTGATACGGCTATGAATAAGGCTCTCGAGTACAAGAACAACGAGATCCCTAATTCCCAGGCAACGGCAGACTCCATCATTCAGGCTGCAGAAGCCGACAAGGCCGCAAGAATCGCCGAAGCAAACGGTCAGGTGGAAAGATTCAATAAGATCTATGAGGAATATAAGCAGTTCCCTTATGTTACCAAGAGAAGATTATTCTATGAGAAGCTTGAATCCGTACTCCCCAACTGCAAAGTCATCATCACGGACGGCAGCACATCGACAGTATACCCTCTCGATTCATTTACCAATGTAAATCCGAATTACACGGAACCTGCCTCAGGCAATGATGTAAAGGGAGGTAATTAATCATGAAAAGAAAGAATCTTGTTACAGCAGTTCTTATCATTGCCGTACTTATTGCCGGCGTCATCGTTATCGGTTCAACAGTATTCACTGTACATACCAATGAAGCAGCAATCGTAGTAAGACTCGGCAAGGCAAAAGCTACAGTTACGGAAACCGGACTGCATGCCCATGTTCCTTTTATTGAGGACACTGTATCGATCTACACCGGAAAGATGCTCTATGATATTCCGGCATCAGACGTTATCACTTCCGATAAGAAGTCCATGATCGCCGACAACTACGTCATCTGGAAAGTTACAGATCCCGTCAAGTACTATCAGACATTGGGCGCCGTTCAGAACAGAGCTGAGGAGAGGATCGAAGCAGCAGTATATAACGCTACTAAGAACACTATTTCTTCAATGACACAGGATGAGATCATCGCAGCAAGAGGAAATACTCTTACAAACGCTATCACCACCACGTCAAATACCGATATCAGCCAGTACGGCATCAAGATCGAGCTGGCAGAGATCAAGGCTCTGGATCTTCCTGACGACAACAAGGCAGCTGTCTACAGCAGAATGATCTCCGAAAGAGAGAACATCGCTGCAGGCTACACAGCACAGGGTAATGCCGAAGCACAGAAAGTAAAGAACGATACCGACAAGCAGGTCTCGATCAACATTGCCGACGCCAAGGCTAAGGCAGCAGTTATCAGAGCCCAGGGCGAAGCCGAGTACATGAAGATACTTTCTGCCGCATATAACGATCCTGACAAGGCTGCATTCTATAACTACTTAAGAGGATTAGATTCCATGGAGGCTCTCGCAAAATCCAAGGCAGTCATCATCCTCGATAAGAATTCCGAGTACGCTAAGATCCTTTACGGACAGTAATACTCATTCAGGAAACTTAAGGGGCTGTCCTTTTTGACAGACAATAACAAAACCACCGGTGTTAACAGCCGGTGGTTTTTTGCAGGAATCCCAAGGGCGTCTTTTTCGAAGGCACTCTTGGGACTTTCTCTTGTTACGCAGTTCTCTCAGAAAGGATCGTTTTTACTCTGTTGTTAATGACCGGCAATATCTCATCAAGACTCTTCTGATCAACAAAGAAAGGCGGGATCTCTTCTCTTAACACGACTATTATCGCGGGATCAAGGTTATCGATCTTAGATCCTGACAGTAGCACCTTTTTGTATGATTCTATGATGCTCTCATCAACCGTAGGGAAATACTGATTAAACATATTATTCTCTTTGATTATGCACTTGTTGCAATTCTCAAATGCTGTTCTCGCTGTGGAATCGTATACACTGATACTGACCGGATTATCTCCGCTTCTGGCTATCATTTCCTGGACATCATCGCTCAGGCAGAACTTAATGAATTCCCAGGCACCGTCAGCAACCACAGAAGGAGACAAAGCTGAAATACCGATTGAAGTTGTTATTGAGATCTCGGGCCCGCGGCTGTCATACGACGGATATCCCAGGAGGGTCTGTTTCGATGCTTTATACCTTTGAGTATTTAAAGTACTCCCGATACTGCTGTAATAGGCGAACCATGCGCCTTCATCATCTGAATATTCTTTATCCGGATCATAGATGACGTCGTTCTTTACATATTCACAAAGAGCTCTGAAGGCCTCGTTATCGAAGTTAACTTCCTTTCCATTAATGCAGGTATCATCCATAAGTGCGAACAAAGTGCAGAGTACATCTATCTGGGATGCATTCATCGGATCTGCGCCGTTACATACATCGTGTACAAGTTTTGCATATTCATCAAAAGTAAAGCCTGTCTGGTCTTCCCTGACATTATCTTTATTGGTACATATACCCTCTAAGCCAAATCCCGTCGGCATGTAGAAAAACTTATCATTGGTCTTAACAGCATCTATAACATTAGAGAAATAGTCGGCTTCGTTTATTCCGTTTTTGCCTTTGATATAACTATACAGATCGATAAGATAATCTTCCGACTGAATGATCCGGAAATCAGCGGCATTCAGGATTACATCCGGACCATTGCCTGAGATAATATCTGAAGCCAGCTGTCCGCCAAGTGCAGAATACCCGCTGTAATATTTCTTCTGCCTTTCTTCAACATTACTTGTTCCATCGTAATTGACAAAATCACTGGTTCTGAGCTTATTGTCCAGCTGAATAAGATATTTTTCGTTTGTATCATTAAAGGTCCTGATAGCTTCACAAACCTCGTACGACAGATATGTATCACCGGCGGCTGCAGCTGTTATTATTATCTTTCCGGCATTGGGATTCTTATCAGTCTTCTCAAGCACCACGATCGTAGGCGTATCATTGACTCCATAATGTTCCATATCAAGTGAATCGTTATGACTGATGCTCCCTGTCAATACATACCTGTCATCTTCAGCAGAAATAAGCCTCAGTCTTCCGAAAGTAAACCTGTTGATATTACACGAGTTGAAAGAGAATGCCTCTTCGAATTCCTTTTTTTCAAAGTTGATCCATTTTACACCGCTTTGATCAGTAAGATAGGTCTTACCGTCAATAGAAGTCAGGCTGGTATAATAATCAATTGTGTTAAGCCATTTATATTCTTCATCTTTGTCCGTTACTTCTCCTGTCTCCAGATTTAACGACAGAAATTTCACATCAGCAGATAAGCATACGAACAGTATTTCATTTTCTGAAACAACTATATAATCACCAAGAAAAGCATTTGAAAAAGCCTTATTAGCAGACAGATCAACGGTTCTGGTCTTTCCGTTTTTACTGATCTCAAAAGAAGTCGACAATCCCTTCTCAAAGCGTGTAACTGAATAATCTCCGATAATATATGTTTTCTCATAACTCGGAGTGCTGTCGGCTGCAGCATCTGGAATGCTTTCCAGTAATTCCAATTCACCAAGTACTCCATTCTCCAGATCCAGTTCTGCAGTATAATACCATTTTTCTTTAACATCTCTTGGATACAACTGATTAAACAGTCTGAGCTTTATTCCATCTTTACTGAAAATGACATCTTCGATTTGTTTATATTCCAGTTCTTTGCTTACATCTATGGATTTGATCAGCTCTCCGTTAAAGGCGTAGTATTCGAAAAAACAGAAATTTCCTCCACTCGCGTATGTGCCTTCTGTATACTGTAAAATACCATCCTTATAAACACCCCATATCTCAGAACCATGCCAATCAACATTCTTGTCTTTTTTGTACTTGCTGTCGATCTCTGTTGTCGTAGTGGTAAACCAGGGCAAATCTGCGGATACTTTTTTGACTTTGCTCTTGTTTTTGCCGTTGCATCCGGTAACAGACACGATCTGCGCAAAGATCAGAAGTGCTGAAACAAGCGCACCGGCAATTCTTTTAATTCCGTTTTTCCCCATAAAAAACACTCCTCTCAATCAGTTACATTTATTTATCAAATACCCGTTTTTTCCATCATAATAAAAACACGGCCGCACTGAAATACGGCCGCTGCAAACTTAAGCAAATCTTAAATACATCTTAAGAATTAAGGCGTTTGCGCCTGCTCTTCTTCAGGAATCTCAACAGCCTCAGTCAGAATAACTATCGTCTCGAGCATATCCGAGTATTCCAAGGAAATCTCTCTCCCTGTCCCCCCATTAGCTGTGGGGATAGGGAAATTGAAAACCAAACTCTTTAGATATGTTCCATCTTTCCGCTTTTGCGGGTATATTTCTATCTTCTCAAGAAAACTTCTGAGGAACTGTTTCTTTTCCATAGGATCAAAGCTGTCGTACAAGTCATCGAAAGCAAGAAGAGCATTATATATATTCTCCTCTGTCATCTGTTTTTCCCGTATGCTTTTCAACTGAACTTTAACCTCTTCAATCTCGTTCTCTATTTCAAGCATTGTATCGTATTGTTTATCACAACGCATCTGTAAATCCGTAATTTTACGCTCATACATAGCATCATCATACGGCAATTCATCCATTTGCTTTTCCAAACGGTTCTTGGTTGCTTCTGCCTGGCGTAGCATTCCCTGAAGTGTTTTATACTTTTGATCCAGCTCTGTCGTGTCGATACTTGATCCTATTTTTGCTTTTATGGCATTGGCAAATTCAGGATTCTTGATCATATTGGTAATTACATAAACCACTTCCCGTTCAATCTTGCTGCTTTCAATATTCGTTCTGAATTCGCAATCATGTCCGGTAGCCTTCGCATTATTCTTACAATAATAATAATGACGTTCCTTATTATCTTTAGCGTGCGGCTTAGAAGTATTCGCATACATTCCCTTTCCACAGCAAGGACACTTTAATATTCCAGATATGATGGCAACATGACAGTTTGTCTTTGGTGCTCGTATAGCTGATTTCTTTTTGCGTCGTTCATCAGCTGTATACCACATCTCCTCTGTGATAATTGCTTCATGCCTGCCTTCAAATACCTGGTATTCATCCTGAGCTACTATATGAGTTTCGTTATGAGAACCGGGTATCTTTTCCGTTTTTCTTCTGCCGTAAGCTATTTTTCCGCAATAGACAGGGTTTTCCAGAACCTTTCTTACAAACGACTCCGAGAAGCCAGAGCAAGTATTGTTTTCTCTTAATTTCTTAATATAGCCGTGCATATTGAGATAGTTGGCAATAGTGATCGGGCCTTCTCCCTTATTAACATGGCGATCATATATTATGCGAATAATATCAACTTCATCTTCCGCAATCTGTAACTCACCATCAACCAGTTTGTATCCATATGGAGCCATGCCGCCATTCCATCTTCCTTCGCGGGCTTTCTGCTCACGACCGGCCATTGTCTGAACACGTATATTTTCACGTTCTATTTCTGCCACTGCCGAAAGCACGGATATCATAAGCTTACCCGCTTCCTTGGAACTGTCTATTCCATCCTCAACACAGATCAGATTCACGTCATGATCTTGCATAAACTGCAGAGAACTCAGAACATCTGCTGCATTTCTTCCGAATCGGGACAGCTTGAAAACCAGAACATAGGATATTCCGTCTTTTCCGTCCTCAATATCATTCATCATGCGCTGGAATTCCGGTCTTCCGGCAATGCTTTTTCCTGAAGCACCTTCATCAGAATACTCACCTGCTATTTCCATGTTCTGAAAGTCTGCATATTTGCGCAGTTTATCCTTTTGCGCATCAAGGCTATACCCGTCAACCTGCATTGCGGTTGAAACTCGAGTATATATATAGCATTTCTTATTCTTTATCATTTATTTATCTCCTTTATTCTTAGCCAGGCCATTCATCTGGATATAGTATTCAAGAAGTCTGAGTACATATTCTGGACAATGCCTGTTACCAAGCTCCCAGTCTGTAACCGTTCTGTACGGGATCTTAAAGTATTCACAAAACACTTTGCGATTCATTCCTGTAGCTTCTCTCAACTCAATAATCTTGTCTTTAGTATCCATATTTATTACCTCACTTTATGAAATTACGCGTTGCGTATATTGTATTATGAATACAACTTTTACGCAACGCGTAATATTTCTTCAGGCCGCTATTTCATCATCCTTACTTTTAGCAAGCAATTGAGCATACATTTTAAGACGTTTTCTCAACTTGCGCTTATCCTCAGGAAGATCAGGAACTTGATGTCCATGCTTTGCAATAAGCTTGCCCAGCAAATCCGTAAAATTGTTGAATGCTGTTTCTTCATCTCTTGTCATATTTATCACCTGGCGATTCCGCCTATACCCTTTCTTTTTTGTGCGTTGATTGCTTTTCTGCGTTCTCTCTCCCTCGCTTCGAGTTCTTCAAGAAGACCCGGAGGAAGAAGTTCGATCTGTTTCTGAAGTTTTTCCTGCTTAGCTCTGAGCTCATCTATCTTGCCGTCTCTTTCTTTGACAGCTTCTTCGAGCTCTTCTGTCTTTCCCTTCCAGTAACGGCTTACATCTTTCTGTTCGCCGATATCACGATGAAGTCGGTCGACATATCCGTTGACCGATTTGATCTGTTCCTTCATCCTTGCCATTTCCGGCGCATAACGGGAAATGAGTTCGATCGCCTGAGCTTTCTTCTCCTTGCTCTTGATCAAACCAATATCGTTGATAGCCTGAGCGATCTCCTCATAGTGGAGCATGAGAACATCAGCGTTCTTGAAGAGATACGTAGGAAGATGCTCACGATGACTGATGCGCTTGGGAATACCACGCTTGATATTCGGGAAGTGATAGACCATGTGTTCGTAAAACAGATCCTGAAGTTTTACGAGACCTGCAGGTCCGCCGATTATGCTTTTGGAAGAAAGCCTTCCGTCTTTCGTGATAGGCACAAAGCATACGTGCATGTGCGGACTCTTCTCATCGAGATGGACTACTGCGGAAAGGATATTCTCTTCCCCGAAGGTCTTCTCATAAAACCTGTATGCCATTCGGAAGAAGACTGATATATCCTGCAATGACTTTCCTTTGAAGAACTCAGGTGAAGCAGTACAGATACTGTCCTGCATCACAACACTGTCCTTACGCATCTTACAGCCGACTTCCTCGATTCTCTGAAGGATCATGCTTCTGTAACTGCCGGTTGGAGTTTTGAGATGGAAGTTGTTATGAGACTGACTCAGATCAATATCCGGGTTGCTCTTATACTTTTCCTTCTCACGTTCGTGATGCTTTTCAAGGCGACCGACTGCGCCCATCTTGCATTTGTTGATTCTCATAATTGCATATGCCATAAATAAATCTCCTTTTGATATTTGTTGTGAAATAAATAAAACCCCGCTTTTCTTTAGCGAGGCTTTCTTAGTGTTAAGGCAAGATGTCAATATGTTAATAAGACCAGAGTGTCTATACGGTTGACATCTTGCGGCAGTATTCGGTTCTATACACCGCAACAGAAACAGAAGGACGCTCCTTATGAAAGATCGCCCGCAATAAGCGGCGTGCGATCTTCCAACGAAGCTCTGTTGTGTCGTTATAAGAGCGCCAAACACCGGCGCTCTCATATCTCCCCAACAGCCTCGAAAGTCTTCATGAAAACAGTCGTCCACCGGAAGACTGTTTTCCTTCGACTTTCTTTCAGTATCTGTTTGGGTGTAACACACTACACCTTGCAAGCAAGGACGTGTGCAAGGGGAATCCCCTTGACCCCTTTTTGAGGATACGGAAATATGCGCACAGGCACCGCTTCGCCCTGTGTGCATCTTCCCTTAATCCTCTTTTAGTCGGTATCAAGATGTCAGTTCAGCCGACTCCCCATACTTATTGACATCTTGACATCTTGCTATCCCTCATCCGTTTCCGGCAGCTTCCAATACCAGCGGTCTTGTATCCTGACGGACTCAATCCCAAGCTCCCGTTTTGCGGTCTGTGCTGTTGACCTGCGAATGCCGTTCTTCTTTAGCACAGCCTCGCAATCCTCTGCCGGAACGGCAGTTCCTGCTGCAAGAAGTTCTTCTATCACCTCCTTTGCTTCTTGCAGCTTCACATCCGGTCTTCCGATCCCCGAAACGAAATCCTGTTTGCGCAGTATCTCGTCCGCTGTCTTGTCGGTTATGCCGGTAAACTTGATACCGCCATCTTCGAGCCTGAACTCAAGCGCATCACCCTTTGACGCGAGGTTCATCTTTGTCTGGACCAGATAGCGCTTGTCTTCTTCATCGGGATCTCTGGCTAAAAGAAGGATGCTTCTTACTGCACCAGCTACATCGATAGAGCCGGGAGTTCTGTAGATAGCTTTAAGTCCCGGCATCTTGTTCATGTGGTTTACGACCACGATCGCACAATCCGTTTCCCTTGCAGCATTTATCAGGGCATTGAACTTTTGCCTGACCTCATTGGAAGCGTTCAGAGAACAGTCGCCGATATATGAAGCCAACGGATCAAGCACGAGAAGTTTTGCTCCCGTCTGCTTTATCCCTTCCAAGATCCGGTCATCGTCAAAAGTCAGAGGATATTCCGATTCATCAATAAAGGCGAGCCGATCTCTGATCCCGCCCGCCTTTATAAACCTTGGAACTATAGTGTCATCGTAATCATCCTCTGTACTCTGATAGAGCACCGTGATCGGATCTGGTGGTTCCCCGCAGTCCGTAAACGGCAGAGCTTCACCTCTTGTTAAGTACGCTGCCAAAGTCAGCATGAACGTACTCTTACCTTCACCCGGATCTCCCTGAAGGATAGTTACCTTTCCCCTCGGGATAAACGGATACCATAGCCAGTTGATTTCCCTGACCTCGACATTTGTTGAACTGATGATCTTCAGTTCCTTTTTCTGTGACATAAAATCACTCCCTTCTAAAAAATTTTCATAAAAAAAGCGGTCATTCTTTCGAATAACCGCTATGTAAACAAATTTATTATGATTTTGGTTTTTGATTTGGATTTCCCTAAAAATGCGTAGAATACCCCAAACCCATAATACGCTCTTTCAAAAATTTAATCAAGAACATATGTTCTATATTTTGCACAAATATTGAAGCTTGTTTTTCTACATCATTACAAATACAGAAATCACTAAAAATCGGTTCTTAAAAACATTAGTATTGGGAAACCAAATATATGTCCCTCTACTTATAAGGAATGGGAGAGGGCCAAATTGGACATCAAAAACGCAAGAAACCCGATATTTGATATAAGAAGTCTTAGATCTGACATGAATTAGCCGTTTCAATCCGACATTTGTCAAAAACCGTGTTTTTAGCTAGCTGGTATTTCCATGCTGCAAAACAGCGTTTCTAATAGTAGTAATGTCGTCGACCTTATTGTTTTAGTCTTAAATAAAACAAGGTCCCGAAGTGTGGGGACACTCCTTTCGTTGGGACCTTGCGTTCTTATGTTCGAAGGACTTATTCAATCCTTCTATAGTCGGATTCAGTCATCCGTACTATACTGCTTATGTTTAAAAACTACCCTCGTTCATCTAACACTTTCTGTATTCTGTTCTCAGCGATCACAATAACAGCATTCAAATCCTTCTGCCCTAAAAAATAGGGTGGCATCTCTTCTATAAGGATCATACTAATATCCGGATCTTCAGATTTAACCCTTGAACAGCCCAGTATTATATTTTCAATAAACTCTATGTCCTGCATTGTTATCGTATTGCCAATACTGTTGCCATAGCTGCCACTACCTCCATTGCTATAGTATTCAACGGCAACTGCACCAGCGTTTTTAAATGCTTCCCTGCTCAAAACAAATCTGTCATTCATGGCAATCTCGTTTTGAATATCTTCAGACAAAAGCAGCTTTACAAACTCACCACAAGCTTTTGAATCAACAGCATGTGTAGACACTGCTACAGAACAAGTAGGTATAAACTGAGGACCTCTGCCGTCAACAGACGGGAATCCAATCATAGTTACCCCTCTTCCGTAAGGAGTAATGCCCATACCCATATCATAGAAATTGCCTATTCCGGTACATCCTGAATTCAAAGTTAATTCGCATTTCAGAAGAGAACTCTCCTCATAGGATGAACTATACCACGCATTATAGGAACTTCCATTTTCCGGTACATTATCTTTAATATAGTCAGCAAGCTCTTTAAATTCCGGTTTAGACAAATCAACTTTTCCGTTCGATATAAATACATCGCTCATGCCACTAAAGAGCATTGAAAAATAAACAGCCTGCCCATTAACAATAGGGTCGTTTCCATTCAAAGTTTCTCTGACAAACTTCTTATACTCTTCAAGCGTAAAGCCCTTAGCAGTATTACTGACGTTTTCAGCTTTGGTGAATATTCCTTCCATTCCAAAACTTATAGGCAACTGATAAAGAACACCATCTGTTTTTGAACCTTCTATAATGTTCGTGAAATACTTGTCAGAACTGTAATCTTCTAAATATGGTGAAAGATCGACAAGACAGTTTGAATTATTAAGTTGATTGAACCCACTAACATTCATTAGTATGTCAGGTCCTTCGCCGTTGATAATATCTATGGCAAGTTTGTTGCTCAGTTTGCCTTTACCCTTTAATTCAGACAAGTCCATGACGTCCTGATTTTTGTTGTCATAATCATTATCGTAGAAATCATTACGTAGATACCTTGTTGAAACTTCAATAAAGCATTTACCGTTAGTCTGATTGAATAGTGCGATTGCTTTCCCCGTAAATCTGTCCACTCCACCATGAGCATATAATTCTAATACAGTTTTACCAGCGTGGGGATTCTTATCTGCTCTCGTAAACTCGATGATCCTGATCTTATCTGCCTTTCTTCCGGAATAAAGATTTGTCATATCGTATTTACTGCAGATCACAAACCTATCATCAGAGCATTCAATCAAAGTAGAATACTGGATCAATCCTGTATTAAGATCACACCAGTTAAAATCAAGCGCAATCTCTATTGACCTTGTCCGTGCGTTAACTCTTGATATTCCACAGTCAGAGTTGAAATAGATCATCCCGTCAGGACTAGATAAAGATTCATATAACGAGGCAGAATCCAACCACTCATATTCTTTACGATCAGCAGGAGTTACTTCATTATTTTCAAGATCAAGATGATAGTATTCTCTCTTATTGCCAATTGTTTCCATTATCAATGCGCGGGTATCACTTACTGCTAAAACCGATGAAACAAATACATCTCTATCTGCTTTCCTGAGGTCAATCTTTGATACCATCTTATCAGGCGCTGTAATACACAACTCAGCGTATCTGAGTTCCTCATAATTCTGATGATCGATCACTTCAATCTCATAACTGCCTATTGTGTATAATTTCGAATATGAATAAAAATCATTCTTGCCGGATTCATGGGTAGCCAGAAGTTCTCCTGTAAACGGATCATAATCTCTTTTTGCCAAATTGGTTTTAGCAATAATTATCCCGTTTGAGTAGTAAGCATCCTTAACATAGTTTTCACTGACAGTAAGATCTTTAAGCAAATCGATAGTATTCACAGTTTGACTGGTCTTACGGTCTATAACTGCAACATAACAGAATTTATAGTCTTTTTGATTGTAATTATCCCAATCTATTTCGTCATCGGGAGGCATCTCATAGTCTCCTGATGTGCAAATAATATAGTAGTTTTCATCCATTCCAACAAATTGATAATTCAGCAAAGAAACTACCTTGTTTTCATCGGCACCGCTCTCCACTTCAATTATGTTCGTGTTGAACCATGGATCATCTGCCTTAACCTTTCTGGTATCTGAAGTCTTTGCAAAAGAACAACTTGTAACCAACAGTATAGCAGCCATGCATAAAGCCATAGCCTTTCTGCTGTTATTTGCCGGTCTCTTTAAGTTAATTATTCTCTTCTTCATCATCTTATATCCGCTTCTCATTCCGGTCGACAGGGTGAAACCAGCTTTATTTATCTGCTGTTGCGGTATTCCAATCAGTGTTCTTGCATATTCTTTAGAAGAATCAACTCCATAAGCTTTCATAACTTCTTCATCGCACGCATATTCACAATCCCGGCCTGAAAGAATAAAAGCTATCCAAATTATTGGGTTATACCAATTAAGAAACAGAACCAGATAGCGGATTAATATCCATAAATAGTCACCATGTTTATAATGACTTGCTTCGTGACAAACAACAAAATCGTTAATCTTCTCCGAACAGTTATCAACGTAGATTCTATTAAAGAGAAGGAATGGTGTTTGCTTATGCCTAATACTATATATTCTAAGACCACTTGAAGGATCTCTGCCGATATATTTCCTGTAGCGTTTGCAATAGGATATAAATCCAGTGTTGTACACTACTAACGATACGATAAGAACGACAGAAACAAAAACACTGCTACTTCTCAGTGTTGCACCTACTTTCTTAGATTCGTTTGTTTTAATTATTGATATATCTGCATGATTATCCGTTATATGCTCACGTTCATAGCTTATTCCGGACGATCTTTGAATCTTATGACTTACAACAGACTGATTATCCGAAAGAGATTGCTCAGTCTCCATATTTCCAAGCATGAATGTAGAAGGAACTGCTTCTTTAACTTCCTGTGTCGCAACTTCAGTATTTGAAGTGAACAGAGTATTTCCAATATCTGCTACAGGAACATTTATCTTCACAAATGGCATTAAAATCATGTAGAGCGGAATAGCAATCCAAAAAGCATATTGATACTTTCGGAGTATTTTTCCGTTCGACAAAGCCCGTACAATAATAATGCCTATTGTTAATATGGTAATGCCAATGATATAGCGCAACATATTAATCCTCTTCGATTATTCTACGAAGTTCCTCTAACTGCTCTTTAGTAAGTTTGTCTGAACATTTCAGATTCGAGATCAGTAATCCGACATTACCGCCATAAACTTTATCCAAGAAAGAAGTTGTCTCTTCAAGTTCTGCTTCCGTCCTGTCTATTGCAGCACTGAACCACTTGGTGCGGCCTTCCTGCACAAAAGTAACTATGCCTTTTTCGACCATACGGTTAAGCAAGGTTATTATCGTCTGTTTGGACCAGCCGGTCTTGGCATACAGAGCTCTAGTTAATTCCATTAAGGTCATGGACTTATTCTTCCAAAGACAATCAACAATCTTCCATTCAGAATCTGTCAGGCGCATTAAAACTCATTCCTCCACATTGGTCTACTGTTGCTTACCAATATAACACGTTGGTCGACACGAGTCAACCAACGTTGTATTAATGAGAGTTATTTAATTAATGATTGCGTAAAACTTGAGAAATTAATTATATACACCTATATTTCTAATGACTGTTTAGGATTCATTCCGAAGACCTTTAATGCATCCAAAATCGCCTTTTCTTTTTGCGGGGTGCAATTAGGCTGTCTTGAATTTTCAGATTTAGGAAAATTGTAATTCTCTCTTTCGATTATTCCATATTTACGCTTAACTTGAGCAATATTAAGACTAGAGACCTGTAATCCGGTCTTTTCATAAATATATTTCTTGATCTTGTTATAAGAAGCATTACCGTGAGCTGCAGAAAGATCCATATCCTCTACAGAGAATTCAACTCGTACCTTTCCGGCAGATATATCAACACCCTTGGAAAGAACGACTATCGTCTCAACCTTATCTGTCCACGGGAACATGTCGACAGGCTTTGCGATCTGCGCTTCATAACCCTGCGCGGTAAAGCCCTTGAGATCTCTTGCAAGAGTCTCGGGGCAGCATGAAATATAAACGATCTTGGAAGGTTTTAATTTGCCGCACGCTTTAATGAACTTCATCGTAGTTCCGGCTCTTGTGGGATCCAATATGACGCAGTCGATCTTTCTGTGGGTTTTGGCAAGCTTGTCCATGTAAAGCGTTGCGTCACCCAATACAAATGCGGCGTTCTTGATCTTGTTGTTCTTCATGTTTTTCAGGGCATCAAGATATGCGGCTTCCTTGATCTCAATGCCTGTGATATTGTCTACGAAGCCTGCGAAAGAAAGTGTCGTGGAGCCTGTTCCGCAGTATGCGTCGATGCACGTCTCAGTGCCGTCAAAATCAGCAAGCCTTATCGCTTCAGAATAAAGGATCTGCGCCTGTTCGTGATTGGACTGCATGAACGAATCGGCAGATACCCTGAACTTCTTTCCGAGGATCTCATCGGTGATATATCCGCTGCCTTTTACCTTCTTGACATCATCGCTGCCCAGGATCATGGAATCGTGGCGCTTGTTGATGTTGATAAGAAGCGTGGTGATCTCAGGATGGAGCTTCAAAAGCTCATCGGTAAACACTTTCTTTTTCTTGAAATATTCACTGCCGATAACAAGCACGACCATTATCTCACCGGTTGCATCAGCGGTTCTTACAAGCACTCTTCTAAGGTCGCCTATGCCCTTTACTTCATCGTAAATGCTGATTTTCAGGCGCTCAGCGAGCATGGCGCAGTCTCTGATTATGGCTGTTGCAGTCTTATTCTCGATCAGGCATGAATCAGTCTCGACGATCCTGTGTGAACCGGATTCATAAGGACCGCAGATTATGCGGCCATTCCTGAGCTTCTTAAAAGCGGAATGAACCTTGTTCCTGTAGTACAAGGGATTCTCGCAGTGATGTATGGGAAGCACCTCGCAGAAAGGAGAGATAAGCCTTTGGACCCTTTTTTCCTTAGCAATAGACTGCTCGAAATAAGTCCTGCCCGCATAAGAGCAGCCCCCGCATTTTTTCGCAACGGGGCAATTATTCCGGACGCTTAAAGCATTAAGCAACCTGCTCTTATCAGTCTCCTTCTGAGGCTTCATCAGACCTGCCTTCCAGCATTGTTGACAACGTGTCTTAACAAGATCGCTGTCGTAATAGAACCTACTCCTCCCGGTACAGGTGTGACAGCATCCGCTATCTCTGATACCTTCTCATAATCGACATCTCCGCAGAGCCTGCCCTCTTCATCGACATTCATTCCGACATCGATAACGGTCTGGCCGGGCTTAACGAACTTGTCTGTGATCATTTTCGCAACGCCGCAGCATGCAACGATGATATCCGCATTTCTGCACTCTGCTTCAATATCTGCAGTCTTTGTATGGCATACGGTAACTGTGGCATTAGCTGTTGTAAGAAGAAGCGCGACAGGCTTGCCGATAACAAGGCTTCTGCCGACGACAGTGACCTTCTTACCCTTCGTCTCAATCCCGTAATGCTTGATCAGGGCCATGACCGCTTCAGCTGTACAAGGAGCAGCGCAGTCAGGAACGCCTGCCAGAACGTTCTCCATATTCCTGATATCCATGAAATCCGAATCCTTGCCCGGATCAATAGTCCTTCTCATATGCTCATCTGACAATGGCTTCGGCAAAGGTCTGAACACGAGGATACCGTGAACCTTAGGATCGTTATTGATGCCGTCGAAAGTCTTATCCAGCTCTTCTTGCGAGATGCCTGCATCTACTGCTGTAACTTCAACCTCAACGCCTGCTGTCTCAAAGCGCTTCAATACGCCCCTCTCATATGCCAGGTCATCTTCTCTCGCACCAACGCGGAGGATAGCAAGCTTGGGATTTATTCCCTTGCCCTTAAGCTCTTCAACCTTGACCTTGATCTCTTCTACGATCTTGTCTGCAACTTCCTTGCCGCCTAATCTCTGCATTCTTATTACCCGCCGATCAAAACCTTTTTTACTTCTGCATAGACCTTTGTACAGATCTCAGATGTCTCATCAACGAGAGCGTCCGTCTTCTTATTCAGGTCTTCTGCATATGTTCTGTCCTTCATGGACTTTGTGTTGATATATACGTTCATCGCAGCGCCCTTGGCAGCCGTATCACAAGCTGCTGCAGCAACGCCGACGTCACTTATCGCAAGTCTGGAACCGATCACAGCAAGGCGCTCTAAGATCTTTGCTGTCTCATTAGCCTTAACTACAACTTCGTAAGGAGCGGTGCTCGCATCCTTAAGAACAGCTTCTAAGATCTCGTCTCTTCCTTCCTGTTCCTTAGGAATGGAATATGCTTTTGCGAGGGGCGCGAAAACCTCCTCGTCCTTCTCACCCAGCGCCTCAAACTCTTTTACAAGAGCGCCGCACTTGGCGATCGTAGCTTCGATCTCTTCCTGATATTCAGCGTACTTCTTCTTTCCGCTCGTAAGGTTGCCTACCATTGAGCCCAGAGCTGCAGCGATGCCGCCGCACACAGCTGATGCTCCGCCGCCTCCGGGTGTGGGTGCGCCTGAAGCAAGCTCTGTCAAAAACACGTCTACTGTTCTGTTTTCCATGATTAATAACTCCAATATTTTTACCAACTTATAGTACATTATAGTTTATCTCGGGCTCAACAGACATAGAGAAAACAAGGTCTGATATAATAAATTATGTTAATGAAATGCCCTGCTTTCTTGTGCTTCTATATGTTCAGGTGACATATGACGGATACCAACCATAAAAAAACAGTACCACTGGTTATAGTAATAGTGATCCTGGTGATCTTGGGTTCTCTTTTTGGATTTGTCATGGCCAGATTCACCGGTAAAAATACTGTTGATGTTCGTGTCCGGAAGCAGGTGCGCCTTGCTGAAGACATATACATTAAGCATCCCGAAAACCACTTCAGTGGCTACTATGATAATGCCGCACATGGAGAAGAAGGTACGCCTCTATTGATTCCCGCCGGAACAGAAGGAAGTGTAGAGGCAGACTTCTGGTATTACAGCGTATACCTTAAAGATGGCGGTTATAACGAGTTTATCCGTAAGCAGTTTGATACTGTTACCGTTAAATTCCGTCTTGATGAAGGAATGATCAAAGTAAGGTTTACTGATCAACCGTCAGAATCATATAGAACTATGGAGATTACACAGTACGATTTTGATGGAGGCAAGAAGAAAGTAACTTTTACAGACATCACCGAAGAATTCCATTCCGGCAAACTGGAGTCATATGACACCACACTTGCAGAAATTAATCAGGCAATAAACGAATATCATTCCAAATGGATCTCCAGAGAAATAACCGGAGGTATCATTGGCCTGGTAATATCTCTTATCGCTACCGGAATTCTTATGCTCATCCGCACAAACTCGATGGAATTAACGATCGACTCAACGCTCATCATGATAATAATTGCCATAGATGTTATCCTTATATTAGCAAACAGTTATTTTCTGTATGCCTTCACACGCCTGCTCTAGTTTTTAATGTCAAGAACGGTATTACTTTAAGACTTCGCGTTGTTATGGGGAAACAATATGAATATAAGCAAAAAAGTTCCGATAACTGTCAGTATAGTTTTACTTGTGATATGGTGCTTTCTTGGCTTTAGATCAGCAGAAAATATTGATGCCCGTGTGGCATCTCCGATGTTTATGAAGCAGATAACAATTACTGAAGATGTCAGAATTGTAGACTTGAACCAGGAAATCAATGCTGCTCTTTACGGAGAATCATACAATTACACTGACATTCCAGCCGGCTCTAAAGGAGATGTGGAGATTTCTTACAGCCGCTGGCATAAGTATATTAACGATCTCGAATCAGAGACTCATTCATACAGAGCCTATTTTTATCCTGACGGCAAATCAACCATGGTTCATATAATAACCGGTTCTGAAACAGAATTAGGACCAGATGGTATCTACTATAAAAACATAGAAAACTTTCAGGAGATCATCTCTGAATACAATCAGAAAGTCAAAGAGGCTAAAACCAAATGGGTAATACAACTCTTGCTTAGGATCCTGAATGGTATTTTGGTTGCTGCTATATTTTCCGGTATATTCTGGCTTGAGTGTTTTATTGCTAACAAGATCAGGATGCATCCTGGCTTTTTCGGTCTAATGTGCGTCATTTATATCGTTTTGCTGATGTTTGCTTTAATGTTTATGAGCATTTTCTAATACTCATTTCGAAATAAAAAAGGTGGCTTTAATGTTGCCTTTATGATGTTTAAAATGATAGTTGGATAATTAATGGATCTTTCCCTTTTGGGATTCGCGTTGTTATGGGGAAACAATTATGAATATAAGCAAAAAGGTTCCGGTAATCGTTTGTACAGTTATTTTATTGTTCTTTGCCTTCTGTGGCTACAGATCAGCAAATTACAGGTATTTTCTTTCTGATTCCAGTCAATTTCTCTATACCGTTACACTTAAAGAAGATGTTGAAGATATGAGTATTGACGAAATAGTATCTATTGATGCTGCTCTTGAAGGGAAAAAACATGAAGGTTCGGTTATTAATATTCCGGCAGGTTCTGAAGGATATATTAGTTGTTATTGTGGCCATATAGATCATTATATTGAAGACCCTGAAAAAGACACTTATCGTTTTAGAATTGATTTTTACCAGGATGGCAAGACAATTCGAGCAAATCTGGCGACTGGTCCGGAATCACAATTACGCGATGACGATATCTCGTATAAGAAATTTGAAAACTCTGATGAGCTCATCGCCGATTACAATCAGAAAGTCAAAGAAGCTAAAACTGCTTGGGACATACAAGGCTGGTTTTGCATACTTAGAGGTTTAGCTGTTGCAGTTGTATTATCGATCTTATTCATTATCCTTTGTGCGGTTGCCAACAAACTGAAGATGAATCCTGCCGTATTCGGTATACTATGCGCCATTTATGTTGTGTTGGTGCTAGTCGCTGTAGTTTTCGTCATCCTTCCTCCTAATATGTAATAAAAAAATAAAAGGCGGTCACTGACCGCCTTCGTTATTTACTGGATAATTCTCTTTATCGCTTTGATCTTCATCATGTCGAGCTTACCGTAAACTACTTTGCCCCTTGTTGAAGATGCGTGGATGACCTGACCGTTGCCGACATAGATCGCGACGTGGCCGCAGTAGCTGCCGTAGTCGTAGCAGATGACGTCACCTTTCTTGATCTCGCTTCTGGGAACGCTGGCACCGGATTTCTTCCATATCTGCGTAGCGCCGTGAGGTAAGTTAACACCTACCTGTGCGTAGCAATACTTAACGAGACCAGAGCAGTCGATACCCTTTGAGGAGCATCCGCCGAACTTATACTTAACGCCGAGCATTGACTCTGCGATAGATACGATACTGTCACCATTCTTACCGCTGATCTTAGGAAGCTTTTTGGTGTTGCCGTACTTCGTGCCGGATTTGCTCTTGCTGCTGGACTTCGGCTTCGGCTTAGGTGTAGGGGTAGGTGTGGGCGTCGGCGGCGCACTGGTTGTCGTATATGACTTATATACATAGCCTGTCTTGCCGCTTGTAGTCGTTACCTTGTACCACTTATCACCCACGATAGCTGTGGCGTGGAGTCTTGCATCCTGGTTAATAACTGCAATCTGCTTGGAGGATGTGGAAGGCTCAGCTCTTACGATAAGGCTTCCTGTATCTACCCATACGGTTCTGTCGACCTTGACAGATACCATAGTATCCTGGATCGAATTGGTAAGGACGAATCCTTCCTTGCCTGCTTCAGTCTTGATCCTGGACCATGTATCGCCTACACCTGTTCTTGTGACCTGCTGGCCTACGTGGAGGGATACGAGTGTCTTGGAATCCATGTCCGGAGTTTCCTTAAGGATCGACTGGTTGGCTCTTACATAATAAGTGGAATTGTCTTCTTTAAAGCATGAGGGATCCAAAAGCTCGATAGGGAGATTTGAATCGTCGTACTGCTGATAGATAACAAACTTGGGAATATCAGAATAGCTGGACGTTCCGCAGGCTTCCTTTTTCTCTGTGGAATCAGGTTCTGCACCGGGTTCGCCAGGCTCTGTTCCGTCAGGTTCACCGGGCTCTCCAGGTTCTCCAGGTTCACCAGGCTCTCCAGGTTCTCCGGGCTCTCCGGGTTCACTGGGCTCTCCGGGTTCGCCGGGTTCAGTGGCATCGGGACTTGAAGTTGCACCGGGTTCAGCAGATTCCGTAGGATCTACAGCATCTGCACTTACAAGATCGTCAGCACTGTCAACAAGCGCCCAGTCTTCAAGTTCGACTTCACCGCTGTCTATCTTCTGAACTCCGAAAACTGACTGATATGCACGTGATACTACAAGAGAAGGACTAAGACCTTCACGGAGACCTATAGGCAGGCAGATAATAGGAAGGGCTGCAAAAAAGCCCGTCGCAATAGCAACGATATGCTGCTTTCTGTTATGTTTAAATACTACCTTCTTCATTTATCACCAATTACCCAAAACTAATAGGTCACTCTAATTATACTATCGGTTCTGATGCATTTTGAGGCAATTTTCAGGCTTGAAGGCCTTGTTTTGTCTAAAAATGCCGTTTCCGCATATGAAAACGCCGGAGAAGAATATTCCCCTCCGGCGTCATTATAAACTTTGTGGGCCCGCTGTTGCTTTACAATTGCGGGACAAAGTAATTACTTCTTTTCTTTAAGACCGTCAGCTTCGAGCTGTGACTCTAAACGATCCTGCTCGTCAAGAAGCTCATTTCTGGCCTGAACCTGATCAAGATAATCGTTAGCGAAAAGCTCTGTGTCGCTCTCTGCTTCACCGTACTCGTGGCCTGTGATGAGCTTGCTGTTTGCCTTGATAACAGGAACAGCAGTGATATCACTGTGAGCCTTGATACCGGTACCAGCAGGGATGAGCGCACCGATGATAACGTTCTCCTTGATACCGATGAGCGGATCGACCTTACCCTTGATAACAGCATCTGTAAGAACCTTTGCTGTTTCCTGGAAGGATGCAGCTGACATGAAGGAGTCAGAAGCGCTTGCGGCCTTAGCGATACCAAGAAGGATCGTCTTGCCGTTTGCGGGTCTCTTGCCCTGCTCTTCGCAGTCTCTGTTTCTGGAAATGAAGTTATACCAGTCAACAGTTGTACCTGTCATGAAGCCTGTATCACCCGGATCGTCGATCTGGACTCTTCTCATCATCTGCTTTGTGATGATCTCGATGTGCTTATCGTTGATGTTTACACCACCACCTGTGTAGTAAACCTTTGTGATCTCAGAGATGATGTACTTCTGAACGGCACGGATATCCTTAACTCTGAGGATCTCCTTAGGATCGATCTTACCGTCGATGATCTGATCACCGGCTTCGATTACCTGACCGTCAGTAACAGTGAGTGTTGCGTGTGAAGGAACCTTGTATTCCATCTTCTCGATCGGGTTGCCCTTAGCATCCTTGATCGGCTCAACACCCTCATCGTAAACAGGTGTTACAACGATTGTCTTCTGCTTTGTCTTCTCGTTCTCAACGATCTTAACAGAACCCGGAACGGAAGAGATGATACCGTGACCCTTAGGATCTCTTGCTTCGAAGATCTCAGTAACACGAGGGAGACCCTGTGTGATATCTTCACCGGAAGCAGCGATACCACCGGAGTGGAACGTTCTCATTGTAAGCTGTGTACCAGGCTCACCGATTGACTGAGCTGCGATGATACCGACAGCTTCACCAACTGCAACAGGACGGCCTGTAGCAAGGTTGATACCGTAGCACTTGGAGCAGACGCCTCTTCTTGAGCGGCAGTCGAATACTGATCTGATCTTGAGCTTGCCCAAGTCTTCGATCTGCTGTCTGGAAAGGATCTTGCCTGCAGCCTCAGCCTCAGCAACCTTTGCAGCGACCTTCTTTTCGCGCTCTGCAAGCTTCTCAGGTGTCTCAGCGCCCTTGATCTTTACAGAATCCTTAACAGCCTGTCTTGCTTCGTTAGCTTCCTTCTTAGCGAGCTCTACTGACTTGCAGATATCCTCTGCCTTGAGAGCATCGATAAGCTCGTTCTTCTTAACGATAACTTCGCCTGTCTGATAGTTGACGATGTCCTCTGCAGCATAACGGCCATAGAGACGGTCGTTAAGAGACTTGATGACGTTGGTGTGCTTGTTGGAAACCTCTGTGATCTCCTTAACCCATGTGAAGTCATCAGTACCGCAGTCTTCCTCAGTAACAACAACTGCCTGAGCAACGTCAACGAGACGTCTTGTAAGGTAACCTGACTCAGCTGTCTTAAGAGCTGTATCGGAGAGGGCCTTACGCGCACCGTGTGAGGAGATGAAGAACTCGAGCACGTTCATACCTTCACGGAGGTTGGACTTGATCGGGATCTCGATAGTGTTACCGGTTGTATCCTGCATAAGTCCACGCATACCTGCGAGCTGCTTGATCTGGTTGTTGGAACCACGGGCACCGGAGTCAGCCATCATTCTGATCGGGTTGTAGATGTCGAGGTTATCCATCAACGCCTTGGTGATGTTGTTTGTAGTCTCAGACCAAACCTTTGTAACCTCGTTGTGACGCTCTGCCTCTGTGAAGAATCCTTCTTCAGCAGCTTCGTTGATCTCTTCAACTCTCTCGTCACCTTCAGCGATCATCTTATCCTTGATGTCAGGGATGATCATGTCTTCGATACCGATGGAGATACCGGAGATA
>JAEEGK010007681.1_pt1 | contig 25659 bp, 24 predicted proteins | sample 8958771 | NCBI WGS metagenome assembly JAEEGK01 (sample SAMN16246547, study PRJNA631951) | gut metagenome | biome: gut microbiome; feature: rumen; material: SC-attached | host: Bos | place: Iran: Karaj | collected 2018-10
GGATGCCTAATTCTCTCGCCATATCGTCCGCAGATGCCCTGGCTTCGGGATTTGTAACAATGTTAAAGTTTGCGGAGGCCATTTTGAGGAACTCATCGTAGGTTCCGCATGCCCCAATCTGTCTTATGTTCTTTACACCAGCTTCTAGGAGGTATCTCTGCAGTTCGCCTTCTGCCAGAGGAGCAAAACTGCCGATCAGATTGACCGATCTCGGATCCTTTTCCATGGGAGCGAGAAGTGAGTAGAGGGTCTGCCTGACATGAACCATCGGCGGCCTTCTTCCCTCCCTCGTGAGCGCATACATATAGCAGGGGCGGACCCTTATCCCGGTATCGGCGATCTTCGCCTCGCATGCGTTGCATACTCTTTCCATGTCTGTTCCGAGCAGCGCATCGACGCAGGTGATGCAGATCATGACGACTCTCGGGGCTTTGCCCTGTCCTTCCAGGAAGGACACTACCTCACTGACAGCATCCGGTATCTTGGTAAGATGTCTTCCGGTTACAAGGTCGGTCTCATCCATCAGAAGATAGAAGAACCTGTCCTCGTACTGGGGCATCGAGCTGACTATGGATGTGTTCCTTCCGCAGCAGCCGGGCGATACGATGAGCATGACCGACTCGGGTACGGACAGGCCCGCACGCTTTACGCCGAAGCCTTCTGCTCCCGGTGAATTATAAGCAAGCGTAGCAGGCGAACTGTATACCAGTCCCTGTCCGCTCAGAAGCTCGGAAGGAATGTTGTCCCTGCCGAGTTCTGCGACCTGCTTTGCCGTATATGTGACAGCTTCTCTTCTCACTTTGAACCTTCCTCATCAAGGAGCTTTTTTGCAAGCTTTACGAACTCCACAGCAGCATCGGATTCCGGCGCGCCTTCCACGCAGGTCTTGCCGACGTCTTCGCATCTTGTGATATCGTCGCTTCTGGGGATCCTCGCGATGATGTCTATGCCCTTCTCTTCGGCGAAAGCCTCTACCTTCTCTTCTTCGCCTACTACATTCCTTTTGTTCAGGATGATGCCGCCCACATGCGCATATCCCCTGTCCTCGAAATTCTTTACCGCCATGCAGATGTTGTTCGCTGCATACAGCGCCATCTTCTCACCGGAAGTAACGATCAGGACCTGCTCAGCGTATCCTTCCCTGATAGGCGCCGCGAATCCTCCGCAGACAACATCGCCCAGGACATCGTAGAGTACGACGTCAGGCTTGTAGGATTCGAATAATCCCAGTTCATCAAGGAGATTGAAAGTCGCGATGATGCCTCTTCCCGCACATCCGAGACCCGGTGTGGGACCGCCTGTCTCGATGCATAGGATATCGCCATAACCCTTCTTGGAGATCTCTTCGATGGAAGTGGGTTCGCCGCCTTCCCTGAGGATCTCTATAACGGGCTTCAACGGTACTCCGCCTAACAGATTGATCGTAGAATCAGCCTTGGGGTCACACCCTATCTGGATGACCTTCTTACCGAGGCTGGCAAACGCTGCCGACAGATTGGATGTCATGGTCGACTTTCCTATTCCGCCCTTGCCGTATATCGCGATCTTAAGCATAAAAATACTCCTCTGCACGCGGATCTGCGACAAAGGAGCCAAAAGAGTCTTTGCTTCAAAAACTGATTCGAACTATTCCCGCTCGGAAAACACCTTGCCGTCAGAGTCCATGTATTTTGTTACTATCATTCTACTTGCTGCCGTGCCCGCCCGCAAGCGGAATTCGTTAATAGATTTTGCATGTTTTGTTTATTTATATTAACCTTGGTGTAGATACATCCTCGGGAGCGTAAAGATATGAAGCTTAATTACAAGAACACCTTCCTTACAGGTCTCGCTTTTATGTCGATAATCGCCTTCTGGCAGTTATACGACAATGTCATACCGCTCCTACTTACGCGTACGTTCCATCTGAGTGAAGACATAACAGGCGTCATCATGGCGGCGGATAATGTGCTCGCTTTGTTCCTCCTGCCGCTGTTCGGCAAGCTGTCCGACAGGACTCATACCAAACTCGGAAAGAGAATGCCTTACATACTGATCGGCACAGTCGTAACCGCCGTTCTTCTCAATCTGCTTCCTGTCATCGACAACGGTTTCTACGCGGGAAAGCAGGGATTCATCTACGGGCTTGCTCCTTTTGTTTTCGTGCTGGGGCTGATGCTTTTCGCGATGTCCGTATACAGATCTCCTGCCGTAGCCCTTATGCCCGATGTTACCCCGAAGCCGCTGAGATCCAGGGCTAATGCGATCATCAATCTGATGGGAGCTGCAGGCGGCATCATCTATCTCGCCTTCACGGCAGTTATGTTCCCGAAGTCCAAGACCGAGGGACTCGAGCATGTGGACTATTCGCTGCTGTTCATATTCATGTCTGCTTTTATGGTGGTATGTATCGCCATCATGCTCTTCACTGTCAATGAACCCAAATTGTCCGCAATCAACACCAAGATAGAGAAAGAGCATCCCGAGTGGGATCTTACCGTCAAGAACAAGAGCACCGGCAATGTCAGGTTCCCTCCTGAAGTAAGGAAGTCGATGATCTTCCTGCTCATCTCGATCGCTCTGTGGTACATCGGATACAATGCGGTGACCACATGGTTCACTACCTATATAAGTGTCATCATGGGCGAAGGCTTGGGCGGCGCTTCGACATGTTTCCTCATCGCGAACGTCGGTGCGATAGTCTCATACATTCCGATCGGAATGGCGGCGGCAAAGTTCGGAAGGAAGAAGATGATATACTTCGGAACGCTGCTTCTGACAGCATCTTTTGCCGCATGCTATTTCCTTACGACTACCGCGACAACTGTTACTGTTCCGATGTACATCGTGTTTGCTCTCGTGGGCGTTGCCTGGGCTTCGATAAGCGTCAACTCGCTTCCTATGGCAGTTGAGATGTGCAGGGGCGCAGATGCGGGAAAGTACACGGGACTCTACTATACGGCATCAATGGCGGGTCAGGTCGTGACTCCGATCTTTGCCGGCTTCCTGCTCAAGAATGTCTCTTATAAGATCCTGTTTGTTTATGCGACAGTGTTCTCACTCGCCAGCTTCATTACCATGATCTTTGTTAAGCATGGTGATATTAAGGCTGAGAAGCTTAAAGGCTTGGAGAATTTTGAGGAGATGTGATCCGAGTCAGGCACCGGCTTCCCTTAACTCCTGCTCATGCTGCGTGACATATGAAGCTATTGAGTAATCATAAGCGCACCCGAGAACACCTATCAGTGCACCGAAGATAGCATTGAGGATAATGAACACGACTATATTGTCCTTCCAGCTCTTGGCAGTATCCGCGAGACCTGCAGGGTTCTGCCTGAATGCCGCGGCGAGCTTCTTCCTGTTCACGGCACAATATATATTCCACGCACCAAAGAAGATCGGCGTTACATACCAAAACCCGAAGACAATCTGACATATGCCGACGATAAGCCAGATCTGATAGGAGTTGTTGAGCTTCTTGATTACTGTGTTCAATGCATCATTATCAACTGACATGTCGTCCTCCAAGGTTCTGTAGTCCTTATAATCATAACTCAAAACATTCAGGATAAAAAACAGGCGGACTTAATCGTCCGCCTGCCTTAAGTAACATATTAACTTACAGATTACTTAACTTCGTTGAAGCCTTCTCTTGCAGCATATGTTGTGTGCAGGAGCTCATGAGACTTGTGGCTGTTAGGCTCGCCAAGGAACTTCTCATAGAGTTCGATGATCTGCGGGTTGTTGTGAGACTGACGCAGTGTCTGTCTCTCATCCTCAGAGTAGAGTGCCTGAGCTCTCTTCTCCTTGTATGTATCCATGATGTCATCAGACTCATTGTGCAGGAAGCACTCTCTTACATAAGGCTGACCACCGCCGTTGATACAACCGCCCGGGCAGCCCATGATCTCGATGAACTGATACTTGGACTTGCCTTCACGGATCTCGTCGAGGAGAACCTTAGCGCTCTTCATGCCGGATGCGATAGCAACGTTAACTGTTGTGCCGTTGATATCGAGAGAAGCTTCTCTGATGCCTGCATCGTGGCCACGAACTGCCTTGAACTCGATAGGCTCGGACTCCTTGCCTGTGAGCTTGAAGTAAACAGTTCTGAGGGCTGCTTCCATAACGCCGCCTGTTACACCGAAGATAACAGCTGCGCCTGTGTAATCGCCCATGATATCCTGATCCCAATCCTCATCAGGGAGTCTGTCGAAGAGGATACCGCCGCGCTTGATCATACGAGCGAGCTCTCTTGTTGTGATAACTGCATCAACATCATCAATGCCGTTGACCTTGAGCTGGTCTCTCTGTCTCTCGAACTTCTTAGCTGTACAAGGCATAACGGAAACAACGAAGATATCCTTAGGATCGATGCCGTTCTGCTCTGCCCAGTAAGACTTGATGATGGCACCCTGCATCTGGTGAGGAGACTTGCAGGAAGACAGGTGAGGGAGAAGATCTCCGTAGTTGTACTCTGCATAGTTGATCCATCCCGGTGAGCAGGAAGTGATCATAGGAAGTGTTCCGCCGTTCTGGAGTCTGCCGAGGAGCTCAGTACCCTCTTCCATGATTGTGAGGTCTGCGCCGAAGTTTACGTCGTAAACTCTTGCGAAGCCAAGTCTTCTCATAGCAGCTACCATCTTACCTGTAACAGGTGTTCCGATGGGATAACCGAACTCTTCGCCGAGTGCTGCTCTTACTGCAGGAGCTGCCTGAGCGATAACTGTCTTGCCTGCTGCAAGTGCCTCGTCGATCTTGGAGATCTCGGAGTGCTCCATAAGAGCGCCTGTAGGGCAGACGTTAACGCACTGACCGCACTGGATACAAGGTGAATCTGCAAAAGATCTGTTCTCGGCAGGAGCAACGAAAGTATTGAAACCTCTGTTCTCGAAGCCGAGGATACCGAGACCGTGAGCGTTCTTACATCTCTCGATGCAGCGTCCGCAGAGGATGCACTTGGAAGTATCTCTTACGAGACCCGGAGCAACCTCATCAAAATGTGTCTCGGACTTAGCGCCCTGGAAAGCGCCTTCTCTTGCGCCAGTAACGTTAGCGACATGGAGCAGCTCGCACTGTCCGTTCTTGTCGCACTGCTGGCAGTTCATGTTGTGGTTGGAGAGCAGGAGCTCTACGCTGTGTCTTCTTGCTGTTACAGCTGCAGGAGAAGAGATCTTGATCTCCATGCCCTCAGCTACAGGATAAACGCAGCTTGCTACGAGTCCTCTTGCACCTGTTGCCTCTACGAGACAAACACGGCAGGAACCCTGGTTGCATTCACCGTGGTTGAATGCGCAAAGTGAAGGGATCTCATATCCGCACTTCTTAGCAGCCTCGAGGATAGTAAGTCCTTCCTCAACCTGATAGGAGATGCCCTCTATTTTAATATTAATCATCGCCATAGTAGTAACCTCCTTTAAGCCTTAGATATTGCGTTGAACTTACAGTTGCTCATGCACAGACCGCACTTAACGCACTTCTCGGGATCGATCTCGAACGAAGCGAGCTTGTGACCCTCAGGGATGTACTCTGTTCTTGTGATGCAGGAAGCAGGGCAGTTCTTAGCGCACATGCCGCATCCGATACACTTATCCTTGTCGATCTTGTACTGCATAAGGCTCTTGCAAACGTGTGCAGGGCACTTCTTGTCAACGATGTGAGCGATGTACTCGTCACGGAAGTGAGCAAGTGTGGAGTTAACCGGGTTGGAAGCTGTCTGACCAAGAGCGCACAGAGAGTTTGTCTTGATCGTCTTGGAGAGCTCTTCGAGCTCGTCGAGGTCTTCCATTGTGCCCTTGCCTTCGGTGATCTTTGTGAGGATCTCGAGGATTCTCTTTGTACCGATACGGCAGGGTGAGCACTTACCGCAGGACTCGTCGCAGATGAATTCCATATAGAACTTAGCAACGTCAACCATGCAGTTGTCTTCGTCCATTACGATAGCTCCGCCGGAACCCATCATGGAACCCTTCTGTACGAGGTTATCAAAGTCGATAGGCTCGTCGAGGTATTCCTCTGTGAGGCATCCGCCCGAAGGACCACCCGTCTGGATAGCCTTGAACTTCTTGCCGTTCGGGATACCGCCGCCGATGTCATAGATGAGCTCTCTCAGGGTCGTACCCATAGGAACTTCTACGAGACCTACGTTGTTTACCTTACCGCCGAGTGCGAAAACCTTCGTACCCTTGGACTTCTCTGTACCAACTGCTGCGAACTCAGCTGCGCCTTCTCTTAAGATGTAAGGAACGCATGCGAGTGTCTCAACGTTGTTAACGCATGTAGGCTTCTGCCAGAGACCCTTGATAGCAGGGAACGGCGGCCTCGGACGAGGCATACCGCGCTTACCTTCGATGGAGTTAAGGAGTGCTGTCTCCTCACCGCAAACGAATGCGCCTGCACCGAGTCTGATGTGGCAGTCGAAGTTGAAGCCTGTGCCCATGATGTTCTCACCGAGGAGGCCTGCTTCTCTTGCCTGTGCGATAGCGATCTTAAGACGGTTGACTGCGATAGGATACTCGGCACGAACATAGAAGTAACCTTCTGAAGCGCCGAAAGCGTAACCTGCGATCATCATACCTTCGATAACACCGAGAGGGTTACCCTCGAGGATGGAACGATCCATGAATGCACCCGGGTCGCCCTCGTCGCCGTTACAAACAACATACTTCTGATCAGCTTCAACGTTGTAAGCGAACTGCCACTTTCTTCCTGTGGGGAATCCGCCGCCGCCACGGCCACGGAGACCGGAAGCGAGTACTTCATCGATAACTTCCTGCTGTGTCATGGACAGAGCCTTCTTCAGACCCTGGAATGCACCCATGCCGATCGCCTCATCGATATCCTCAGGATTGATGACGCCGCAGCCGTGAAGTGCAACACGACGCTGCTTCTTGTAGAAAGTGATGTCTTCCTGCTTTGTGATCTTCTCCTGTGAAGCAGGATCAACATAAAGAAGCCTCTCGACGATCTGTCCGCCTACGATATCTGTATCGATGATCTCTTCGACGTCGTCGATGGATACCATACGATAGAGAGTATCTTCAGGATAGATCTTAACGAAAGGTCCCTGTGAGCAGAAGCCGAAGCAGCCAACCTGGTTTACTGTAGCCTTATCTGTAAGGCCCTTAGCTGCGAGAACTTCGTTGAACTTCTCCATGATCTCCTTGGAGTTGGAAGAAAGGCATCCTGTACCGCCGCAAAGAACGATATGACGCTTATCATCCTGTCCCTTAAGCTTGTCTTCGAGACACTTGGTGCAAGCTGCTGACTTTGCTTCAAGATCAGCAACAGAATTAATCTTTGTCATGCCTTTGCCTCCTGTCTGTATGAATCAATAATTCCTTCAACCTGACCGACAGCAACCTTAGGGTATACCTTGCCGTTGATGCTGACAGCCGGTGCAATGCCGCACGCACCGATGCATCTCAGAGCATCGAGTGTAAAAAGACCGTCTTCTGTGGTCTCGCCGGGCTTGATGCCGAGGAGCTCGGAGAACTTGTCGATTACATTCTGAGCGCCCTTAACGTAGCAAGCCGTACCCAGGCAGCAGCCGATAACGTACTTTCCCTTCGGAGTAAGGGAGAAGAACGAATAGAATGTAACAACTCCGTAGATCTCCGCGACGGAAATACCCGTCTTCTTAGATACCAGTTCCTGAACTTCGAGCGGGATATAGCCGTACTCGTTCTGGATATCGCTGAGTATCATCATCAGAGGAGTCTTCTCATCTGTGTATCTGTCACAGATTTCCTCAATTTGTGCAACAGCAGCAGCATTCAGCTTTGCCATGTTGAACCTCCTTAAAATATTGTTTTTTGTTGATAAACCTTTAAGCATTCAAAAAGTCAGGGCAGCATATCGCTACCTGACATCAAATCGGTATTATCGTAGCCAAGCATCAGTATACAACCCCCTTATTAATAAACAACAGGGCTAGTTGTTCGAGAATCAAAATAGTTCACAAAACTTTTTAAAAATGAATGCAAAAAAACGAGCATTATCGACTTTTGTCGGTAACCCTCAAAACACCCCATAACAGGTAGGTTGATCAGTCGTCGAAGAGAGGTGTGGAGAAATATCTTTCGGCGGTATCCGGAAGAACGGTCACGACCGTCTTGCCCGGTCCGAGCTTTGCCGCGAGCTTGATGGCGGCAGCGACGTTCGTACCGCTCGAGATACCGCACATGATGCCTTCGAGTCTCGCCAGATTCTTGGACGTCTCGATGGCTTCATCGTCGGTTATGATGCATATATCACTGTATATCTCAGTATCTAAGATCTTGGGGATGAGACCGTCTCCGATGCCCATCTGAATGTGCGTTCCGATGCTTCCGCCGGAGAGGATGGCAGCGTTCTCGGGTTCCACCGCCCAGATCAGCATATCGGGATTTGCTTCCTTAAGTGCCTTGCCGATGCCGGTTATGGTTCCGCCCGTTCCGATGCCGGAGCAGAAACCGTCGATCTTACATCCCGCTTGAGCAAGGATCTCCCTTGCGGTCTGCGTATACTGAGCCTCAACATTGGCAGGATTCTCGAACTGCTGCGGAATGAACACCTTACTGTTCTCCGCTGCCAGCTGTTCAGCCTTGATCCTGCAGTCATCAATGCATTTGCCGATGTCTCCGTCGTCGTGGATGAGTATTACTTCCGCGCCGTAATGCTTAACGAGCTTACTCCTCTCGATGCTGACCGAATCCGGCATGATGATGATCGTGCGGTATCCTCTGACGGCACCGATGAGGGCAAGCCCTATGCCCTGGTTGCCGCTGGTGGGTTCCACGATTATGCTGTCCGGATGAAGTCTGCCCTCCTGTTCTGCGCGGAGGATCATGTTGTATGCCGTACGCGTCTTTACGGAACCTCCGACATTAAGGCCTTCGTATTTGACGAGGATCTGCGCAGAGTCAGGTCCGGCCATGCGGTTAAGTCTTATAAGCGGGGTATTGCCAAGTGCTTCGAGAATGTTATTGCTTATGGTGTCAGTACTCATTTGGATATACGAGTCTCCTGTCGGTATCGAACCACTCTGACATCATGCGGAACATGCTTACGATGAACCTGCCCTCGTCAGTGATCGAATAAGACCCGTCTTCGTTCTCCTCTATTGTTCCGGTTACGACCTGCTCGTCGAATCGCTTGTCGAACGCGCCGTAATCTTCTACATATTTGCTCGTGAATACATCGCCCACGGAATCCTGGGTGAATGTCTCATCAGAGTTCTGATCCATATAACTGAGCATGAATACCGATACTGACCTCTCGACGGTAACCGGGATCAGGGTGAACAGCACCGTATTCACGCAGCAGAATATAACGAACATCATGATGATGTCCCTTATCGTTATCTCTTTCCAGAAGTGCCTTACCACACCCATTATCACGGCGGCAAGACAGCCGGTGATGATTATGAACGCCAAGCCGCGATACATGAGCACCTGCATGCCTGCCAGGAGAGGTGTGTGGAACAGTGCCACGAACAGTACCGAGCAGACAATGAATATCAGGATATAAAGCCCGATCAGCTTGATAACGTCCTTAACTTTCATCAGCCTTCTTCCTCCTTGGGTGCTTCAGGCGTCTCCGAAGCGGGAGCGGGCTGCGCTTTTACAGGATCCTGTCCGGCAGGGGCCTTCTCCTGCGTCACGAAGTATGCCTTGCCCTCGCTGCTGACCCTTATGGCGGTACCGCAGAAAGTGCAGAAACCCGTTGAAGCACGTCTGATGCGGTTGCCCGTGAATCCGCAGTTGGGGCACTCGACTGCAATGCTCTCTCTGGCGATCGTCTCTTCGAGTCTCTGGCTCTGGAGCTTGCTCGCAGCGGCGCTGGCCTCCTGCGCTGCACGTTCACGTGCGATCTTCTCGTTCTGCTGTCTCAGCCTCTCATTGTCGATCTTCTGCTTTTCCATGATGTTCTCGCCGACAATGATGCCCAGTTTGATAAGTCCATTCCAATTCATCCTTCTATCCCCTTTTCCTCTATATATTCGATACTATTTGCTATTCAAAATATCACAGACGAGAGCTCGCGCGCAAGTCTCGCCACGGGCAGTCCGACCACGTTGAGGAAGTCTCCTTCAATGCCCCTGACCAGAAGTGCTCCCCCGGTCTGTATCCCGTATGCCCCGGCTTTGTCCATCGGGTCTCCGGATTCGATATATCTCTCTATCACATTCTTCTGGTAATCGTCGAGCGGATAGAACTCCACCAGACTGACATCGGTAAACCTCTTCTCCCCGCCTTCGAAAACAAGACTCACGCCTGTAGCCACCACATGCTTCCTTCCCGAGAGGTTCGTAAGCATCCTTTTGGCATCTTCTTTGGATTCCGGCTTGCCGTATATCACATCATCAAGGATGACCGAAGTATCTGCTCCTATTACTACTGAAGAAGCCCTGCTGTCCTGATCGAGCATCTCGAAGACTGCGTGTGCCTTCGCTGATGCAAGTTCCTCGCTGACCTCAATGGCAGGAACATTCCTTGTCTCAAGATCAGTCTCAAGTGCGCGTTCGTCAATGTCCGCGAGCTTTATGGTGAAGTCTTCGGTGATAAGTGACAGCAGTTCACGCCTTCTCGGAGACGCACTGCCGAGGATCAGGTGTTTGCTCAACTGTCCTCACCGCGGTCCTTGGTATCTTTGTACTGTGCAACCTTGGCAGCAGCGCTCATCTTAACATCAGAAGACTGTGCCTGTGTCTGCGCCGCAGCTGCGCCGGATGCACCCTGTGATGATGCATTGATACTGTCGTTCAGTGAATCCTTGAACTTGATTACGACCTCTGCACCGTTCGATACATCCTCAAATTTTGATGTGGGGTTGTCGCTGAACAGAGCGTATACCTGCTTCGGATTCTCCTTGTGTGTGATCCTGAAGTATGCATCGACGAACCTTGCAAGAGATTTGCTCGTGACAAGCCTTGATGCGGTCTTAACGGGCGCGTCTATACCCTGTACTTCGTTGACTTCCTTGAAGAACTCTTCGGATGTCTTATATTCACCTGTTACAAGGTATCCCGTTCCGGGTTCACCTTCGGTAGTAAGCGTGATCATCGCGTTGGCAACGTCTCTTACATCGACGAAAGCATGTCCGCCGCCCTTGAGGGGAGCTACGCCGCCTTTGAGGTATCCGTTGAGGATCTTGTTGATCTCGTCATCCTGCGAATAGCCGGGGCCGATGATGAATGTGGGAAGTACCATAACGGCATTGAGCCTGTTGAGTGCAACCTTCTCCATGATGTATGCGGCTGTCTCTGCCTTGGACTTGGCGTACTCGCCTTCTACCTTGTTGCGGTCGAAATGCAGCTCGAGCGTATCCTTTCCGATGAGATCGGGATTAAGAGCATATGCCGAACTCAAGTAGACCAGACGGCCGATCTTGCGCTTGAGGCACATGTCTACGATATTTTCCGCGCCTATGACGTTAACACGGCGCATCGTAAGATTCGTGGAATCAGACAGAGATATGTATTCGTCGGCGTGGATGAGGACTGCATGTCTCGGATCATCGATATCAAAGAACTCATTCATTGAATCCTTGTCGGTGGATATTCCGTAGCAAATCTCGATGTTCGGATTACCCTCGAAGTCACTTACATCAGAAAGCTCACTCATCAGGATCTTTACTTTCTCGCCTTTTGCAACAAGCATGCTGATGATCAGTTTTCCAAGTGCGCCGGCGCCGCCTGATACGAGATATTTCGCGTTGCTCATGTCAATTCCTCTCTAGACTTTCCATATCTTGCCTTGTCTGCGAATCCGCAGGGTTATCAACTGTATTATATATTATTTTGACGGCAAATTGTTAAATGCTTTGTAAACACAAAATTCGCTCTTGACAAGTCGCAGACCCATGATTATTCTATGGGCACAATTCAAGATTTAAAGGCTGTGACGAAGAAGGCCTGCGATCGTCCGAATTTACAGAGAGCCGTGAGTGCTGAGATACGGTGTTTTGGGAATCGCAAATGGTTATCACTTCCGAGCCGATACCCCCAAAGGGAATTCCCGAGTAGACGGTATCCGTTACACCGCGTTAAGGCAGAGGAGTTGTCAGACTTCGTTAAGTGGCGCAGTTAAGCGCAAGTTGAGTGGTACCGCGATTATTCGTCTCAACATCCGTAAGGGTGTTGAGACTTTTTTTTGCTCAGAACTCTCAACCTCTGACAAGCATATTGCACAAGGAGGCAAAACAAAATGAACGACAGAATGGGACAGGGCGAGAGCAGCGTTGAGTTCAAGCTGCAGGAAGTCGCAGACAGAGTTAAGGGTCTGCGAATGGACATGGGACTTACTCCCGAAGAAGCTGCGGCAAGACTTGATCTTCCCGTAGAAGAGTATGTGAGCTTTGAATCCGGTACACAGGACTTCAACTTCACATTCATCTATAAGTTTGCAAACATGGCAGGCGTCGAGATCTCCGACATCATGGAAGGTTCTTCCCCTGCACTTACCGAATATGCGGTAACAAGAAACGGTCAGGGAAGCCCGATCACAAGACGTACCGGATACAAGTATCAGCGTCTGGCTTCCAGATTCAAGAACAAGCTCTGCGAGCCTTTCCGCGTCGTAGTTCCTTATTCCGAAGAGGCACTTAATCCGCCTTATCATCTCGTATCACACAACTACCAGGAGATGAACATCGTCGTAAAGGGTACTCTTAAGGTCATCATCGGTGATTCTTCAGAAGTCCTTCACGAAGGCGACTCCATCTACTTCGATTCCACTCAGCCTCACGGAGAGTTCGCGCTGGGCGGCGAGGACTGTGTATTCTATGCGATCATCCTTAACCCCGAAGCATGGGGCAAGGGTGAGAACTATACTACTCCTTATAATTCAGAGGAGATGCGTACGGACAACGTAACAAACGTTGATGCGGCTAACCTCGAAGATCCGGTCTATGCACGTTATCTCAACGGTGTTCTCGATGAGAACGGCACGATGGTCGATGTTGACGTTAATGTTCCCGCATGCAAGAAGTTCAACTTCGCTTTCGACTGCGTTGACGTTATCGCTGACAAGAACCCCAACAAGCTCGCCATGCTCTGGGTCGCAAAGGACTGTGTAACAGAGAAGAGATTCACATTCGCTGACATCAAGAAGTATTCCAACATGACAGCCAACTACTTCAAGTCATTGGGCATCGGCAAGGGCGACAAGGTCGTTCTCGTACTGAAGCGCCACTATCAGTTCTGGTTCGCCATGATGGGTCTCGAGAAGCTCGGTGCAGTAGCTATCCCTGCCACACACCTGCTCCGTGACCACGACTACGAATACCGCTTCAATGCAGCCGGCGTTAAGGCAGTCTTCTGTACTGCAGATGACGATGCCGCAGACGAGGCGGAGAAGGCTGCTAAGGCATGCGGAGTCGAGACTCTCATCCTCTGCAACGGTTCAAGACCCGGTTGGCACGACTTCAACGAAGAGTTCAAGAACTGCTCTGATGTTTTCGAGCGTCCAGAAGATTATGCGTGCGGCTACGATCCGATGGTAATGTTCTTTACTTCCGGTACATCGGGCTATCCTAAGATGGCTCTGCATTCCTACATGTATGCAATCGGTCATATCCCTACTGCTAAGTACTGGCAGAACGTAGACCCTAACGGTCTGCACTTCTCCATCTCCGATACGGGCTGGGGTAAGGCGCTCTGGGGCAAGCTCTACGGCCAGTGGCTCTGCGAGGCACCTGTGTTCACTTTCGACTTCGACCGCTTCAAGGCAGAAGAGATCCTTCCGATGTTCAAGAAGTACAACATCACTACATTCTGCGCACCGCCGACAATGTTCAGGTTCTTCATCAAGGAAGACCTGTCCAAGTACGATCTGTCTTCCCTCAAGTACGCAGTTACTGCAGGTGAAGCACTGAACCCCGAGGTCTTCAACAAGTTCATGGAGGCTACCGGAATCAGGCTTATGGAAGGCTTCGGCCAGACAGAGACGACTCTCGTTATCGCCAACCTCGTAGGTTCGAAGATCAAGCTCGGCTCCATGGGCAAGCCCAATCCGCTCTACGATGTTAAGATCCTCGATCCGGACGGCAATGTCTGCAAGCCGGGTGAGACAGGCGAGATCTGCATCAACACACAGAACTATCATCCGAAGGGACTCTTCCTTCAGTACTACCTCGCACCCGAGCTCACCAGCGATGCATGGCACGACGGCTGGTATCACACAGGCGACACCGCATGGATGGACGAGGACGGATACATCTCATATGTCGGACGTACGGACGACGTCATCAAGTCTTCCGGTTACCGTATCGGACCCTTCGAGATCGAGAACGTCATCATGGAGCTGCCTTATGTACTCGAGTGTGCAGTTACCGGTGCACCTGACCCGCAGGGCGTCAGAGGTATCGTCGTAAAGGCTACCATCACTCTCGTTAAGGGAACCGAGGGTACGGAAGAACTCAAGAAAGAGATCCAGCACTACGTCAAGGAGAAGACTGCTCCTTACAAGTATCCCCGTATCGTCGAGTTCGTCGATGAGCTCCCCAAGACCTTCAACGGCAAGATCATGAGGAAGGCCATCAGGAACGACGACAATAAGAACGCCTGATCTCTTACACAGATTTGAGTTTGATAACGGAGGCTGCCCCGCATGGGACAGCCCCCTTTTTTATGATGCGATATACCACATTGACTTAAGTGTAAACGAGTGCCGTGCTTCCATCCCGGACATCTTCCAGCACATATTGCCGGAGCCGAGCGCATCTATGAGATCTTCCGGAGAATCGATATCAGGTACTGCCAGATGCCTGATATCCGCCAGCGAGGCAAACTCTCCCTTACGCCTCAGCAACAGGCAGTGCCGCCTGTCGTACAGGGCGACGTCCTCTATGTCTTCCCTTCTAAGGACCTGATTCCTGATAAGCGGCAATACGGAATTCCTCGGGTCTATTACGGCAGCACTCAGGCCGCCTTCTTCCGTAAAGCACAGATCTGTCTGCACGGACTGTGCCTCACGGTAGAGATCAAGGACCGCCTCCCGGACCAGCTTCACGGTCGGATCCGAGTAATCTTCCGAGATGGAAGGACCCGTCACGAGAACCTTATAGATATACGCAAAGAGTGTGATCTCCTTCCGGCACGCACATGTAAGGAAAAAGTCCAGACAGTTCTGCTGTGCCTGGGCGTCAGCCACGCTTCCTATTACGGAATACAGATGCTCCGCCTCGGAAGGATCGGTCTTGACCCTGATCCCGTCCGCGCCTTCAGCGAGATGATACGGCAGGACAAAGGCAGGAGCCCGGTGCTGCCTCAGACAGACAACCGCTGCCGTAAGGAACCCTTCGAAAGTTCCGTCATAGATATAACCGCACTGCCGATCCTTCAACTTCCGCTCCTCACCAGATCACATTCAACATTACCCGCATATTAGCACGCGCCAATACGGTTTGCAAACATTTGTTCTGTTGTTGCGTGAGATTATTGCAGAATAGACCTTTTAATAGGACTCTAGACGGCTTTGTATATCTTCAGAACCCCGTCATCGTAGACATTCTCATAGTTTTCGTTGTACTGGAGATACATATCAATTCTGTCTATTCTATCGACTGCGAACCAGTTAAATCCGTACTTGGCTATGAATTCATCGTAATCTATATCGCCCGATATTACCTGGGCCATCTCGGTGTTGATCTCCTTGTCACCTGCGATGCCGGGACCATAGATATCGGGTCTTGCATCGTAATAGACCTTGAAGCCGCTGAATGTAAAATAATTGCCCGAATTAAAATCAGTGAACAGTACAACGTCATCACCCGTTATATAGCTGGCAACATCCTTCTTGATCTCTTCAGGATAGACATAGTAGTAGACCATAGCATCGGGGACCTTGATGAAGCCGATGACTATTATGGCGGCAGCTCCTATGAGCTTTATGGCTGCAGCAACCTGCTTGGGTTTGATCATCGTAACGAGCGCTGCCAGAGGGATCATGAGCATCCACAGACACCGCCAGTATATGCATGCTGAGATAACGCTTCCGGCAGATGCAAAGATCAGCCAGAGTGGAAGATCTTTGATAAGAACGGTCGCAAGGATGATCACTGCCGCAACGCATACCATGCTGACACTCTTCATCGCAGGGCTGTCCATCTCCGCTATCGGGAATATCCCGACGTCCTTAAGAGTCTTTACGAGATAGAGCGTACCGTATATGCCGTTGGGATTAATGAGTGTAGAGACTGCTCCGACAGCGAGTGCTCCCATCGCATACAGGTCGAGCGCGGGCTTCCTGCCGTCCTTAAGCTTCGGGATGAAACAGCATATCCACAGCATCGGGAACACGATATTGGATATCTGCCAGTTTGCCTGAACGATGAATATGCCTGCAACCGCGAGATAGAACAGTACCGTATCACGCACGCTGTGCTTATCGGCACTGAAGAACTTCTTAAGCACGACTACCAGGAGTATAGACAGAGTTATCGTCAGCGCATAAGGTCTCGTCGTCATGAACTGATGGCAGATACAGACGCTGACTGTCGCGATACCCATCGCAAAGCTCTTCTGTTTTGTGAATGTCCTTGCGAGCACATAGAAAGCACCATACAGGATCGCAGCCATCAGATAGGCCAGGATCTTGATCCCGAAGAACCCCCATTTGGAATAGAAAGTATAATTCGCAATACAGCACAGCCACTGCTGGATTATGGTGGGAACATCTTCTGTTATGAGCCAGTATGCCGTATCGGGAAGCCTGTGGTTCGTGGCAATATATCTGCCGGTCTCTATGAGGAAATAACTGTCATAGTCCGGATTGTGCTTAAAGACATAAAAGGAAACAAGAGACAGCGTGCCGACAGCCATGAAAATCACGGCGATAAGGGTGATTACTTCCTTATGCCCGGACCATATGCGTGTCAGACTGTTCTTGCTTCCCATAACAACTCCTTAGGTTAAAATAATCCCCTCGGGTGCCTGTGTGCAGCCGAGGGGACAATGTCGATTCAATAGTAATCTGATTACGGCTTGGGATATCCGATAGCCTTCAGGAATGCGTTGACATTATCGATGTCGCTTGACTTATCGCTGTATGCCATAGCAACAACAATGATGCCGTCCTTGCAGTAAACGCCGCCGTAGATATCATCATCAGCGAAGTCAGAATCAGCATCGCCGTTGAATGTGATGTATCCGGAGCCGGCCTTGTCGTTGTAGCTCATTGCATACTTACCGTCGAAGTCCTTATCCTTGATCATATCTTCAAAATCATCATAGTAGTAGTCTTCGAAGTAATCTGCTGCAGCTTCCGCATCGTCGAACTCAAGGAATCCGAAGACAGCATTCTTCTTATAAGCATAGATCATTGTATCGCAGTCATCGATCCATGTATCGCCATCCTCATAAACATAGTAATCATCATCCTCTTCAAGATCGAGTTCATCTTCAAGAGCCTTCTTGAAAGCCTTCTCATCAGTAGCCTTGAAGTTAGCGCAGCCAACCATTGAGAAGAGCATAACGCCGGCCAGAAGACCTGCAACTATAGCTTTAACCTTCTTCATAATCTTACCCTTCCTTTTAAAAAGATTTGCCCTTTGATTTTACAGTCGCAGGGCCAAAAAATCAACCTATCTTGAACTTATGGTAATTCTTTTTACCTTTGCGCACGATGGCCTCACCGTTCGCATCGAAATCTGACTCGGACAGAGCATAGAACTGATCCTCTACGACCTTGTCGTTCAGGTATACACCCTTCTGCGCGATCATGCGGCGTGCTTCGCCGTTGGACTTCATGAGGCCGGCCTTTACCAGGGCAGCAGCAATCTGAAGCCCTTCCTTCAGCTCGTCTGCTGTAAAGGTCGTTGTCTTCATGTCCTCGGATCTTCCTGCATTCTCGAAAATATCCTCAGCCGTCTTCTTTGCGATATCAGCAGCTTCTTCGCCATGAACGATCTTTGTAACTTCATAAGCAAGTCTCTTCTTTGCTTCGTTGATAGCCGAGTCAGTAAGCTTTGCATACTCGTTGATCTCGTCCATCTCGAGGAATGTGAGAAGCTTCATGCATTTAATAACATCGGCGTCATCAACGTTTCTCCAGTACTGGTAGAAGTCGTAGACGGGAGTCTTCTCGGCATCAAGCCATACAGCGCCTTTGGCTGTCTTACCCATCTTCTTGCCTTCGCTGTTAGTAAGGAGCGTGAATGTAAGGCCATAGACGGAATCGCCCTTCTTACGGCGGACAAGCTCCATGCCGGCAAGGATATTGGACCACTGGTCGTCACCACCGAACTCAAGGTTGCAGCCGTACTTCTCGTGGAGGTAATAGAAGTCGTAGCCCTGCATGAGCATGTAGTTGAATTCGAGGAAGGACAGACCCTTCTCCAGACGCTGCTTGTAGCACTCAGCTGTGAGCATCTTGTTTACGGAGAAGTGTGTACCTACTTCTCTTAAGAACTCAATGTAGTTGAGGTTTCTGAGCCAGTCTGCGTTGTTTACGATGAGAGCCTTGTCCTCACTGAAATCAACGACCTTGCCCATCTGCTTCTTGAAGCACTCAACGTTATGGTCGATAGTCTCTACAGTCATCATCTGACGCATGTCTGTACGGCCTGTAGGGTCACCGATCATGGCTGTACCGCCGCCCATGAGAGCGATCGGTCTGTGGCCGGCCTTCTGCATGTGGCTCATTACCATCATCTGAACGAAGTGGCCTACGTGAAGGCTGTCTGCAGTCGGGTCAAAACCTATATAGAAAGATACTCCCGGCTTGGACAGCAGGTCGTAGATCTCGTCTCTGTGTGTTGCCTGTGAGAAATAACCTCTCTCTTCAAGCGTGTCAAAAACATTCTTGTACATATATTCCTCCAAAGTCCTTATCTTTAAGGCCAATGTATGATACACCGCAGCGGGTTTATAAACAAGTTATCCGAGCTTGATAAAGTCTACTGCTGCAAGCGCTGCAACTGCTCCGTCGGCGCATGCCGTCGTGAGCTGCCTTACCTTCTTGGTCCTTCCGTCGCCAGCTGCGAAGATGCCCGGAACGTTCGTCCTGCAGTCCTCGCCGGCTTCGATGTAGCCGCCCGAGAGAGTAACAAGATCCTTGAATGATGCCGTCGCAGGTTCCTGGCCGATCGCAACGAACAGGCCGTCAACTGTAAGCTCCTTCTCAGAGCCGTCTTCCCTGTTCTCGAGAATGACCGAAGACAGCTTCGGCTCACCCTTAAGTTCCTTGACCACATAGGGAGTAACGAACTCGAGGTTCTCTATAGCCTTGGCCGCATTGACCAGCGTCTCTTCCGCGCGGAACTCGTTCCTTCTGTGTACCAGATACACCTTCTCCGCCATGCCGCAGAGATAGATCGCATCTTCGACTGCAGTATTGCCGCCGCCTGTGACCGCGACAGTCTTACCCTTGTAGAAAGCGCCGTCGCATGTGGCGCAGTAAGATACGCCCTTGCCCGTAAGCTCCTCTTCTCTTGCGATACCCATGTGGCGGTTCTTCGCACCAACTGCGAGGACTACCGCCTTGCATGTCTCGGTACCGCTGTATTCGGTCGCAACCTCAAATCCGCCTTCAACGGGCCTGATCTCCGTTACCTTGTCGAACTTGATCTCAGCGCCCAGCGCTTCTGCCTGCTTGTAGAGACCGTCTGCAAAATCAAAACCCGAGATCTTTGCTATCGCGGGATAGTTCTCGATCTCCGGCGTGTTGATTATCTGTCCGCCGTAAGACTCAGCTTCGTAAACGACCGTGTTCATTCCGGCGCGTCTTGCATAGATCGCTGCTGACAGTCCCGCGGGACCTGCACCTACGATGATAATGTCTGCCATATCAAGCCTCCCTGTCTCCGTTGACCAATTGGTCAAGTCTGCTGTGTATCTCCGGGAACGACCTCTTGAGCGAGATTATCTTTCCTTCGGGACTGATAAAACAGTGCTCGCTCGTTCCTTCGCATCTTACCTCTTCCGTCTCCTTATCGAAGACCTTGTATCTGACATCGAATCTGACTCCGGTGTACTTTACGACCTCGGCTCTTATCACGACCGTATCGCAATACTTCGCCATCGTCTTGTACTTCGCCGACACGGCCACCACGGGGCTGATTATTCCGCCCTCTTCCATACCCTTATATCCGAGTCCGATCTCCTCGAAAAGCACCGTCCTGACCTCTTCGAACCACCTGATGTAATTCGAATGGTGTACTACGCCCATCTGATCGGTCTCGTAATACTGGACAAGGTGCTCGCATTCGCCTGTTGCAGCCATATATTCCTCCGCGATTCAAAACTGCGTTCATTATATATGAAAACAGGCTCTACCGCACCGCATTTATTCCGCTATAATAGCGGTGTGGACACGACGCTCTTCATCTTGATCACGGATATCATCGGCACCGTTGCTTTCGCGGTGTCCGGAGCGATCGCGGGCATCCGCAAGGAGATGGACATCTTCGGCATCAACATACTCGCGATAGTGACAGCCACGGGCGGCGGCATCATAAGAGATCTCATCATCGGCAAGATGCCTCCGACGGCTTTCACAGACCCGTTCTTCGTTTTGCTCGCGGCGATAACGGCGAATGTGGTTTTCCTTTTCGTGTACATGACGAAGAAGACCGGAAAGAAGATCCCCGATAAGGCGCGCAACATATACGACCAGATATTCTTCTGGTGCGACTCGGCAGGTCTTGCGGCATTCACGGTCGACGGTGTCCATGCGGGTCTGACCCTGTCCGGCAGCATCGCGGCAAATGCTTTCCTTGTAGTATTCCTCGGCGTGGTAACAGGCGTCGGCGGCGGAGTTATCCGTGATATCCTGTCCCTCGAGATGCCCATGATCTTCGTAAAGCATGTCTATGCCTGCGCTTCGATACTGGGTGCCATCGTCATGTTCGTGATCTGCGGTGCGAGCGGTTCTGTAACATCCGGCATTATGGCAGGTTTTTTTGTTACGCTGGTCATAAGATATCTGGCGGCGCATTTCGGCTGGAACCTTCCCAAGATAAAGAATTAACCCAAGCCCCCTGTGATGTGCTATAATTGCGCAGTTATAAATAATAGTCACAGGAGATGGACAACGTGCCGAAGGATCCCAACATACTTCTCAGTTATGTCAACACGGGCCTGAGAGACAGCTACGATTCTCTCGATGAATTGTGCAGGTCTCTGGATCTCGACGAACATGATGTGATAAAGTCCCTCGCGGATATCGGCTATGAGTACGATCCCGGCCTCAACAAGTTCATCCCCAAGGCTTGATACAGCTTTCAAATTACGGTTTATAAAGGAGAGAAAACATGAAACGCAGACCTGTAGTTCTTATGGTACTTGACGGATTCGGACTGTCTGACAGCGCCGAGTATAACGCTATCGAGATGGCGAACACTCCCGTCATCGACAAGCTCAAGGCAGAGTGCCCTTTTGTTAAGGGTTTTGCATCCGGCCTCGCAGTCGGACTTCCCGACGGACAGATGGGTAACTCCGAGGTAGGACACATGAACATCGGTTCGGGAAGGATCATCTATCAGGATCTTACCCTCATCACAAAGTACATCGAGGACGGCGTCTTCTTCAAGAATGAAGACCTCCTCCGTGCCATCAACAACTGCAAAGAGAAGAATTCGGATCTCCACATCTGGGGACTTCTGTCTGACGGCGGCGTTCACTCACACAACACACACCTCTATGCGATCCTCGAGATGTGCAAGAAGGAAGGTCTCGACAGAGTATATATCCACCCCTTCTTCGACGGACGTGATACACCTCCGGCATCCGGTAAGGATTATCTCCAGGCTCTCGTAGACAAGACCGAGGAGATCGGCGTAGGTAAGGTAGCATCGATGTCCGGCCGTTACTATGCAATGGACAGAGACAGCAACTGGGACAGGATCCAGCTCGCATACGATTCTCTCGTACTTGGCGAAGGCGTTAAGGCAACAGATCCCGTCAAGGCAATGCAGGAATCTTATGACGGCGGCGTAACGGATGAGTTCGTTCTTCCTACCGTCATCACAGATGAAGCCGGCAAGCCCCTCTCTGTTGTTAAGCCGAATGACTCCGTCATCTTCTTCAACTTCCGTCCGGACAGAGCAAGAGAGATCACGAAGGCTTTCTGCTTCTCCGACGAGGATATCGCAGCTGCAGAAGGTGATGCATCCGATACAAAGTGCATCAAGCACCTTAAGCGTGCCAACGGCTTCATGCCTCTCACATATGTCTGCTTCAAGGACTATGACGAGACCATTCCCAACAAGTTCGTCGCTTTCAAGAAGGAAGAGATCAAGAACACACTGGGCGAGTATCTCGCAGCAAACGGACTCAAGCAGCTCCGTATCGCCGAGACAGAGAAGTATGCTCACGTTACATTCTTCTTCAACGGCGGCATCGAAGAACCCAACAAGGATGAGGACCGCACACTCGTTCCTTCACCCGCAGTTGCAACTTATGACCTCAAGCCTGAGATGAGCGCACCGGAAGTATCCGAGAAGCTCGACGCAGCTATCTGCTCCGACAAGTATGATGTCGTCATCATCAACTTCGCTAACCCTGACATGGTCGGTCACACGGGTGTTCTCGAAGCTGCCATCAAGGCAGTCGAGAGAGTTGACGCCTGCGTAGGCGGCGCAGTCGAAGCAGTCAAGAAGATGAACGGCGTTCTCTTCATCTGTGCAGACCACGGCAACGCAGAGCAGATGATGAATCTCGAGACAATGCAGCCTCACACTGCACACACGACAAATCCCGTTCCGTTCATCCTCTACAACTACGATCCCGAGTACACACTCCGTGAAGGCGGAAGACTTTGCGACATCGCACCCACACTCCTCGAGATCATGGGTCTGCCCCAGCCTGCAGAGATGACAGGCGAGTCACTTCTTATCAAGAAGTAATTGAGATAACAAACTCAAAATATAAGAGCCGGCTCACTTGAGTCGGCTCTTTCTTTTGCTTTGGTTATGCTAGTTTCAGTTCGAATCAGGTACTGCCTTGATCGCTGCAAGGAGATCGTCAAATTCTTCGAACGCGGGAATGTCCGGGTTGTCCTCGATAATCTTCGGAGTGCTCCTGAACAGGAAGCCTGCCTTGGATGCCTTGATCATGGCAAGGTCATTATAGGAATCGCCTGAAGCGATGGTATCGAAGCCGATGGACTGAAGCGCGCGCACGGTCGATAACTTGGAATCTTCGATCCTCATCTTGAAGTCTTCGATCATTCCGTCTGCGCCTACGACCAGAGAGTTGCAGAAGAGTGCCGGATATCCGAGTTTGGCCATGAGAGGCATGGCAAACTGCGTGAACGTATCACTGATGATGATCACCTGTGTGTCCTTGCGGAGCTCGTCTAAGAATTCCTTTGCACCCGGCAGCGGATCGATCTGGGCGATAACATCCTGGATCTCCTTAAGACCGAGACCGTGCTCGCGGAGAATGCCTAATCTCCAGTGCATGAGCTTATCGTAATCGGGCTCGTCCCTCGTTGTCCTCGTGAGCTCGGGGATCCCGGACTTCTTAGAGAACTCGATCCATATCTCGGGGACAAGTACGCCCTCCATATCAAGACAAACAATATTCATTTGTGTTCCTCCTTATATTCTTGCGTATATGAATGATCCCGCATCGTATCCGAGACCGTATCTTCCGAAAACAAGTACCGCCAATACCAGAACCATAAAGACTGCCCAGGACACTACGGCAGGCTTGCTGCAGACAAGCGCAAGTGCCGATCTGTGCTCGGCGGCATCATCTTCCGTATATTGGTATATATCAACCGCGGTAAGTATCACCACGGATACGGCAAGCACAATAAGATTTGCAAGGTCCAGACCCATAGAATAAATGCCATCTACGGTAAAAGCAATCCCGCCCGGTCTTACAAAAGCCTTGAACATGTCTATTCCGTCGGCAACCGTAGCGGATCTGAAGAAGACAAAACCGAGAAGAACCAGGATGAATGTGCGTACGATCTGGAATATCTTGTACGGCATCTTATCAGCCTTCAAAGGTCCTCTCACCTTCTCAAACAAAGGCTCGCAGAGCATGCCGCTTACGATGTACAGGCAGTGCAGAAGTCCCGAGCCGATGATGTATGTCCACATTCCTCCGTGCCAGTAACCGACAGAGAACCAGAGGATAAGCATTCCGAGATAGACAGGGACCTTCTTGCCGCGTTTCTTGCCGAGTGCTTTCTTTGCGGCATCACCCGCCTTGACAAGAGGTGCGGATTTGAGCACGGGATAGTAAAGATAATCGCGGAGCCAGGAGCCCAGTGTCATGTGCCAGCGTCTCCAGTATTCTCTTATCGAACGTGACAGATAAGGACTGTTGAAGTTCTCGTTAAGTTCGATCCCGAGCAGGTGTGACGTACCGAGCACAATGTCGATGCATCCGGAGAAATCCGTATAGAGCTGTATGGCAAAACAGAACACTCCGATCACGGTGTAAAGACCTGTGTATGTCACATGGTCGCCGTAAGTACTGTTTACGATCACTGCGATCCTGTCTGCGATAACGAGTTTCTTAAAAAAGCCCCATGCGATCCTTATCGCGCTTTCCTTGAGGCGGACAAGCGAGAACTTCGCAGTCTCAGCCTTGTCCAGTTCCGAGGAAAGTCCCGCGTATGTGTTCATGGGACCTGATGTTATGTAGGGGAAGTAAGTCGCAAACAAAAGATATCTTCCGATGTTCTTCTCGGGTTTTATCCTGTCCCATGTGCAGTCGAGGACATAACCGACCATCTGCAGCGTATAAAACGACATTCCAACCGGAACGAGATAGAGCATGAATTCCCTGACGCCTTCGGATGCACCGAAAAACGCGTTGAGGTCAGCAGCGATGAGATCCATCACGCCGTAGAACTTGACTGCGCACATTATCGCCAGATTGAACACGACTGTGACCACGCATGCGAGGTTACGCTGCCATGTCTTGACCTGCCTTCCGGCAAGAAGGCCGCCTGCGAAAGTTGTTAGTGCCGCAAGCAGTACAAAGAACAGTGTATAGAATCCGCAAAAGCAGCAAAAGGCAATGCTTGCCGCAAGCAAAAACCATCTTCTCGCCTTGCCCGGGAGAAGATAGTAGATGATCGTCGCCGCGAGTACAAACGCGAGATATGCTGCAGATACTAATGACATTGATTGTTATCCGAGGTGAGCCATTATCTTGTCGGCCATCTCACCGACATTCTTCATTCCCGTCGTCTCACCCATAGTAAACTTGATTCCGAAAGAACGCTCGATGGCAACGAGGAGATTGATGTGTTCGAGAGAATCCCAATCTTCGATATCAGCCGCTGTCGTCTCATCGGTAACTACGATATCTTCGTCATCGAATACATCTCTGAATACTTCATTAAGCTTTGCAAATACTTCTTCTCTTGTCATATCTTTCCTCCGTCAATTGACTTTGATCGCAACATTCTTACTCTCATACGGCTTCGACAGATCGAGTTCCCAGAAGGAGTTGCCTTCTTCGTCTTCGCTTATCTTGTCAAAGCCCTGGTCCTTGTAAAAATCCTTCACCATTTTATTCTTAGCCGTCGGATAATAACAGCCTCTTATCTTGGCTATTCCTCTGGCTTTGCATTCCTTTACGAACTCATCCATCATCGCATATTCCATTCCGCGCTTAAGTACCCTGCAGCTCATGAGCCACAGATCCATTATGAAGACCTTCGCTCCGGCTTCGTCCTCTTCGTGTCCGAGGCTTACTGCGACAACGCCGTTGTCACCGAATTTATCCTCGAG
>JAEEGK010007682.1_pt1 | contig 25658 bp, 20 predicted proteins | sample 8958771 | NCBI WGS metagenome assembly JAEEGK01 (sample SAMN16246547, study PRJNA631951) | gut metagenome | biome: gut microbiome; feature: rumen; material: SC-attached | host: Bos | place: Iran: Karaj | collected 2018-10
GATGTATTGATGGCCTCTTCGGAACGTTATTCGCGTGGCATGATATACTCAGGACTGTCTGCGCGGTCAGATTTCGAGATGGGCGGCGCAGATAATGTCTTTACGCGAATTTATGATGAAGAGAGAATCCAGGAGAAGGTTGGGAGCGTAATTGTTTTTAAGCCTCAGTTATTTGATCGGACCGACTGGTATACTTATGCTCATGATATGCATGGTAGGACGGATAAGCCTATATTCGACGACAGTCGTAATACGCCAGATTCGATAATGTGGATAATTGCCAATAGCAAGCACCCCAGTTATGATGACAATGAACAAATGTTTAGGACTGGTATTGGGCCACAATATATTGAGACAATTTTCGTTGACCTTGACAAACGAGATTCAATTATCGCGGATCTTAAGGCAATGGGCTTGGAGGAATTTGATGGTCGCCCAATTGAAGAAGTTATTGCAGTGCGCGAAGAGGACATTAAACGCAAGGCTAAGCAGAAGCAGCGTGAAGCCGAAATAGCGCAAGAACTAGCCGAAAAACAAAAGGCCCGACTCGAAAAGAAGCAGTATATCATGGATGGCGGAACGGATTATACGCTTAATGAGTTATTGGATGTCGTAGGTTACGGCGACGATAGCGTCAAACAATTTAAGGCAATATGCGATAGTGCAATTGCTCACGGCGGCAAAGAGAAGATGGCTGCGGAAATAATTTACTTGCTGAAGAATGATGATACAATGCCATTAGGCGAATATGTTACTTATGGGGCTGCAGAAAATCAGAATGACACGGATTTTATGGAATATGTGGCGTCTACGTTAGGCTTAGATTTGTCGGAAATCTATGAGCAAGCGTTGTCTGTTCCACCAGTGCCGGAGAAGCCTGACGAGCCCGAGCCAGACGGTTTTCCACACCAATGATGTGGCCCGATTCTAGCGAGGTTGACGACGGTAATTCTTGATAAAATAACAGAAAGGAGTATTAATGGGTGAAATATTGAGGCCTTTTGAGAAAAACCGACTAGAGGATAATCGGACAGAAGGTATGGAACAGGATGAATCATATGAGCGTTTGCCGGAGCCCGTTTATTATATTGAGTCGCCAGACGACGAATCCGTATTAGTAGGTATTGACGTTTCAATTTATAGGAGCAAAAATATTACGGATGCGATTATTACTTGGTATGACACTACGCACGAGCGGACAATGACGGCTGCCGAGATTCAGACAAATGACAAATGCTTCGTATTCAGACGTAGGGAAGAAGAAGGTGGTGGCACTTACTATTTTGAACCTATGAATCTTAACTTATATAACGAGCATGTTAAAGAAAAACTGATTGACGGTAAGGACTTTAAAGATCACAACGACTTAATTGATGCATTTTTGAGCACAATGGAGTAATAAAAATGGTTGTGTATCGGAGCTTATTGCAGAAGCTAGGCTACTGTACAGCGAAAAACTGGCTCAAAAATATCTAGCCTAAATTATTCAATCAAGGATATTTTGAATAGTCAAAAGAGCCCATATCAGCGTATTGCTGGCACGAGTTGAAGAACGCCTTTTATGGTATTAGGTATTCGAAAGGGGAAGAGGTTGCGGTGGACGGAAAAGTCGGCATAGGTTAAGCGTATATAGACATCTAAAAACTCCCCCACATCGTAGGGGGAGTTTTTGTAGAGCTATATGTTTCCTATTAGCGGCGCTTAATGAGATAGATGATTGCTCCAGCAGCAGCCGTAACTAGCCCAAGCGTGCCTGCGATGTAGCCGGCTATACCGTTGTCGGCAGTGATTGGGTTGCTAATCTTGTTGTACCAGATTTTAACTATATTGTTATCTCTACTATAGAAACAATCGTATTCTGCATTCTTGTCAACGAGATTGTAGCCAGCGATAGTCTTTGGTTTGCAGATTTCGGAGATGTCACCGTCTTTGCCTTCGTCAGTTTCAATTGGAGCAAGGTTACAGTTACCAGTAGCCTTGTCGCAGAAGCGGACTTCTACGGTGCCTTTGACGATGCGGTAGTAGTAGATGACTTCCGTATTACCTTTAATATCGCCCTCGGCGTTGTCTGGAGTTTTAACGAGTTCGTACTTTGGATCGAGATTCTTAGCAGGTTCAGTCGTATAGTGTTCGTCGTAGGTGAGGCCATCTTTGGTGACGTCATCTGCTACGGAGAAAGGTGGCTCTGTGCCTTCAAGGTAGTGATGTACGATGAGAGTATAGCCAGTGGTTGGCTCAAATTGAACATCGATGCGATGATCGCTGACGACATCATTGAAGGTATATTCGACTACGCCGTTAGCGTTTGGCGTGAAGGAGATTGGCGCACCATCAACAGTGACTTTGGACACTTTGTAGCCAGCATCTGGCGTCATGACAATCTTCTTGTCTTCCTTCCAGAGCACTTCGTTGTCCGTAACGGTAATTTTACCCTTGTCTGCGTAGTTGCCGGAGGTGGAGGTGATGACCTTGGAGAAATCAATAAAGCCGACGCCAGTTCCAACGTCGCTACCAGTCCAACGATATTTCATGGAACCGGTATTCATATATGCAGCAAAACCCGTCTCTGGATCATTTACTGCTGGGCCAGTGCCTACAATTCGCGTATTGTTGCCGTAATCAGTATTACAAATTTGAACCCTAGCGTTCTGCATCAAGTGGATTTTGCCGTCCGCAATGCCGTCTATGAGCGTAATGCCCTCGTGGTCTACTGAACCCGCGCAATCTGCATCGTTATTATCTAGATCAACGAAGCGAAGGATGGTCTTCTTGTCTATAGGGTTAGTGTATCCCGAAGCAAACACCCTCGTTGTAACATCGAATTTTACGCGGCTCGTATATGCGGAAAAATGAAGAAGGGGCTTATGCGTTTCTGGGTTAGTCCAATCGGTTAGGAGATAGTTATAGTCAGGATTTGTAGTTTCGTAAGTATGGCCCGAAGAAACGACGTCAAAATTATCTAGGGTCATTTCGACATTGAGCTCGGTGCCGTCAGGATATACGGCGGCTTTATCCCAGCGCAAAACCGCCTTAGCGCCGGCTATCGAATCGGTTTTCTTGATAGCTATAAAATCCGTTGGATCCGCAGTTCCGCTCGGCAAGTATGCCTGATTAGCATTCGATAGTCTGACTAGACTGCCAGAAAGCGTGACGCTGTCAACTTTGCTCATTAGAATTTCATCTGGCCTGAACTGTACCTCTGCGGCACCGATGCTGATAAAGTCGTCGTTTACTACCGTTAAATTGGCAGCATAAGACGACTGGCTGGATGTAAGGACAGAAGCAGCCGCAATGATGCCGCCAGCGCCAAAAATACCAGCCGCAAAAAGACAGAGGCTACGCATAAGCCGAGAATTATAGTTTGTATTTCTGTTTTTCATTTTCATTGAGTTACTCCTACTTGTTTTTTTGTGAGTAACTCCATCACTCTACTGGTCTTAGTATAATATTGCTCATGCATAATTGTCAATGGGCATATTGGGCTATGGTACAAAATATCCCCCGCTAATATGAAGAGCGGTGGTATTTGAGACGAATGTTGTCTTTAGCGACATTTAGTAGTATCTTTGCTTGAGATACAATCATTACCTTCTTTGTTGACGAAGCTATAGCCATCAAACTTTTTTCAACACAGACTGGCCCCCTTTTGACTCAAATTATCTAAAATATCAGCCTGGATTGCGGTTCGAACTTTGCGCACTATGGTGCACCAGAATGAATTCAGGTCCTCTTCGAGGCCTTTTTCATCTGTTCTGGAGCGGTTCGAGCCGCCTCTTTGTTGTAAAAGTATTGATGAGTTATGAGTGCATTGACTTTTTGTACAAAATCTGGTATAATATAGTTATAGTCTGTGACTAAGTAAACGTTGTGAATGTTTTTTAAAAAGAAGGTGTTTATATGTGTAATATGACCTTAATGCGTGACTCTATAAGTAAGATTCCTGATGAGAGAGCAAAGAACGATCTTCGGGAGTTGAGTCGGTCGCTGTGTATGCCGGACCGGGTTTGGTCGAGTTATATTGATAGAATAAGAAATGCGCCTGGTAGCCGCGATGAAGCAACGTGTGTAACCAGGATCCTAGGCGTCATCTACGAACTTAGCCGCATCCGGTATTATCAGGGGGAGGGGGCACAGTTGGAGAGCATATGCTTTGACATTGATCCTGTGACGGTATCCTTTACCGGCTATGCAAGAGACAATCTTGAGCAATGCACGAAAAAGTGTAGTGCAAAGATTGACTTTGATGTTCCGATTGTGCGAGTATGTAGCGACGGCAGACAGCGTCCGTATGCATATGAAGTAAAAAGCTATCCACGCCTACCATATGGCACTAGTGCTGCTGCTAGAAATCAGCTCCTAAAATATCAAGCCGCTATAGATGAGGGGCTTATTTGCGGAGCAACTCTCGAGATAAAAGGGAAGATTCATCCCAACTTTCTTGAATGGATGATGGAGAGTGACTTTGTGCCTGACATCGAGATTATATATTGTCTCGAGTTGCCTAGTGGCGCCGAATATCGCTTCGTCCTGAAAAAGTCTGCCGATGATTGCAGTGGGCTTCGGTTTGATAATGGCGAGTTCGACCTCAGCGACATGGACATAGTGGAAGCTATCCAGGGGGCTATTGGGGATGGGAAAATTATTGATATTTTGACTAAGTCAGAGATAAATGAGTTTCCATCCGAAATGACTGGATATGTCGAAAAGCCTGAGAGCATAAGCTCTTCGAAGGTGCTTCGTAAGTACGGATGTCTGTGGAGAAGCGCAATCTATAAGAAACTACTCATGACATAATTAGAACCCCCGGCTAGGCCGGGGGTGTTCTAGTGGCGTTTTATTATTTTCGGACTATTATTACGTTTTGCATGAGTTTGATTTGCTTTTCGAAAAGCTATTTGATTTAATAGAAGAAAAGGGTGAGCGTTTTCGCTTAAATATCAATAAAAAAGTGGTTATGAAGAAAAACAAAGGTTTTACTATTATAGAAGTGGTGTTAGTGTTAGCTATCGCTGGTTTGATTTTTGCGATGGTTTTTATAGCTTTACCTTCGATGCAACGGGGGCAGAGAAATACCCAGCGCAAGCGAGATTTAACAGCGATAATCGCTGCTATGAACCGATGGAAAACGCATAATTCTGGTAGCGTAACGGATAATTATAGTAAGGCATTTAGCGTAAATGGTTTTTGTACATTTTGGAATAGATATGTGGGCGACGAGATGCGTGATCCGTCTACCGGTGAGCCGTATAAAATTGCGCTTTGGGGGACGGCGAAAGCTTATGATTGTAAAACAAGAAGATCCTATAATCGCGATGGGTTTGATCCGACAGCAAACGGACGAACGTCCGGAAACTCATGGGCTAAAATGCAGCTCGGCGATATCCAATATGATGACGTAGCGCGGTGTAATGGGGATACTTTTGATGATAACCTTGGAAAATCGGCTAATATGCACGCTTTTGCGTTGCGCGTTTTTCTTGAGGGTGGATCTACGCTATGTGTAGATAATGGTTTTTCGGGTGATCCGAATGACCGGACGCCTTGAAGCGGCGTAGTCGACAAAAATAAAAAATATACCCTCACGGATAATACTGGGGGTATTTTTTTATGCATAATTATTATGAAGATTTGTTTTAGCTACTAGTACGAGTTTAAGTTTTTTATTTGTTTTTAAGCTTGATTAGAAGAAAAAAATAGCGATATACTATTAGAAAAAGTGTGGAGTTGAGATATAGTGAAAAAGCTATTTATTGTTATCCCCGCCTATAATGAGGCGGACAATATTGAGCAACTAGTGAACGATTGGTATCCGGTAGTAAAAAGAATCAATAGAGAATCGCAATTGGTGATTATTGATGATGGCAGTAAAGATGACACGTATAAAATTTTGAAAAAATTGAAAAAAGGCCATCCGCAACTAACTTGTATTACTAAGCCGAATGCTGGTCACGGTGCGACGGTTCTTTATGGCTATCATTACGCGCTGGAACATGATGCTGATTTTATTTTTCAAACCGATTCCGACGGTCAAACCTTGCCAAGCGAATTTGATGGTTTTTGGAAAGAGCGCAATGAGTATGATATGATAATTGGCCATCGTAAAGGTCGGGAAGATGGGTTAGCGCGTGTAATCGTTACGAAGACGTTGCGTTTTGTGGTTCGTTTATGTTTTCATGTTAAAGTTACGGATGCAAATACGCCTTTTCGATTAATGACGGCGAAGAGTTTAAAAGAGAATATCAAATATGTTCCTAAGGATTTTAATCTTTCGAATGTGATTCTATCGGTTATATATGCCAAACGCGGACAGAAGGTTAAATATGTCCCAATCACATTTCGTCCACGCCAAGGTGGTGTAAATTCGATTAATTTACCGAAAATTTTTCGAATTGGTCGTCAATCGCTTAAGGATTTTCGCCAGATAAATAAATCATTAAAAAATCTTGAACGCGCGGAGAGTGACAAGGAGTAAATTGGCCAGATGTTTAAGAGAATGCTAGATAAATACAAAGACATTGTTGCTTATCTTTTCTTTGGCGTATGCACGACAGTGGTAAATGTTTTAGTGTATTGGTTCTGTGCGTACGTGTTGCACTTAAACACAATTATTGCTACTTCGATTGCTTGGGCACTTGCAGTAGCTTTTGCCTATGTAACAAATCGTCTTTGGGTCTTTCATAGTAATGCAAAAACTCGAAAAGAGATTTTTAGGGAAATATGCTCATTCACGGCCTGTCGATTGTTAACGGGGTTTCTTGATGTTGCTATTATGTATGTATTTGTTGACCGTTTTAATTGTCCAGATGTAATCGTGAAGATTATTTCGAATATTGTCGTGATAATTGTTAACTATATAGCTAGTAAGCTGTTTATTTTTAATAAAAATGATAACAGAATTATAGCCAAAAAGGCGCTAATCGTTTTTGCATTAGTTTTGATTAGTTTTTGTTTAGCGCAATTGAGTGAATGGGGTATTCACAAGCATGCCGATGGATATATTGATGCGAATGTGTATAAATATGTTGGGCAAGTTATTCGCGATGGCGGAATGCCATATAAAGATGTTTTTGACCATAAGGGACCGTTGCTATATATAATGCAAGCAGTTGGCGGTTATATTGATGAATATCATGGTGAATGGGTGTTTGAATTCTTGGCTATATTTGTAGCCGTCTGTATGTTTTATTTGATAGCGCGTTTTTTGAAGTGCAAGCCATGGCAGGCATTATTGGCGACAATTGTGCCTATGACTCTGTTGGAATCAACGTATGGCGGTACTCACGGAGCGGGAGTCTGCTGCTGTTTGCTGGCGATGCCGTTTGTTTCTATCTCACTATATATATTTATAAAATATTTAGTTCTAAACAAAGTCAAAAACATTAGCGTATGGCTGTGCGGTGCGTGTTGTGGGGCGGTCTTAATGCTGCGTCCTAATATTATAGCGGTGTGGGCGGTGTTTGGCGTAGTTATTGCCATTAAGACAATTCGCGAAAAACAAATTAAAGATCTGTTTCGCTTTGTTAGCTTGTTCTTATTAGGGGTTGCGTGTTTGGTTGTGCCTTGCGTGGTTTGGCTGGCGACAAATGGAGCGTTGGAAGACTTTTATGAACAGTTCATAGAGTTTAACTTCTTTTATAGTGGCGCCGGCATTGGGATGACTAACCGAATTGATGCGATAGTATTCTTCTTGTCGTTCGAGATTATTGCTTTTGCTGTTGGCTATATGGTTTATCGCATAATTGTACATCGTGAAAAGATGGATATTTACGCTTTAATTTTCTTTGTAGCGAGCGTCGTGTTGGCATCGATGCCTGGACATGCTTGGCATCATTATGTCAATATGTTGTTCCCGAGTTTAATTTATCCGTATTCAGTATTGTTTGCCCAGTTGCCAACTCGCGTAAAAAAGGGAAAGAAATTAGCGTTTACTTCGGACGTTGCGGGAACTAATGCTATTGTGGTGCTGGCTATATTCGCAATTGTGATTGTTCCGATATGGGCGAAAATAATACGTAACGATATTAGCTCGTTCGTAAGCCCTAAAGGAAATAGCGAATCGACGCTGAATATTGTTAAGGTTATAAATGAATATACCGACGAGGACGATAAGATACAGGTGTTTGGACATATACCCGTCATTTATAATGTCTCTAATCGTCGTGCGGCTACACGCTTTATGTTCTACACGAAAGCTGTGGGAGCTTTTAGGGATAATAATGAAGAATTCTTTAATGCACTTAGAACTGAGAAGCCAAAAATTATCGTAATGCCGTCGATTGATTACCATAACAAGGATATGAATCTTTTCCTAAAAGAGTATAGCTATCAGCTAGTCTATCCAAAAAATGAGAATGGAGAGTTCGTCGATCCTAATCGCAATACGAATGATGTCACTTACGTATTTTACCGTCCGAGTGATAATAAAAACGACTAACAATAGTTTTCGTTGCGCAGTCTAATAAATTACAAGAGAATATGGCTTTGTTAATTTTATTCACCAAATCTTGTTTGATCTAAGTATTTTTATGCATAATTATTATGAAGATTTGTGATATTATTAATATAGTAAAAAGCGAGGAGTGATGGATAAAAAATTGTGGTTTGGCGCAGTAGCTTTCGTGATGATATTTTGCGCAAGCGTAAGCTCTATGACTTTTGCCGAAGAGGCGAGAACGAATTGTATTGGCCATTTGTCTGGAAAAACAAATTGTATAGTTGACGTGGTAGACGAGGGGACAGTTGATCGTCCTCATATTAGTTTAGATACGACCGAATTATCCTATGGTCGAATCACCGAGGCGGGGCGTAGCTATACGAAGAGTCTCGTAATAGAGAACGCTGCGAGCCAAAAAGTCACGATGCGCATTGAGGCGGTAGAATATGAGTCAGATTCTTTATCCGATGAACAAAAAGCCGTTGTTGATTGGATTGCTTTTGTGGGCGGTAAGCGTAAATTTGACGTTAATCCTGGTGCAAAAATTCAGGTTGGCGTACGCCTGATGGTGCCGACGAATGCCAAAGGCGGTACTTATTACGCACGAGTAAAGGTTTCTAATGGGGATGATAACGATACGCAATATGTAAAGATCCGAGCAGATGTTGTTAATGAAGACTATAAGTATGACGGAAAAGTAACCTCGCAAAATATTGGTTTCTTTAACTTTGGCGAGAAAATCGGTGCGTCTGCAAAGGTTAAGAATGGCGGTACGGCCGGTTTCTCATCGCACTACATCGTGCAATATAAGAATGCTTTCGGCCTAGACGAGTGGAAGCAGGCGGTCGAAGAAAAGCGTGAAGTCGTTCCGGGTGCCGAAGAGTCGTTTACAATTACGGATGAGACGCGCGCGAAAATTGGTTATGGCGTGTATACAGTTGAGCAGAGAATTAGCTATATCGACGCCGAGGGAAAGCAGAAGGAGTCGATCTTGAGCCATGCTGTCGTTAATTTGCCGTGGTGGGGGTTGGCAATTGCGGGTGGCGTAGTCGTGCTAATAATTGTAATGATTATTGTGATAAAAATACATCATAAAAAAGGTAAAAAGGCTGCGAAGAAGGCAAAAAAGAAGCCCACTGATGCTGAGCCTGAAGACGACGAATTGTAATTCGATATAAGGGGGGACTCATTTTTCCAAACAAAAAAATGGTGCGAGTGGTTAAGTTATTTCAAACTTTTACTCACAAATTAGAAATATTTATAGTTTTATATCAATTTCTAATAAGATTTTACCAAAGAATAAAAAAGTAGCAATAATATTTCTGAAATTTGTATTACAATTTTATATACTTTTTTAATTCATTATGAAAATCACTATCAGATAATTTACTTAAATACTTATCAAAAGCCAAAGGAGAATTAGTTATTTCTTCTCCCATCCAAATTTCCCTATTATAATTATTCATATCATCAATAGAATCAAATTTAACTTCTACTCTGAATAACCCCTTATATTTTCCTAAATATTTTTTTATAGAAATATTATTATTATTTAAGAGAACGTAACTATCTCTAATTATTTCAGAATAAGATTTCTCTTTTAAATTTAAAAATTCATTTTCTGATATGTCTATTTTAGCAATAATATTGTTATCATTATCTAATTTTTCTTTTTGGTATATATTATCCTTTTTTTGTATTCTTAAATTATCATCAATATAATATCTTTCGTATCTAATTGGTTCACTTAAGTTTAAACCATCTAAAGAATTAATAATATATCTTCGCGTTAATCTTCTCATCAAAATTCCTCAATTCATAATTTATTACATTACTTAAATTCTTCAATTTTTTCTATTTTTATAACAATAGCACCTTTAGGCTTTGTAGCACCAAAAGGGGTAACTTCACCATTTGAAAAAATGTGTTGTTACAAAATTCGTAATATTCTTCATCTGTATAAAATTGTCCTATACCAAATATTCTTAATCCAATCCATTCTTCATTAAAGCTGTTAAAACGACATTTGGATTATATTCAATATTTTTTTTGAGTGTTATTCGTTTCATTAACTGATATTGTTATTCCTTTAATAATTATTCTATGGGGTTCAATATACGATAGATTAGTTCTATCTATTTTTCTTATATTACCATTTATTATTGTTGGAGTAGTATTACAAAAGCCACATATAAATTCTATCTTCTTTTTTAATTCATCATCAAACTCTAATTCTTTCTTAACAATATTAATCATTAAAACCTGTCCTTTCTTTAAATAACAAAAAATACCAACTTCTTTTAGAAATTGATATTTTCTATATTAAATCCAAAACTTTAAAAGTCTGGACAGATTTCCCAATGGTGAGTCCGGTGAGACTTGAACTCACGACCTTGCCCAAATGGGCAAGAAGGCAGGTGCTGTATCTAATTCAAGCCAGCTGAGCTACGGACTCATTTTTTTCAAACAAAAAAATGGTGAGTCCGGTGAGACTTGAACTCACGACACCCTGCTTAAAAGGCAGGTGCTCTAACCAGCTGAGCTACGGACCCAATGCACTTATTATACGCCAAATTGAGATAAAATCAAGCTTAGGAATAATCTACGCATGTGTGGTGCACGGAAAATAGTATAATTGTGATATGAAAACGCTTTCTTTTTCTAGTTTTAGACGTTATGGGGCGATGGTGCTCCGGGCATTATGGATGACCGTTTTGGGTTTTGCGATTTTTTGGTTATATGAGGTTCAATCAACTAAGAATGCAGCAATGATTCGGCGGGGTGCGTCGACCTTATTCACGCCGATGACGGTTATGGTTGTGCTGTCAATTTTGTTTGTGGTTAGTCTGTATAAATTAATAGTGGGGCTATTTGGCAGAGTTATTGTATTTGAGGATCTTTTGCGTGATAAAGAAGTGAAAGTTGTAACGGATACAGACGACAATGGTCGTACGAGAGAAACTTATTATTACTATTTGTACTTTGAGCAGATTTATGGCAAATACGCAAAAAGGATGGAGGTTCCGGAGAGGGTTTATGATTCTTCGGTTGAGGGCGAGAAATATTATGTTGGAATCATTAATGGTAAATTAAGTACACGGATGTATTCCGTAAAGTCGTATGAATTAGCGAGTGCTGTTCAGCGGGCTGTCGTGACGGATGTTCGCGCTTTGGGTAAATCTGCGCATTGGCGTTGGTGTGCGCCCGAGGAGAAGCCGGTGAAGATCCACGATGGCGTAAAACAAATAACCCCCGAGCAAATAGTTGAAGACATGTATATTTACGAGGAGGGGGAGGGGAAGAAGAAAAGAAAATATTTCCCAATCATTTTTACGCTGGCGGTATTAGCGGTGGTTTTAGTGCTGGTTTATGCGGCATTGTCGGAGGATGGCGCTTCGTTGGAGGAGTTCCTTTCTACGGCATCTACGATAGTTACGGGATATGTGATATTGATTTTAGTGGCATGCTTGCCAACGGTCTTGATTCATTGGCTTTCAACGATGGGTGTTCGAAGAAAAAAGAAGGAGATTTTAGCGAGGCATTATCGGGTGGTTCTGGAAACTGTTGAGGCTACGGAAGATTACGATAATGGTCTTAGCTTTAGGGATATACATAGATTGATGCCAATTCGTCTCGCGAGTGGTCGTGCCGTTAATCTTAATCGCGCAAGTTTTAATAATGTGAAGCCGGGTGACAAGCTTTACGTTGTTTATTTGGAATCTAATAATACACTCGATAATAATAGTGTAGTGGCGGTTTATCAGGAGAAGCTTGGCAAGCTGGACTTTGGTTTTGAAGTTGAGTGGGCGAGCTGATTATTATTCCGCAATGGATTGGTTGGCGCGCTTGCAGAAGCAAGAGTAATATGCTAAGATAGGTGCAGACTTTATGGGCGGTTAGCTCAGTTGGCTAGAGCGCGTCTTTGACGTAGACGAGGTCATAGGTTCGAATCCTATACCGCCCACCATATTCAGAGATTATGATTGCCTATCTCGGCATTTTTTTCTGCCATAGCTCGGTCAATAACCGCGCTAGGCATAAAGAAAATACCAAGCTAGACAACCCTAATTCTCTGAATAGAAAAGAAGAAAACACCAATTTCGACGATTTTAGCCGTATCGGAAAGAGGCAAAGTCTTCAATAGAAAACCTGAACATGGGTGAGGAAATATATATGAAAGATAAGAGTAAAATTCGTAATGTGGCGATTATAGCGCACGTTGATCATGGCAAAACTACTTTGGTAGATGCGCTTTTGAAGCAGAGCAATACCTTCCGCGAAAATCAGGCCGAAATGGGTCAGACTTTGATTATGGACTCCGGTGATCAGGAGCATGAGCGCGGTATCACGATTACGGCAAAACAGACGGCAGTTTTTTATAATGGCTACAAGATTAATATTATCGATACGCCGGGGCATGCAGATTTTTCGGGGGAAGTGGAGCGTACGCTAAATATGGCGGATGGTGTGCTTTTGATTGTGGATGCTCAGGAAGGGCCGATGCCGCAGACGAAGTTCGTATTACAAAAGGCTTTGGAGCTATCCTTGACTCCGATTGTGGTCGTAAATAAAATCGATAAGCCAGCAGCGCGCTTGGGTGAAGTTGAAGATGAAATTGGCGATCTTTTCTTGGAACTAGCGACCAATGAAGAGCAATTGAAGTACCCAACTTACTATGCGGTTGCGCGTGATGGCAAAGCAGGCAAAACGCCAGAGCTAGATAACGATTTACACGTAATTTTTGATGCAATTATTAATGAGATTCCAGAGCCGCAGGTAGACACGGACGATTCGAAGGGTGCGCAGCTTTTGGTGGCGGCTTTGGCGGCAGATAGCTACCTTGGAAAATATGCGATTGGCAAAATATTTCGTGGCAAACTGAAAAAGAATGAAGCCGTTACAATCATGAAGACAGACGGTTCGACCGTGAGGGGCAAAATCGATAGCCTGTATACTTATCGTGGCCTTGGGCGTGAGGAAACCGCTGAGGCGATTGCGGGCGATATTGTAGCGCTAGCCGGTCTTGGTGCGGCTTCGATTGGCGATACGATTGCAACGGGCGATAATCCTGAAGCTTTACCAACGATTGAGCTTGAGGCGCCAACATTAAGCATTTATATTGGACCAAATACTTCGCCGCTAAAGGGGCGCGAGGGTGAGTTTACGACCTCTCGCCAGATTGGCGATCGCTTGAAGCGAGAATTGGAAACAAATATTGCCTTGCGCCTAGAGCCACAAGGGCTTGGCTATAAAGTATCTGGACGTGGCGAGCTTCACTTGTCGGTTTTGATTGAGACGATGCGCCGTGAAGGTTACGAGATGGAAGTTGGTCGTCCAGAAGTTGTTTATAAGGTGGAAGACGGCGTAGAAATGGAGCCGGTTGAAGAATTAACGGTCGAGGTAGCGTCAGAGTTTGTAGGCGCAGTTTCGCAGGAATTAGGCGTACGAAAGGCGGAATTAATTGAGCAGGAAATGACCACGACCGGCGCGGTGCGTTTTCGCTATAATATTACAACTGCAGCTTTGATTGGTTTACGCAATAGTCTATTGACCGAGACCAAGGGAACGGCAATTATGAATACGTTACCAAAAGGATACCAGCCAGTAACGTCGCATTATCGCCAAGAACGGAATGGTGCTTTGGTGGCGTCAGAGGCGGGTCAGAGTACAGCCTATGCACTCGATGCGGCGCAGGCGCGAGGGGTGCTTTATATCCCGCCGCAAGTTGATGTCTACATGGGAATGATTGTTGGTTTGTCGAAGAAGGATGAGCTAGACATCAATGTCTGTCGCGAGAAGCAGCTGACAAATATGCGCACGCATGCGTCGGATGGGGCGATTCAACTAACTCCGTATACGCAATTATCGCTGGAGCAGTGTTTGGACTTCTTGATGGAGGATGAACTTCTTGAGGTTACTCCGAAATCTTTGCGCCTACGCAAGAAGGAGCTGAATCCAACTATGCGCAAGCGCCAACGTAATCATCAGATGTAACTCTTACGCTTGACGCAAGTGAGCGTTTTTAAGACAATAGATTGGACACGGCTAAGTAGTTTTTGATGGAAAGGGGGTGACTGGCGTGTTGATGCTTAAAACAGTTGTAAGTGTAGTTGGTGTGTTTTTGGTTTGCGGAATCATCTCGTGGGTGGTAGCGGACCTGTTAGGCATACTTATAATGTTGTTGCGGTTTTATGGATATTCTGTAGGCTTCGTAGTGTCATATCTGAGAGAGGACGGCATGGGGTGTGGCTATTATGAGAGATACAACAAGCGAGCGTGTGAATTGAACGCGATGTTTCGCACGGCGATAAGTTTTATATTCTATTTGGTAGGGTATATATTATTATTCCTACTCTTAACCAAAATACTGCCAATGGCTCCACTTCCGTTGCACATATATTACGCGATAAGTTATGGCTGCCAAACCGGGTGGCTAATAGGCGGCGTTTTTAGAGTGCTGTATGAGAAGAGCGTTGCGCCAGTGATTGGCCGTTTCGATCGAATAGAGGAGAGCGGTGAAAGCGGTGAGAAGCTGGCAATTTTCATACAGCCGAACGGGGACGAGTATAGATTTGATTTGAAAGACTGGAAGAAAGAGGAATATCCCAATGAAAAATGCTATCATGTAGTATTTTGCACTGAGAACTATTGGGTCTTTTGTCCGCTGAATCAATAAAATAAGGCACTTACATGAAAGAAGGCCCGGATTGCATATCCGGGCCTTTTGCGTTGAAGGTGCGTTTTTTGTCTAGCGGTGGTGCAGTTTTTAACGGCTTCTTTTGCTTCTGCGTCTCAACATTCTGAGCTGGCGCCATCTTTTGGTCTTTTTTCGTTTATTCCTAACTCTGCTTTTTGGAGAGCTATCTTTAAACGATGCAATCGATGTATCATTTGCCACGATCATCATGAATGCGGTGGCATCTTTCTGCTGATCCAGATATGTGATTGCGTTGGGGGCTACGGAGAATTGGCCGTCATCTTCTGTGCCGACTGCGGCGTCACTCCGCTGCTGGCTTATATTCAGATAAGCATACGTCAGTATGTAGCCAGAGAGAATGCTCAAAACGTGTACGTTTGATCTGGTAAATGTGTTTGCGAGGGGAAGAACCAGCAGGAATGATGCGCGATAGATGTTGCGGTATAATGTTTCTCTTTCGGCGAACTTGCGCAGAACCGTGGCTGTTATAGCCCCGACGATAACCATCTCTATTGCGGCAATAGCTGAAGTTGGTGACATTACGGAGCGCAGATTGAGCGTGTCTGTTATCTTGATGTAAGCCCATAAGAATGGCATGGCCATAAACCCTATAGCTGCATCTAGTGCTATTACTGTCGTACTCTTAGCGATAATGATACACGTAATAATGCTCGCGGTTAAAAACATGGCAACAACCTTGATTGTAAATAGTGCAGTGGTAGTCGTGGCGACATGGCTGGTGGTTGCTCCAAGGGGGAAATGTATACAAAGAGCAGTGAAGAACAGCCCGGCCGCGAAGCCTATGACGTTAGCGATAAGGCGACAGATGAAAGTTTTACTATTATCTCGCATGTAAGTACCTCCTTACAGATAGACAAAAAATGTTTAGGTGCAATGTATCTTTCTATTTTATCATATTTTAATATTTATGTCAATTTTGAAGAATCGTCCTAGATTAAAAAGCCCGGGAAGGAATTCCCGGGTTTCTTGCTATTTTCATTCGTATAAGATAATCGTGCGACTCTTCGGGATTAGAAGCTTAGAATGTAGGCTATCGCAAGGACGATTGCTGCAATAATGCTGATGCCCCTCCAGGGAAGATTTGAAATAGCATCAGGAAAGCTACTCCAGTAATTATCGTCGATGTCATGATCGCCAACAAAATCGGCGACGGTGTTGGGAATTGCAGTATCCGTGTCGGGAATAATAGCATCTATATCTATGACGGGAATAGTATCAGGGACGGGGACAATGTCGTCGCGCGGGGCAATATGAAGGACTGCATCTTTGCCGCGTGCTTTTTTGCAGCTGGGGCAAGTATAGACATTACTCGCAATGCCCGTCGTGCCGCAATAGTTACAATTCCAATAATCTCTTATTACTCTTCTCAATACTTTTGAAACCTCCTGTGCGTAAATATGCGAATAGACGAATGAAATTATTAATGAGCTACAAGACGATAGGGATGTATATATAATACTGTCCATAGCACCTTAATTATTATTATCATATAATGTTTGTACAGATTAGTCAATGGAGGGGGGTGTGTATGTTTCAAAATAAAATGCATAAAAATGCAATAGCTTGAATGTTCGGTTATTAAAGAATGGAATATAAAAATGTGCAAGTGTGGAAAAGCATGAGCGGAACAATTTTTTTGTTCGGTTTTTTCTCTGTTAGGGTGGGTAGTTTTGCACCGGAATGTGGAAAACTGTGCAAAAATGGGTCTTGCAATATATGAATTTGTTGTCTAAACTAAGGACAAGTGGAAACAACATAAAAACCACGAAACAAAAATAAAACCAAAGGAACGATTGGAAAAGTAAAATGAAAAAGAAGATCGAACTAAAGGACCAGTCGCAAGGCTACCAAATTATTACGTTGTCAAAGAAATAATTGGTATTTATTTTAAAGCACGTTAAAAACGTTCGAATCCGAACATCTAGGAGTTTTGGGCGCGTTTAGGATACGCGAAACAGAAACCACAGGTACATTCATTAAAATACACACCTCCCAAACATATAACTCACCTCACACAAATTAAGTCTCTCAACTCCATAATTAATGTGTTGGCTAAATGCTAGCAGTAATTGTGGATTCTTAAATGTGTTAAGGACAAAATAAACAACAAAAAACACAAAAACCTGAAATTTCTAGATGCTCGGGTTCGAACTAAGATATAATGAAGAAATGAATGAAGTTCATATTCCAGTGTTATTATCGGATGTATTAAAGTATCTGCAGCCGGTTGAAGGTGAAACATATTTAGACCTTACGGCGGGATATGGTGGGCACGCTGATAAAATTTTGGAAGTAACTCGGAACTATAATGGTGCGGTCCTAAATGACCGTGATCAGAATGCGATAGATTTCTTGGAGGCGAAGTACCAAAAGGTGAAGCCGAAATTGATGCATGATGATTTTTATAGTACTGCGCTACGACTTGTGGAGAGTGGAATTAGCTTCGATATGATTCTGGCGGACTTTGGAGTTTCTTCGCCGCAACTAGATAGACCTGAAAGGGGATTTTCGTTTACTAAAGAGGCGCGGCTCGATATGCGAATGGATGAGTCGCAAGATTTGGACGCTTGGACGATTGTTAATAGATGGAGTGAACGAAAATTAGCGGATATTTTTGAGAAATACGCAGAGGAACGACGTGGTCGTGCTGAATTGCTAGCCCGCGAAATCTGCATGAATCGGCCAGTCGAAACAACTACCGAACTCGCTGATTTAATAAAGTCAAAATCACCGTACTCGCATACGCATCCGGCGACACGGATTTTTCAGGCGATAAGGATTGTTGTTAATGATGAATTGGGGATCATCGAAAGGACATTGCCTTTATTGCCGAAGTTACTAAAACCGGGCGGAAGGGTAGCGATAATTACTTTTCATAGTCTAGAAGATCGACTCATTAAGAATTATTTTAGGGATGAGAGTAGCAAAGGATTAGAGTCGACATTAAGTATAGTAACTAAGAAACCGATTGTTGCGGATAATACGGAAATTGTTAATAATCCACGCGCGCGCAGCGCAAAGCTAAGAGTGGCAAAAAGGATCTGACCAATCTTTGATGGCGCTTAAAGCGGAACATGCGAGCGTCATCGTAATAAAAATAAAAAACAAAAAGGAGTAAATAGTATGGCGAAAATTATCGTTACGAATAGAAGCCGTGCACAACAGGTAAAAGTTCACTTCCGCTAAATAATCGGCAATATTTTGACCAATTAAAGATTTTTATTTTGACCGGTAAATATCTTTTTAATGCTTATTATTTAATACGCAGAGACTAACCTATATGCCCCGGTCTCGGGGTGCCTCTACAGTAGGTGTAGTTAGTGCGGAGTGTGTAAGACCTAAAAACATTTTTGACCTTCTTTGGTGAGACTGGGCGTTTCTTCTCTTGGCGCTCAGTCTACCACCAAAGCTTTTTGCATGTAGAGATAAAAACAAAGAATAGTAAAAACAAACAGGATATTTTGATGCCAGCATATTATGCAACTAGGAGAATGACAGGATCGAGCAGTGCATCGTCGAGTACGTGGGCGCGTAATCGTAATGCAGTACGCCATAACTCGAAAATTGTCCTGGGGCCAGTTAATCATACAATTGCGATTGTTTTAATTGTGTTACTGACCGGCTTAATCTTTCTGACGCAGAGTACGAAAGTTACGAACTATGACGTCGAAATAGCCAAGGTAGATAGTGAGATAGTAGACCTCGAAGCGCAGCGCGATGCTTTAGCGGTGGAAAATGCGAAAATAACCGCGGCGGCAGCTGATGAGGACAAGAATAAAGTTGCGGCAACGATGGTTGACGCAAATAGTGCGGATTTTGTAAAAGAATAATCCATTTTTCTTGTACAAGAATTCCGGTGGACAAGCCGGAGTTTTTTGTTTTTAAGTGTAGTATAATTTTCTTATGTTTATGTCGCGTAAGTCGCGTTATTTGTTGATATATGTCGCATTGTTTGTGCTGTTTTTTATTGCAGTTGCTAGGCTGTTTTTGGTACAAATTATCGACCATCGTAAATACGTCGATGCGGCTAGTGAGTTGCGTATTTCTAAATATTCTTTGCTGGCAAAAAGGGGTGAAGTGTATATGATGGATGGCAAGAATTCGACAACTCCAGTCGTGATGAATGAAAGGACTTGGCTGATTTTTGTAGATCCGAGCTATGTGGCGGATAAAGATAAAGTGCAGGCGCAATTAACCAATATACTTGGTGACCAGATGATTACGACTTGGAAAAAAGTTTGGTCTAATATGAAGAGCGGATACGTTGAGGTTGCGAAGCATGTTAATTATGAGACGGTTACGAAAGTCAGGGAGGCAAATTTGCAGGGGGTTGGCCAGAAAGAAACCTCGCGGCGTGTTTATCCAGCAGGGCAGTTGGGAGCGCAAATATTGGGCTTTATTAATGCGGAAAATGTAGGTACGGGGCTTGAGGGCGCTTTAAATGATCGGCTATCTGGCAAGGATGGGCTATTAAAGACCGTAACCGACGTGCATGATATTCCGCTCTCAATTGGCGATGATAATGTAGAAATACCAGCGCAAGACGGTGAAAATATCGTGTTAACGATAGATGAAAACGTGCAAAGGAAGGTTGAGAAGATTCTAAAAACGCGGATGGACAATAATAAGGCAATAACGGCCGCCAGTGCCATCGTGATGGATCCGAATACAGGAAAAGTCTTGGCGATGGCGAATTATCCGACATTTGATCCAGAGAAATATTATCAGGTAAAGGATGCGAGCTTGTTTACTAACCGCGTAGTCGAATCGCCATATGAGCCAGCATCGGTATGCAAGACTTTTACCTATGCGGCGGCAATCAATGAGGGGGCAATGGTTCCAACCGACACTTATTACAATAAGGGTTACACGTACGTTGAAGATCGTCGAATGCAGAATGCGTTAACGAATACGGCTTTAGGCGAGATTACTTTCCGAACGGCTTTAGACTATTCATTTAATACTGGTTCTATTGAAGCATTGCGCCGTTTAGGTGGGGGTAAGATTACTAAGGCTGCGCGAACGAAGCTGTATGGTTATCTGACGGATAATTTTGGCCTGGGGAAGCGTACTGGCATTGAGCTGAATGATGCGCCGGGGATAATTATTAGCCCAGAAGAAGATGAAGGCAATGCAGTACGTTATGCAAATATGACTTTCGGGCAGGGGATGAATCTAACGATGATCCAAGTGGCAGCGGCATTCTCGTCGTTAGTGAACGGTGGCGATTACTATCAGCCAACTATAATCGCGGGGACAATGAAAAATGACGCATTCTACAAGGACGAAAATAAGAAGGCTCTGCGCCAAACTGTTTCGGAGAATACTAGCGAGCAAATGCGTTCGATGCTAGAAGAAGTGCGCAGCAAGGAAGTGCCACGGTCTGGTGATAAAGCTGGCTATAAGATTGGGATTAAGACTGGTACTTCGGAGACCTATGATGCGAGCGGTAAATATACGTCTGATGCGACAATAGCTAGCGTGATTGGGTATGGTCGCAAAAACCAGCAGGGTTCAATGCCGGAATATGTGGTGATGGTGCGCCTGGACGGCAGTAGCTTGCTGTGGGGGTCACTTGATGCGGTGCCAGTGTTTACTGAGATTAGTAATTATTTGTTAGAATATTTAAGGATAGAGCCGATAAAATAGAAAGGATCATGTCGGAATGTTAGCGGATATAAATTCTAATATTGGATACGAGCTAATTTTGGCGTTGGGGGCTTTCTTGCTGTCGATGTTTTTAACGCCGATTTATACGACTTTTGCATACAAGCATAAGCTTTGGAAGCGGCAAAAAAGTGTAGATGTAACTGGCGCGGAATTGACAGTAATGAATAAGCTCCACAAGGATAAGATAAAGCGCCATTTTCCGACGATGGCGGGGATGATTATGCTAGTGACAGTACCGGTGGTGCTAATTGCTTGCAATTGTCTGAACCGTGGCCAGACTTGGCTGCCGATTGCGGCGTTTGTGGGTGGTGGGCTAATTGGCTTTATTGATGACGTAATTAACTTGTTTGGCAAGAATGCAGCCGCGGGTTTGCGGGCGCCGGTAAAATTTGCAATGATTACGGCCTTAGGCGCGGCTTTGGGGTGGTTCTTTGCGGTAAAGCTCGGCTGGACATCGGTGACGGTGCCATTTATGGGCGCAATTAATATTGGCGTAGTTGGGATGATAGTATTGTTTGCGTTTGCGGTGGTGGCGACGGGCAATGCGGTTAATATCTCGGATGGGCTAGACGGTTTGGCTGGTGGTTTAGCGATGTTGGCATATGGTTCTTACGGTGTAATTGCCTTATTGCAGGAACAGTGGTTCTTAGCGGGTTTTTGCTTTATTGTGCTAGGGGCGTTGTTATCGTACATTTGGTTCAATGTTTATCCGGCGCGCTTTATGATGGGGGATACCGGTTCGTTTGCGCTTGGTGCGGGATTAGGGGTCGTTGCAATGATGACTAATTCGTTCTTATTGCTGCCGGTGATTGGCGTGCTGTTTGTGGTTGAGGCGGGGAGCTCACTGATTCAGATTTGCTCAAAGAAATTTTTCCATCGAAAAATCTTTGTTTCGGCACCTTTGCATCACCATCTGCAGGCGAAGGGTTGGGAAGAGAGCAAGGTTGTGATGCGTTTTTGGATTATTGGCGGCGTGACGGCGATGCTTGGGATATTTTTGGCAATGGGTGGGGGCATTATTAAGTGAGAAAGCATCGGCCTGATTTTTCAATTTTATTGATAACGCTAGGTTTGATGGCGGCAGGGTTGATTATCGTTTATGCGATTGGCCCGCGTACGGCGCAGTCCGAGGGGTTTTCTAGTGATTATTATTTTTCCGGGCACTTAAAAGCGATTTTTGCATCGTTGGCAGTATTGGGAATTGGTGCTTTTTTGCCATACAAGCTGATTGGCACATATAGTAAATGGCTGACTATTATTGCGTTTGCGCTCTGTTTTCTGACGGCGGCATTGGGGCGCGCGGGGATTGGTGGTAGTTTTGTTATTTGTGATGAGGGTGCGTGTAGGGCTTTAAATTTTCCGTTACTGGGAAGTTTTCAGCCGGCCGAGTTCTTGAAGATCGCGGTGCTTTTTTACGGTGCCTGGTTGATTTCGGATCGGCGCAAGAAGAAGCAGTTGGCAAAGAGTGAGTTTTGGCTTCCGATGGGGGTAGTGATTGCGGCAGTGGCTTTCGTGGTGGCGTTTCTAGAGAAGGATTTAGGGAGTACGGCAGTAATTTATTTGATGTTGGCGGCAATGATGTTTGTGGGCGAGATGCCGTGGAAGCAGCTGGGTATTTTCGCGTTAGTCATTCTTGCGTGTGTTGTGGTATTGATTAAGGTGGCGCCGCACCGATTGGATCGTCTAGCGAGCTTTAGTGGTAAAGGGGATGATTTCCATATTATGAATTCATTGATTGGCTTCGGTACGGGTGGAGCTTTTGGTGTGGGTTTGGGCAACAGTGTTCAGACTACTGGTTATTTGCCAGAAGCACCGAGCGATTCGATATTTTCGGTAGTGGGGGAAGCGTGGGGCTTCTTTGGGGCGGTAATTATACTGATTGCTTATGCGGTGATGTTGGTACGCATTCTAAATGTCTCTCGTTGCACGGAGGATGATGAGCAGAACCTGTTCACGGTAGGTGTTTTTACCTGGATTTTTGCTCATGTTATAATTAATGTAGGTGGAATGCTAGCGCTGATGCCGATGAAGGGTATCACGTTGCCGTTCTTAAGCCACGGCGGTACGAGCATGATGTTCGTTTCGTTTGCCGTGGGTATGACATTACAAATATCTAGATGGACAAAGAGAGAGGCAATCGATGAAAATTCTAGTAGTAGGCGGGGGCAGCGGGGGACACGTTACGCCGGTAGTCGCCGTCGTACGTGAGATTTGGAAAATTCGTCCGCGGGCGAGGATTGATTTTTGGACTGACAAAAAATATTACAAGAATGCTCGCAAAATCACCATTGAAAATGGGATGGATGTAGATATCAAGAAGGTCGCTTCGGGTAAGTTGCGTCGCTATGCGGGCTTTAAATTCATTGATTACTTGAAGCATTTTGATATAGTTTTGCATAATTTTGCGGATTTTTTCAGAACTATTGGTGGCTTTTTTCAGAGTTTTTTTCGATTGGTTGCGCATCGTCCGGATGCAATATTTCTAAAAGGTGGTTATGTGTGTTTGCCGGTAGGTCTGGCGGCGCGGATTTTGCGAATTCCATACGTGATTCATGATAGTGATTCGGTGCCAGGTTTGACGAACCGATTATTGGCGAAAAAAGCCGTAAAGATAGCGACGGGGATGCCGCTTAGCTACTACTCTTACCCAGAAGAGAAGGCGGAATGGACAGGGATTCCAATTGGCGAGGAGTTCAGGCCGGTTTCCGAGTCAAAGCAGAAGCGCCTAAAGAAAGAATTAGGATTTGATCCTGAGAAAAAGCTTGTCTTAGCGACAGGCGGCAGTCTGGGGGCGGAGGATATCAACTTGACTATGCGGAAGATCCTCCCAGAGTTGCTCAAAAAGAGCTCAACTATGCTGGTGGCAGGGCGCGAACGTTACCCGGAGATGATTGATTTGAAAGATTACGAAGTGTGGGAAGACGGCGTATTGAAGTCTAATTTTCGAATGGTGGAGTTTTCGAGCGAAATGTGGAAATTGTTTGGGGCAGCGGACATTGTGATTTCGCGGGCGGGCGCCTCCACGATGACCGAGCTATCTAGCATGGCAAAGGCGGTTATTATGGTACCAAATGAAGAATTGCCAGGGCATCATCAAGTAAAGAATGCGAAGGCTTATGAAAAGGCGGAGGCCGCCGTGGTAGTGTCGGATTCGAAAATGATGAAGAAACCAGAGCTCTTATTGGATGCAATTGTGCATTTGTTAAAAAGCGAACGCGAGTGCGAGCGGTTAGCGGTGAATCTGCATAGTTTTACAAAAGAACATGCGGCAGAGAACTTAGCAAAGATGGTGATTGGAATTGCGGGCGGTAGTTGACGGTTGGTGCCAATTTGAACGTTTTTTGAGTTAATATGGACGTGCGTACTATTTGACTAATTGTAGTATCTGTGGTATAGTTCTCTATGAGAGCGTCTTCGCGGTGCGATGATGCTAAGTACTTTTTATGCTATGCGTACTAGGCAACCCCTCTGCGGACGCGTAGGGGGTGAGCTAGACCATATATGAGTCTCGGAGGCGAGCTCATTGGTCTTAGCTGCAAAAGAGTCGACGCTTTTGCCGCGAACGTATGTAAGCGCACATTTGGTGCGTTGAGTTGGATACTTATTGGCTTCTGTGCGATATGGCAGAGGTTGGCTAAAATCTTTCGCCGCCGGTTCGGTAGACGAAAGATAGGCCTGTATGGTTAGTTACACGCCTCTGTTTGCGATGCACAGAGGGAAAAACGTGTGGCTAAGCGTGCACAATGTCTGGCTCGTAGCATAATTATTTGAGGAGGACCGTTCTCCTCATCCGCGGGCGCCACTCGGTGGGACGCCCTATTTTTTTATTTAATAAATTGAAGATGCGAATTTTAAACGACTTGCTAAAAAGCAGAGAACTTGTTAAAATAATGGCATTGGTCACGTCGTCTAGTGGTTAGGACTCCAGGTTTTCATCCTGGCAATCGCGGGTTCGAATCCCGCCGTGATCACCAATTAGATTGTGAATAGGACCCCTACGAGGGTCTTATTTTTATTGATAATGCACATGTTAAAATAGAGTTATGAGTAGGTTATTCAAAAGAACGAAAATTTTAGCAACGTTAGGGCCAAGTGTTTTTGCGGAAGAAAGGATAAAAGAAATGGTTTATGCTGGAGTAAACGGTTTTCGTATAAACTTTAGCCATGGTTCTTACAAAGAACGTGATGGGCAGATCGATATGATTCGTAAATATGCCACAGAACGGGGAAAAAGTGTAGCGATTGTACAAGATTTGCAAGGTCCTAAAATACGCTTAGGGATGATAAAGGATAACCACATGGACTTAAAAAAAGGCGATGAGTTGATTCTCGACTCATCAGTAGAAGAACATGATGGCGGTACTATTTTACCCGTGCAATATAATCTTGCTAGTCGAATGGAGGTTGGTCAGCCGATTTTTATTTTTGACGGAAGAATTAGAGGTAAGGTGCTAGAAAAAATTTCGGATACGGCAATTAGGATTAAAGTTTTGAATGATGGTTATATTATGAGTCGGAAGGGAATTAATATTCCTGATACTGATATGGGTGGAGATATTATCACTGAGAAGGATATGTCTGATATCGAATATGGTGCTAGCCGTGATTTTGATTATGTAGCGATGAGCTTTATTCAATCGGCAGATGATGTAGAAAAGTTGCGACAAATCTTAGCGTCTTATGGTAGTAGAGCGCAGATAATTGCAAAGATCGAGACGAAAAAGGCAATTGAAGATGACGCTACGATGGAAGCGATTGTGAAAGCAACGGATGGTATTATGATTGCGCGTGGCGATATGGCAATAGAAGCAGGTGCTGAAGTGGTGCCGGTGGTAC
>JAEEGK010007684.1_pt1 | contig 25653 bp, 20 predicted proteins | sample 8958771 | NCBI WGS metagenome assembly JAEEGK01 (sample SAMN16246547, study PRJNA631951) | gut metagenome | biome: gut microbiome; feature: rumen; material: SC-attached | host: Bos | place: Iran: Karaj | collected 2018-10
GATTTTATCGCCAACCATGATACGGACCGCGCGGCAGGATACCTGACCATGGCATCCGGGCGGGCGGCGGTGGCCGCGAGCCTGTACATCCTGTCTCCCGGATCCCCCTTCCTGTATTACGGGGAAGAAATCGGGCTGCGCGGCTCCCGGGGCGGCGCCAATACGGATGCCAACCGGCGCCTGGCCATGCTGTGGGGCGACGGGGACACGGTCAAGGACCCGCCCGGAAGCACCTATACGAGCCAGACGACATATTCCGTACAGGACCTGGACGGAATGAAGGGCAGCCTGCTGAACCACTACCGGAAGCTGATCGCGATCCGGAAGGCCAACCCGGAGATCGCCCGGGGTACCTATACCGCGCTGAGTTTCAGCGACACGAAGGCCGGCGGGTTCCTGTGCGAATGGAACGGTTCCACGGTGGGTGTGTTCCACAACACAACGGAGCGCGTGCAGAAGCTGGACCTGCAGGCGGCCGGCGCGGAATTCCGGCAGATTTCCGCGTGGATTTCCGCAGATCCGCTGGACGGCGGAGCGTCCTTCGACGGAACCGTGCTGACCCTGGGACCGCTGACGAGCGCAGTACTGAGAACGGAGGAGAAATGACATGCGGCTGGGAGGAACCGTAACGGGGAATTATTCAGGTGCTGCGGAATGGGAGGACCTGCTGGTCCGTTCCCGGTTCCGGGCCGTCACCGCCCCCTTCAGCTGCCGGATGCCGGAAACGGAAACCGCGGCCTATATGGAGGCGGCGGCAAGGCATGACGTGCAGATCGCGGAGATCGGCGTATGGAAGAACACGATGGATCCGGACCCGGCTTCCGCTGCGGAGGCGATGGAATATGCAAAAGGCCAGCTGGCGCTGGCCGACCGGCTGGGAATTCCCTGCTGCGTCAACATTGCCGGCACCGCAGGCGCAGCCGGATGGGACGCGGCGGACCGGAGCAATTTCCTGCCGGAAACGTATGAACGGATTATCAGCCAGATCCGGGAAATCCTGGATGAGGTGAAACCGGTCCGGGCATATTACTGTATCGAACCCATGCCCTGGATGGTGCCGGACGGTCCGGACGAATACCTGCAGCTGATCCGGGATGTGGACCGGCCGCAGTTCGGAGTTCATATGGACTTTGTGAACATGATCAACTGCCCGCGGCGGTACCTGGCGCCGGAGGCGTTTATTGAGGAATGCTTCCGCAAGCTGGGACCGTATATCCGGAGTACGCATATCAAGGATACCCGCATGCATCCGATGAACCTGACCGCCCTGCTGGAGGAATGCTCTCCCGGGGAAGGCACCCTGCGTTACGGGGAGGTCCTGCGGATCATGGACCGGTACCTGGCGCCGGACGCACCGGTGCTGCTGGAACACATGCAGACCGAAGAAGAATACCGGAAAGCTTATGATTATGTCGCCGGAAAGGCGAAGGAAGAAGGAATTCCGGTCTGACCGGAGCGGCTGATCTGCGGCAGATACCCGCGAACGGCAGAAAAAACCCGGATCTCCGCGATAAACGGGGATCCGGGTTTTGTTACAGGACAGCGGCCAGCACCAGGCAGACGGCCGTCAGGAACAGATCCGCCAGCAGGACGCACAGGTTCTGTTCTTCTCCGGACAGATCGTCAAAGGAAACGATATCGTCATCGATGTGATCCGCTATGCTGCCGGCCAGGAAAGGCGGATCCTTCCTTTTCATCCGGGGCAGCTTCAGCTGCGGGATCCTGAGCCCGTCCAGGCGGAGCCAGGCCAGCAGGCTGAACAGGGCAAACAGGAGACCCAGCAGGAGGGAAAGGCTGGAAAATGAAGCCAGCCGCGCGCCGGCCGGCGCAAACCGGTGGACAAGCTGGGCGGTGAAAAGAGCCAGGATGCCGCGGGTAAAGACCTTATAGCTCAGCGGACGCACCATATCCGGGTGAAAAGCCTTCTTCAGTCGTCGGATCAAGCAAAACCCCTCCCTGTATACCTGTATATTCTACCATGAAGGACACCGGATATTCAACGGAAAGAGAGGGGGATAGAAAAACATAAATTATACAGAAAAACAAAAATAATACAAAATTGTCTCTAAATGTACTTGTCGGACAGAACAGGTTTTGATAATATACTAATCACTGATTCGAGAGGCGGCACGCCTTCGAAAAAAACCATATCGAAAGGAACGGAAACTATGAAGAAATTATTGTCCCTGATTCTTGCCCTGGTTATGGTCCTTTCTGTCGCTTCCATCGCCGGAGCGGAAGAACTGACCGAACTCAACACCTACGAAACGCAGGCCCGTGAGCTGGAGACCTGGAATATCCACTATTCCCAGGCTGCGGTTGACCTGAATGTACTGTGCAACCTGATTGACGGCCTGCTGACCAACGACAACCACGGCGACCTGAAGCCCAACGCCGCGAAGTCCTATGAGACGCCCGACAACGGCAAGACCTGGATCTTCACCCTGAACGAGGGAATGACCTGGTTCAACAAGGAAGGCGAATACCAGGCTGACGTGAAGGCTTCCGACTGGGCCACCGGCCTGGAGTGGATCCTGAACTATGCGAAGAACGACTCCTACAATGTTTCGATGCCTGCTGAAATGATCGCCGGCGCGAACGACTACTATGAGTACACCAAGGCTATGACTGAAGATGAAGGCCAGGGTGCGGAAGCCGCCAAGGCCCTGACTGCCGAGGAAGGCTCCAAGTTCGCTGAAATGGTCGGCATCAAGGTGGATGACGAAGCCGGCACCATCACCTATGAGCTGGTGGACGCACTGCCCTACTTCCCCTCTGTGGCGACCTACAACTGCCTGTATCCCCTGAGCGCCGAAATGATCGAGGAAATGGGCGTTGACGGATACCGCGATGTGACCTGGGAAGACATGTGGTACTCCGGCGCCTACGTGATCAGCTACTACGAATACCAGAACCAGAAGGTGTTCGTGAAGAGCCCCAACTACTGGAACGACGCCAACGTCAAACGGTTCGACAAGGTCACCGTGAAGATGGTTGAATCCTCCGCGAATGCGTACCAGCTGTTCAAGGAAGGCCAGCTGGACCACGTTTCCCTGGACCAGGCCACCCTGCAGGCGATCTACGACGAAACCGCAGACGCCGAATACAAGGGGAGCCTTGTGCAGTCCCGTCCCACCAAGTACAGCTACCAGATCCACCTGGTATACGCCAAGAACCAGGAAGACGGCGAGACCCCCGATGTGAACTGGAACACTGCCGTTGCGAACGAAAACTTCCGCAAGAGCCTGTACTACGGCCTGGACCTGACCAAGTACCTGGCCCGGACCAACGCCATCAATCCCCTGAGCTGCCAGAACTTTGTGTACACCGGAAACGGTGTGGCCTTCACCACTGACGGCACGGACTACACCAGCCTGGTCCTGAAGGAACTGGGAATGGAATACACCACGGACAGCTTCTCCCGGTATGACGCCGAAAAGGCTGCCGAATACAAGAAGGCCGCCATGGATGAGCTGGCCGGCAAGGGCGTGACCTTCCCCGTCGAGATGGTATACTACATCTCCGGTGCTTCCACCGTGGCGGCTGAAACCGCGAAGGTGCTGGAGAACATTATCAGCGAGTGCCTGGGCGACGAGTACATCAAGCTGGTCACCAAGACTTACACCAACCTGGCCAACGAAGTCCGGAAACCCCGCAAGGCTTCCTTCTTCATCAACGGCTGGGGCGCTGACTTCGCCGACCCGATCAACTTCCTGGGCCAGGAAACCTACAATGATCCGCAGGCCTATTACTCCAACAACTACAGCATCTGCAACGAGAATGACGATCCCGACCTGATCGCCGCATACGAAGAGTTCACCGGACTGGTGACCGAAGCCAAGGCCATCACCAATGACATGGATGCCCGCTACGCCGCGTTCGCGAAGGCGGAAGCCTGCTTCCTGAACCACGCACTGGTCATTCCGTGCAGCTACGAAGTCGGCTGGGAGCTGACCAAGATCAACAATTATTCCAAGGTATACAGCATGTACGGCATGCAGGCTTACCGCTATGTGGACTGGGAAACCAGCACGGTTCCCTATACCACCGCTGAGATGGAAGCGCTGGCTGCCGCGTACGCTGCCGAATAATCATCCGGAACAACCGGAAATAAGCCCGGGATTCCCGGTCTGAACGCTTCCGGGGCAGCCTGACCGACTGCCCCGGAAGTTTTTATCCGGCTTTCAGCCAGAAAAGGGGTTGAGGATTTGATCAAATACATCCTGAAGCGCTTTTTTCAGTCGCTTCTGACTGTGCTGCTGGTGCTCTGCATCGTTTTCTTCCTGATGCGGATGATGCCGACGGACTACTTCTTTACAGAAGACGAACTGATGAAGTTTACGGATCAGCAGAAGTACGCCAAGCTGGAACGCCAGGGCGTGATGAGCATTTGCCCGACTTGCCACGGAAGCGGCCTTCTCGAGTCCGGGGAAGCATGTCCGGACTGTATGACACATTCCACCAACCCGAACCAGGGAACCGGATATATCGACCGGTCCGCATTTGCCCAGCTGGGAGACCTGTTCCGGGACCTTTTTGAGATGCGTGTCTATAACGCCAAAGGGAAGGAAATCAAGACCATCGAGCCGGTAAATATCTGGGCGTACTTGAGTGAAAAAACCAACGGAAGAGATCCCTTTGAAGGGAAAATGAAGGAAGGGTATTCTGCCCGGCTGTCTTTCAACCTGGGCAAGAGTATCCGGCTGGAGAAGGGCCAGTATGTGACGGACGTGATCAGCAACAAAATGTCTGTTTCCATGTCCATCGGCCTGGTTTCCCTGGCGATTTCCCTGGTGCTGGGCGTTGTCCTTGGCGTGCTGCAGGCCCGGTACAAGGACGGCCTGTTCGATCATATCGGCACCGGGTATACCGTGCTGGTAAACGCGGTACCCCACCTGGTGATTTATACCATCATCATGATTGGCGGCGCGGCACTGCTGGGACTCCCGATGCGGTATGACGCCACCGCGGCGGAACCCTGGCGGACCAAGGTCCTTCCGATCGTCTGCCTGTCCATTGGTTCCACAGCCGGATATATGCTGTGGACCCGGAGATATATGGTGGATGAACTGAACAAGGATTATATCCGCCTGGCCAAGCTGAAAGGCCTGAGCGACAGAAGCGTGATGTTCCGCCATGTACTGAAAAATGCGTTTGTGCCCCTGGCGCAGTACCTGCCCTATTCCATCCTGCTGACTGTCGGTGGTTCCCTGCTGGTGGAGCGGTTCTTCGCCGTGCCCGGCATGGGACCGGAGCTGACCAATGCCATCAGCCGGTACGACCTGAACCTGGTACAGGGAATTGTACTCCTGTATGCGGTGATGGGAATTATGGGTGTATTCCTGGGCGATCTGCTGATGACCCTGATTGATCCCCGGATCAAGCTGACCGGAAAGGGGGATGTACGCTGATGAGCAGGAAGCAGGCCCGGAAAACCATCCAGGAACTGGAAGAACCGATTGTCAACCTGGAAGTGAATCCCGATACGGTGGATACGGAACCGGATGTTGTACGCCCGATGGGCCGGGAATATCCCAAAGCCCGCAGCCGTATGCCGGAGAAGCAGCTGTTTGAGTTTGCCGAATACCGTGCCCAGGACGCCGAAAGGATCGGTTATTCCAACTATTCCTACTGGAAGAGCGTATGGCAGAATTTCCTGAAGAACAAGGCTGCCGTAGTAATGGGCATCGTTTTTATCCTGCTGTTTGTTTTCACCTTTGTCGCCAGCGCCATCGGGAAATACGATATTTACATGGCGCCGGATCCCCAGAGCCGGGCGTATATTTCGCCGAACGGGGAATTCTGGTTCGGGACCAATGGAATCGGCCAGGATTACTGGGCACAGGTATGGTATGCCACCCGGGCGTCCATTGTGCTGGCCGTGCTGGTTTCCATCGGGCAGATTGCCCTGGGCGTCATTATCGGCCTGATCTGGGGCTACGTCCGGAAACTGGACCGTTTCTTTACGGAACTCTACAACCTGATTGACAATATCCCGACGATTATCTACATGACGCTGATTGCGCTGATGGTCGGAAAATCCATGCTGACCATGGGAATTGCCATGGTCGGCTTCGGATGGCTGGCCACCGCCCGGAACGTCCGGAACCTGGTGTTCATGTACCGGGACCGGGAGTATAACCTGGCTTCCCGCTGCCTGGGAACCCGGCTGGGCCGGATCCTGTTCCGGAATATTTTCCCGTACCTGGTCAGTGTGATTATTCTGCGGCTGGCGCTGGCAATTCCGGGAACAATTGCCTATGAGACAACCCTGACGTACCTGGGACTGATGGATATTATGGTACCGTCCCTGGGCAACCTGCTGTCCGCCGCGCGGGCGATTTTCCCGCGGGCCAGCTATACACTCTGGTTCCCGGCGGCAATTGTCAGCATTACAACCATCACATTCTACCTGGTGGGGAACGCGTTTTCGGATGCCTGTGATCCCCGGAACCATGTGTAAAGGAGGCGCTGAGACAAATGAGTGATAAGACATCTGAAGCCATCAGCGCCCGCATGAGCGGGGAAATCGAGAAGATCCGGGATACGGATTTTGAAGAAAAAGCCAGAAAAATCCTGGCTCAGGAGCCGCTGCTTTCAGCCCGCGACGTGGAGGTTACCTTTTCCCTGCGCGGGAATAAGCTGACCGCTATCCGCAGGACATCCCTGGACCTTTACGAAGGAGAAACCCTGGCAATCGTCGGTGAGTCCGGATCCGGCAAAAGCGTTTTTACCAAGTGCTTTGTCGGCATGCTGGACAAGAACGGATCCATCACCAACGGATCCATTCTGTACAACGGACAGGACCTGACCCAGTTTAAGGAAAAGGACTGGCTGCAGGTCCGCGGGAAAAAGATTGCCATGGTCACCCAGGACCCGATGACCAGCCTGAATCCCCTGAAAACCATCGGGCGCCAGATCCAGGAGAGCGTGGAACTGCACCGGGGTATGAAGGGGAAGGCCGCCCGGGAAGAAGTCTACCGCATTCTGGAGGCGGTAGGTATTCCGGAGCCGAAACGCCGTTACCGCCAGTATCCCCATGAGTTTTCCGGCGGAATGCGGCAGCGCGTGGTTATTGCCATCGCGGTTGCATGCCGGCCCCAGATCCTGATCTGCGATGAGCCTACCACCGCACTGGATGTGACCATCCAGGCCCAGATTCTGGACCTGATCCGCCGCCTGCAGAAAGAACATAACATGACGATCATCTACATCACCCATGACCTGGGTGTTGTGGCCAATGTCGCAGACCGCGTGGCTGTTATGTACGGCGGTCAGATCATTGAGATCGGCATGGCCAACGACGTGTTCTTCCATCCACTGCATCCCTATACGTGGGCGCTGCTTTCCGCACTGCCCCAGCTGGGGAAAAAGGGAGAGAAGCTGCCGGCAATTGACGGCACGCCCCCGAACCTGTTCAACAAGATCCAGGGAGACGCTTTTGCCCCGAGAAACCGGAGGGCGCTGAACATCGATTTCATGGAAGAACCGCCCATGTATGAAGTGACAGCGACGCACCTGGTCAAGTCCTGGCTGCAGGACCCGAGAGCGCCGAAGGTGGAGGCGCCGCAGTCGATCCAGCGGCTGTCCGAAACCCATGAGGAAAAGGGAACGGATCCCGCGGCCTATCATCCGCATCTGGACCCGAACCGTGAAACACTGATCGAGGTCCGGGACCTGCAGGTGACATTCGGAAGCGGACGAAAGAAGTTCGTTGCCGTAGATCATGTCAACTTTGAAATATTCAAGGGCGAGACGTTTGCGCTGGTGGGCGAGAGCGGAAGCGGGAAGACCACCATCGGACGGGCAATCGTCCGGATCAACCCCGTGACCCACGGGGAAGTGCTGTTCCGGGGAGAGCGTGTCAGCGGAAAAATCAGCAAGGAACTGGATGAAAAGGTCATCCGCTCCATGCAGATGATTTTCCAGGATCCCATGGCATCCCTGAACGAGCGGGCCAAGGTGGATTACATCGTTTCGGAAGGCCTGGTCAATTATCATCTGTACAGGGATGAGCACGACCGCCAGGACAAGGTGCAGAAGGCCCTGAGCGAGGTGGGCCTCCTGCCCGAGTTTTCCAGCCGTTTCCCCCATGAGTTTTCCGGCGGGCAGCGGCAGCGGATCGGTATCGCCCGTTCCCTGATCATGGAGCCGCAGTTTATCGTGGCGGATGAGCCGATCTCCGCCCTGGACGTATCCATCCGGGCCCAGGTGCTGAACCTGCTGAACGACCTGAAGAAGAGCCGTGAGCTGACCTATATGTTCATTGCGCATGACCTGAGCGTAGTCCGCTTTATCTCGGACCGGATTGCGGTCATTCACAAAGGCCGCATCGTGGAGCTGGCTGAGGCGGAAGAACTGTTTGCCCATCCGCTTCATCCCTATACCCGGGCGCTTCTGTCTGCGGTTCCGAATCCGAATCCCTATGTGGAACGGAACAAGAAGCTCCTGGTGTATGATCCGTCGGTTCATCATTATGAGAATGACGCGCCCGTATGGTGTGAGATCAAGCCGGATCATTTCGTATACGGCAATGAACCTGAGCTGGACGGCTACCGGAAGGAACTGGGTCTGTAAGGGCAGATGAGCACCGGGCGAAGCCGGCCGGCATATCCCAGGTACCATGATTTCTGCCCAAAAAAGAAATTGCATAACATCCTGAAATATGTTATTATCTATTAGTACTTCTTCGTGGACAGCCCAGTAATTCACTTTTGTTTATCGGGCCGGTAAGTTCCCGATTGCTTTTGGTTCCCGTTTTTTCGGGCGGAAGCCCAGAAAATAAATAGCACAGGAGGGAAATATTCAATGAAGAAACTTTTAACCCTGGTACTGGCTCTCTGCATGATAGCCAGCGTGACCGCCGCGTTTGCGGAAGAAACCGCGCCGACGTATACGTATCGTACGGCTGTGGCTTCATTCCCGACGAACTGGAGTCCTTTCCAGCAGCAGACGGCCACAGACAGCAACGTTACTGACTGGCTGTATTCCGCTTTCTATGAATTTGATTTCAACGAAGACAAAGATGGCTATGTGCTGAAGCCCCTGGCTGTCGAAGATTTCCCGACCGACGTTTCCGCCGACTATGTCGGTGACGAATGGGGAATTGCGGAAGGTGATACCGCCCGCGCATGGAAATTCGTCCTGCGGGATGGCCTTGCCTGGGAAGACGGCACCCCCATCACGGCTCCGGATTTCGTGACCTCCGCCCAGTACCTGCTGGATCCGAAAGCGCAGAACCACCGCGCGGACGGCCTCTATTCCGGCAACCTCGTTGTGGCGAATGCTGAAGCCTACCTGAAGCAGGGCCTGACCGAGCCCACTTCCTACGGCAAGGTGAAGGCGAACAAGGGATTTGCCACCACCGAAGAGCTGATCGACGCCTTCAAGGATGACAAGGGCTGGATCAACTGGGCCAATTCTTTCGGCGACACTTATGATTTCGAAGCGAAAGCCTGGACCGGCGCTGCAGCGAACGAAGTCGTCGAAACGCCCCTGACTGTCGGCGAACTGTATGAGTTCTACACCACAGGCGAAGGCGCTGCCTATGCAACCTGGGCCAGCCCCGAGCAGCTGGTTGAATGGACCGAGGATGAACTTTTCCTGAACTACCAGGCCTATGAAGACGGATTCCCGTTCGAAAAGGTCGGCGTCAAGGCCCTCAGCGACAAGGAACTGGTGCTGATCCTGGCCAAGCCCCTGGAAGGCTTCTATCTCTACTACGGTATCCCGAACTGGCTGGTCAACGAAGCGAAGTACAATGAGTGTGCGAGCGAAAAAGACGGCGTGTACACCAACAGCTACGGCACTTCGCAGGAAACCACGATGTCCTGGGGTCCTTACAAGCTGGGCTCTTTCCAGAGCGACAAGGAGTATAACCTGGTCCGCAATGATAAATGGTTCGGATACAGCCTGCCTGAATTCGAAGGACTGTACCAGACCGATGTGATGAATGTTTCCTACGTACAGGAACCCGCCACCCGGATGGAAATGTTCCTGAACGGCAAGCTGGATGTCAACGGCCTGAACAAGGACTACATCAAGGAATACGCGTCCTCCGACTACACTTATTATGATGAGGGTGACTCCGTATTCGCGATGGCGTTCAACCCCGACCTGGAAGCGCTGAAGACCGCGCAGGAAGCTGCCGGAGCGAACATCAACAAGACGATCCTGACGATCAAGGATTTCCGTATTGCCATGTCCCTGGCCATGAACCGTTCCGAGTTCGTGCTGGCGGCTGATCCGACAAGCTTCCCGGCGTTCGCCCTCTACGGCAGCCAGATTGTTGCGGATCCTGAAGAAGGCCTGTTCTACCGCACCACGGATACCGCCAAGCAGGTTGTCGTTGACTTCTGGGGTCTGGCGGACGAAATCGGCGAAGGCAAGCTGTATGCGACCGTGGACGACGCGATCGATTCCATCACCGGCTACAACCTGGAGATGGCCCGCGAGTATTTCGACAAGGCCTATGATCAGGCGATTGAAGCCGGCCTGATGACCGATGCGGATACCGTCCTGATCATGGTCGGTACGCCCAACGCGACTTCCGCGTTCTACAACAGCGGCTATGACTTCATTGTCAACAATTACACCGAAGCGGTGAAGGGCACCAAGCTGGAAGGCAAGCTGAAGTTTGACCGTGACTCCACCCTGGGTAACGGCTTCGCTGATGCGCTGCGCAACAACCAGGTGGATATGCTCTTCGGCGTTGGCTGGACCGGCAGCACCTTCGATCCCTTCGGCCTGATCGAAGCGTATGTTTCCTCCAACTATCAGTATGACCCTGCCTGGAAACCCGCTGAAACCCAGATGACGGTGACGATCGACGGCGAAGCGTACACGACGGATGCCTGGACCTGGTACCTGAGCATCACCAACAACGTGATCACGGCCAAGAACGCTGCGGGCGAAGATGTGGAACTGGATGTGACCGCGAATGCGGAAAACCGGATCCTGGTTCTGGGCGAGCTGGAGAACGTCATCCTGCAGAACTATGACTTCATCCCGCTGATGGGCGATGCTTCCGCCAAGCTGAAGGGCATGAAGATCGAATACTACCTCGAGGATGAAGTATTCCCGCTGAGCCGCGGCGGCATCAAGTACATGACTTACAACTATGATGATGCTGCCTGGGATGCGTTTGTTGCAGAACAGGGCGGCACCCTGAACTACAAGTAAGATTCACGGTACGGAAGAATGAAAGGCGGCAGGGCCGAAAGGCCCTCCGCCCAGTTCTGGATCACAGAACAGGGCCATCTCCGGCAACCGGGTTTCCGGCTGCCGGAGATGGTATTTCCGTTTTGTGAAGCAATCCATGCATGAACAGCGAAGCATGCAACGCGGTGAACGTTGTATGCTTCACTGTTCATGGGAAATAATCCCTGCACGGCAGGAAAAGAAATGAACCGCAAGGAAAAAGGGGTTTGAAGCGTGGGAAAATATGTTCTCAAAAGAATTGTGCTGATGCTGTTTACTTTCCTGATCATCATCTCCATGTGTTTTATCCTGGTCAAGCTGCTGCCCAACAAACCGGCCAAGCAGTTCGGCAAGGATATGCAGCTGATCGAGATGCGGCGCGAAGCACTGGGGTACAACAAGCCGCTGCTGGAGCAGTATGCGATTTTCCTCCGGAGGTCGCTGATCGGACAGGACTGGGGCGTCAGTGAGGTTTTGTACCTGGGGCAGGACGTTTGGGGCAAGTTTATTGAAAAGATGCCTGCCACGGTGATCGTGAACGTCTATACCATGCTGATATCGGTCCCCCTGGGCCTGCTGCTGGGCATATACGCGGCTCTGAAGAAAAACAAATGGCAGGATCAGCTGATATCAACGCTGGTCGTTATTTTCGTATCCACTCCCAGCTATGTATATGCATTCCTTGTGCAGTATTTCCTGTGCTTTAAGCTGAAGTGGTTCCCCTTCCAGATGAATCCCGGATATGATTATTTGTCATGGTCCACATTTGTCAGTATCGTTCCGGCGGTGATGTCGCTCGGGTTCGGAACCGTGGCACAGCTGACACGGTATACCCGGGCGGAACTGACAGAAGTCCTGACCAGCGATTACCTGCTGCTGGCCCGGACGAAAGGCCTGACACGGGCGCAGACGACAGTGCGCCATGCCCTTCGGAACGCCATGGTTCCGATTTTCCCGATGATCCTGGGTGAGTTCATCGGCATTATGGGCGGATCACTGATCATTGAGCAGATTTTCGGGATTCCGGGCGTCGGCCCGCTGTATGTCGCTTCCGTTTCATCCGCGACGCCTGACTATAACTTCTTCCTGCTGCTTTCCGCGTTCTATACGCTTATCGGGCTTGTGTCCGGTATTATTGTGGATATCAGCTACGGGTTCATTGACCCGAGGATCAGAATGGGGAGCAGAAAAGTATGAGTGAGAAGATGATGAATACCGCCGCCTTCGAGGTACCGAAGGATAAATTCCGTTTTGTACCCATGGAAGGCAGGACACATGACAAAAAACTGGAAACCAAACCGGTTGGCTATTTCCGTGACGCCATGAACCGGTTCCGGAAGAACAAGGGATCCGTGGCTGCTGCCTGGATTATCCTTCTTCTGGTGCTGTATGCCATCCTTATCCCGATCTTCTGCGAAACGCCCTATTCGCGGGCCCTGACGGATACCATGTACCTGAATTACACAAAGCTGCCCCCGAAGATTCCGTTCCTGGGCATCGACGGATGCAGCGACGTGACGGTAAACAGCGGGAAATACCATTACTATAAGGCGATCGCGGAGGAAACCGGCCTGGAAACAATCCGGGCAACCTACCGCGCCGATTACAAGGACCCGACGGCCAGCGGAAAATCCACATTCTACGATCTCCGGGTCGACAACTATACATCCATGGGCATGCTGTACCTGACCCTGACCGGGGATCAGTTTGAAGATATCCAGAAATGGCAGGATGAGCACGGGATTCAGGTGATTTATCCTGCCATCAAGGACGCCAAGCAGACCGACGCCAATATCTGGTACGAAGTGGACAAGAAGGGCCAGCCCAAGCTGGACAAGGAGGGAAACCTCAAGAGCATCTACCGGACCACCACCCCGGAGGATACATCCTACCACAGCCTGCGGATTGCCGCGGACAACGATCCCGAACACCCGATGGCCTATGCCCGGGTCGCAGGAACCAGTACGGCCAAGAGCTATGTCACCCGGATCAACAAGTATACCTATTTCCAGTACCGTTACGGATTTGAACCGGGTTTTGTTTTCGGGACGAACGCCCGGGGACAGGATATCTTTACAAGGCTTGCCGCCGGTGCACGCTTTTCCTTCCTGCTGGCGATCTGCGTGTCGGCAATCAACCTCTTTATCGGAACCATCTACGGTGCGATCGAAGGCTATTACGGCGGCACAACGGACCTGGTGATGGAACGGATTTCCGATATCCTGGCGGAAATCCCTTTCATCGTCGTCACCGTCCTGTTCCAGCTGCACCTGGCAAAGAAGGTCGGCGTGATCGGTGCGCTGCTGTTTGCGTTTGTACTGACCGGCTGGATCGGGATGGCATCCCGGGTCCGGATGCAGTTCTACCGCTTCAAGGGACAGGAGTATGTCCTGGCCGCACGCACACTGGGCGCCCGGGACAGCCGCCTGATGTTCCGGCATATCTTCCCGAATTCGCTGGGAACGATCATTACCGGATCCATCCTGGTCATTCCCGGCGTCATCTTCACGGAGAGTTCCCTGACGTACCTGAACATTGTCAACCTGGAGTCTTCCACGATGACATCGGTTGGTACCATGCTGGCAAACGGGAAGGATTACCTGGCAACCGATCCTTATATCATCTTCTTCCCGGCATTGTTCATATCTCTGCTGGAAATCTCATTCAACCTGTTCGGCAACGGACTACGGGACGCTTTCAATCCATCGCTGCGAGGTGCTGATTAATGTCAGAGAACAATATGAACGTTATGCCGTCCCGGACGGAACAGAAGACGCAGACGGAAAAGAAACTGCAGGTTCATAATCTGCGGATTTCCTTCCGTACCTCTGCAGGCAAGGTGCAGGCGGTCCGCGGAATCAATTTCGACCTGATGAAGGGAGAAACGCTGGCCATCGTCGGAGAAAGCGGTTCGGGCAAATCCGTTACAAGCAAGGCCATCCTGGGTATCCAGGCCGGCAATGCCATTACGGAAGAGGGCGAAATCCTGTACAATGGCATGGACCTTCTGAAGATCGGCGAGGATGATTTCTATCACCTGCGCGGCGACAAGATCGCCATGATTTTCCAGGATCCCCTTTCCAGCCTGAACCCGATCATGCGGATCGGAAAGCAGCTGACGGAAGCCATGCTGCTCAAGAGCCGGGCCCGGAGAAAATCCTCCCGCAGGGAATTTACCGCGCGGATGGATCAGCTGTCGAAGCGGATGGAAGCGGCTGCTCCGGAAAAGAGCGCGGAAATCAGCCGGCAGATCCGGGAACTGAGAGACCTGGAGAAGGAAAGCGTCCGGAAGGAACAGGCATACCAGGCGGCCCGCAGCTGCGCTGAAGAAGCGGAAACCGAATGTGAAAATATCCTTTACCTGATCGGGAAAAAAGCCTGGAAGGATCTGTCCGATGCCAAAAAGGTGAAGGAGTTTACCCGCCGCTCCGTCCATCCGGATGTCATACCGGAAGAAGAATACAAACAGATCCGTGAGCGTGTGGACTCGCTGACCCGCGGCCTGCGCGCCCGCCAGAAAACGGGTGACTTCTCGGATACAGCCGCATCCATACAGGCCATTCAGGAATGCCTGAAAGGCGCGCTGAAGCGGGAAAAACCGGACTACCTGGAGAAAACCTGGAAGGAAGCCGGGCACAGCGAATCGCTGGAAGACGGATTCCTGAAAGAATTCAGGGCCTGCGCGGAAACCGGAATCCGGCGCTCGGACGCGGAATATACGGAACGCCGGCGGAAGGCGCTGGAAATGCTGGAGCACGGAATGGAAACGCTGGCATCCGGCGGTCCGGATGCGCTGATTCCGGAGCTGGGCCCGGTCTGCAAGGCCGTCGATGAATCGATTGACCCCATGGACCTGGTCAAGGACAGTATGGCATGCACGTTTACCGGCAATATGAAGTACCTGACATCCCGGTGGCGGGAAGGACTTCGCAGCAACGGGCGCAAGGAAAAGAAGTACCTGCGGGAAAAGGCCCGGGCGGAAAAACGCGCGGCAAAGGGCAAGACGTGGACCGTTCCGGCCCCGACCGTCATCGATATGGATACGGTTTCCTCCAACATGGAACGCCTGATCTCCGGCCTGAAAGACCATTATGAGGAACGGATCGCGGAGGAAGGGGCGGAAGACAAAACCCGGAAGACGGAACAGGTGATCCGGGACCTGGAAGAGAAAGCGGCCGGCATGGCTGCCCGGATGGACAAATGGACTGCCCGGAACAAAGCACTGAAGCTGATGGAGGAAGTCGGAATCTCCGAGCCGCGTGTCCGTTACCGCCAGTATCCATTTGAATTCTCCGGCGGTATGCGGCAGCGCATCGTGATCGCGATTGCCCTTGCTGCAGACCCGGACATCCTGATCTGTGACGAGCCGACAACCGCCCTGGACGTGACAATCCAGGCACAGATCCTGGAGCTGATCAACAGCCTGAAGGAAAAACGGAACCTGTCCATCATCTTCATCACGCACGACCTGGGCGTGGTGGCCAACATGGCCGACCGGATTGCCGTGATGTACGCGGGCAAAATCGTGGAATACGGGACTTCGGAGGAAATTTTCTATGCTCCGGCTCATCCCTATACATGGGCCCTGCTTTCCTCCATGCCTGACCTGGACACCAAGGAGAAGCTGGAAGCGATTCCCGGAACGCCTCCGAACATGATCTATCCGCCGAAGGGAGACGCTTTCGCGGAACGAAACCGGTATGCGATGGAAATCGACTTTGAACAGGAACCGCCGGTATTCCCCATTTCAGAAACCCACTGGGCAGCAACATGGCTGCTGCATCCGGACGCACCGAAGGTGGATCCTCCCGCGGCGGTGACGGAGCGTATCCGGAAGATGAAAGCACGGGCAGCGGAGGTGAGCGGAAATGAGTGAACCGTTGCTGAGGGTGGAACACCTGTGCCAGTATTTCGGGCCCAACAAAGCGGTGGACGATGTCAGCTTTGAGATCCAGAAAGGCGAGGTTTTCGGCCTGGTCGGTGAATCCGGCTGCGGCAAGACGACGACCGGACGTTCCATTATCAAGCTGTATGACATTACGTCCGGAAGCATCTATTTCAAGGGAAAACGGATCGCTGCCGGTACCAAGTCCTACAGGGACAGGATCCGGGAAGCCCGGAAGGAATGCAAGGAGGCATCCCCGGAACGCCGCAGCGAACTGGAAGCGGAGATTGGAAAACTGCGGGAAGAAATCCGTTCCGCACGCCGGGACCATGAGCAGTGCGACAAGCTCTACAAGGACGAACTGGTCAAAGAGGTAAAGGAAAAGTACGATGCCCTGCTGGAAAACGCGCAGGGTGAAGAAGAAAAACGGATCCGGCAGGAGTATGACGAGGCGCTTCGCATCGCGAAGAAGCAGCGCTATATCACGCAGATCCAGATGATTTTCCAGGACCCCATCGCTTCACTGGACCCCCGGATGACTGTTATGGATACCATCGCGGAAGGCCTGGTAATCCGCGGGGAAAAGGACCGGGAGATCCTTGAAAAGAAAGTGTATGACATCCTGGAAAAGGTCGGCCTGGTGCGGGAGCATGCCAACCGGTATCCCCATGAGTTTTCGGGCGGCCAGCGCCAGCGGATCGGCGTGGCGCGGGCTGTGGTGATGGAACCGGAACTGATTATTGCCGATGAACCGGTATCTGCGCTGGACGTGTCCATTCAGGCCCAGGTGATCAACCTGCTCAATGAGCTGAGGCATGAATTCGGGCTGACATTCCTGTTTATCGCGCACGACCTGTCGGTTGTCAAGTATTTCTCGGACCGGATCGGCGTTATGTATTACGGGCATCTGGTGGAACTGGCCACATCTGATGAGCTGTTTGCCCATCCGCTGCATCCGTATACCCAGTCCCTGCTGAGCGCGATTCCCCTTCCGGACCCGCTGATGGAAAAGAAGCGGAAGCGGCTGAAGTATGACCCGCTGGCAGCCCATAACTATGGAAGTGAGCAGCCGGAGATGCGGGAAGTAGCCCCCGGGCATTTTGTGCGGTGCAGCCGGGAAGAATTCGAACGGTACCGGCAGCAGCTTGGCCTGCAGTCTTCTGAAGATGAGAAGCAGTGATATGGATCCCCGAAAAAAAAGCCTGATCCGGATCGGGATTGCGGCTGTCGTCGGTGCACTGATCGCCTGGGGTGCCGCCGCGGTAAGGGGACTGAAACCGGGCATCGGGACGGCGATGACGCTGCGCTACTGGAGTGACGGCTGCTTTGTGGCCGCGATCCTGATCGGCAGCATCGGAGCGCTGACTTGGATTTCCACGACCGGGTTGTTTGATATCTTTTCATATGGATTTTCCGCTGCGATCAGGATGTTCATCCCGTTCGGGCGGAAGAAGGACATCATGCCCTTTTATGATTATAAAACGTACCGGGCGGAAAAAAGGCAGCCGGCGCTGTACGAACTGCTGGTTGTCGGAATATTCTTCCTGCTGATATCCGGCCTGCTGCTGGCGTTGTATTATTCATCCACCGGCGGTGCATGACCCGGGAACCAGGAAAACAAGTCCGGAAATAAAAGATAACAGCCGGCGGGCTTATGCCCGCCGGCTGTTTGCCTTATTTACTCAATTCCCGTCAGGTCGAAGTTTTCCAGCCACCGGGTGGCGGTTTCGCAAACGCCTTTCAGGCAGGCCTCATCGAACGGGGTAATAAGGTCCGCGTTTTTGAGAAGGTCCGTAAACGTATGGCTGCCGCCCTGTGCCGTATAGGACATATAGTGTTTCCATGCGTCTTCCGGATCCTTCTGAATCATAGCCCAGAACTCCAGCGCAACCGTCTGGGCCAGACAGTAATCGATATAATAGAACGGCATTTCATAGATATGCGACTGGCGCTGCCAGCCTTCGCCGTCCGAAAAGAACGGGATCTCTCCGTCGAGCTTCATCCACGGCATGTAAATACCGAGGAGACGCTTCCACTCCGCATGGCGTTCGGCCGGCTTCATTTCCGGTTTTTCATAGACGATGTGCTGGAAGTGGTCCACCATCGTACCGTACGGGATGAAGGTGATCGCAGCGGCCAGATGGCTGTACATGAACTTCTTCGCATCCGGGCCGAAGAATCCTTCAGCATTCTTCCAGCCAAAGAATTCCATGCTCATTGAATGGACCTCACAAGCCTCGGCGCTCGGGTCTGCATATTCGGTCGGGATACGGCTGCGGTTCATCCAGTAGGCGAAGGCATGGCCTGCCTCATGGGTTACGACCTCGACATCGCCCTGGGTTCCGTTGAAATTCGCGAAGATGAAGGGCACCTTATACAGCGGGAGGGATGTACAGTAACCTCCGCCTTCCTTGCCTTCGGTGGAAAGGACATCCATCAGCCCGTTTTCCAGCATGGTCCGGAAGAATTCGCTTGTTTCGGGAGAAAGCGCGTCATAGAACTTCCGTCCCTGGGCCAGGATATCATCCGGTGTTCCGACAGGCCGGGGGTTGCCGCTGCGGAAGTTCAGGGCAGCATCAGCGAATGACAGCGGATAGGATGTGCCCAGACGCTTTGCCTGTTCACGCATGACGGAATCTGCAACCGGCACCAGGTATTTCTGCACTGCGGTGCGGAACTTTTCAATGTCTTCCTTTGTCCAGCAGTTGCGTGTCATGCGGTAATAACCGAGCCGGGTATAGCCTCCGTAGCCGAGCTTGCGGCCCATGCGGTCGCGGAGGGCAACCAGCTCGTCATACAGTGAATCCAGACGTTCCTGGTTATCCCTGAACCACTGCCCCTTCGCTTTCCACGCGGCAAGGCGGCGTGCGTCATCCGAATCGGTCTGGAAAGGTTCCAGCTGGGACAGTGTATAGACACCGTCTTCGAACGGAATCTGGGCGGAGGCAATCAGCTTGTCATATTCGGTGACGAGCTCATTTTCCTTCTGCATATCTTCGATGATTTCGGGGGAAAAAGTTTTCCGGTCGATCTCCGCATTCACAAACAGCAGGTTGCCGTACTCCTTTTCAAAATCCCCGCGGTAAGGGGATTCAAGCAGGGTGGTGAGCCATTCCTGTGCGTATTCCTCGATTTCCGGGCCGATTTCGTCCCAGAATTCGATTTCGCCATCGTAGAATTCATCCCGTGTATCGATGGAGTGGCGGATATATGCCAGGGTCCCCATGGTTTCAAAGGCCTTTTCCTTTTCTTCTTTTTCCAGGAAGACTGCCCTGGCAGTTTCATAGCTGTCCGCATTTTTCAGACGCCCGGTCAGCTGCCGGAGATCTGATTTTACAGCCTCGGGATCGGGGCGGGTATACGGCATTTCAGAAAATTTCATCATGGTTTACTCCTTTGTACTATACAGTAAATTACAAATTTTCTTAAATTCAGGCGGGACCATCCGGGAGGAAATCCCGCAATAATTTCCGGCCCTGCTACTCAAAGGCCAGAAGGTTTCCAAGCGGTACTGTGAATCCAAGTGCCCGGTACATTTCCACATCGCATCCGGCACACCCTACGGTCAGCGAACCGACGCCGCTTTCCTGGAAAGCCGCCTGTACAAGTGCACGGGCAATCCCCCGATGCCTGTATTCCGGAAGAATGTAAAAATCTTCGAATACACCGGCAGGCTGATAATTGAACGTTGAAAAGCCGACCGTTACGGAACAGCATCCCACCAGGGCATCATCATCCCAGGCACCGTAAAACAGGATCTGACCGGCTTTGACAGCCTCCGTAAGCCGGATGAAATCCCGATCATCGGGAGCTTCTTCATGGATTTCGGATTTGTATGCCTGATGCAGCGCCCATAACCGGTCCATCCGGGAAACATCCACTTTCCGGTATTCCATCGGTTCCTCCTTTGCCGCGCGGCGCCCCGGAATTTCCGGATCCGGCAGATCAGATTCTTTTCATGAAGAAGTATTCGGAAAAGCCGTCCTCTGCATTGTCATAACTGCCGACGCACCGGTATCCCATTGCTTCATAAAACTCTTTTCCCTGCCAGTCGAAGGTATCCAGACGGATGGTATTGACACCCATGGCGGCCGCCCGTTTTTCCATTTCCCGGATCAGCTGTGTTCCGACGCCTTTCCGCCTGTATTCCGGATCCACAAATAAGGTGGATACATAAAGGATTTTGAAGGTCGTAATACACGCATCCAGTCCGGCAATCAGTTTCCCGTTGTCTTCCATGCCGATCTGAATACATCCGTCCATGGTATAGGTGATATGCTCTTCGTCAAAATCCTCCAGACGTGTTTCAATATCCTCAATCTGTTCTTCCTGCAGGTTGATCATTTTCATACAGCCCTGTCTCCTTCCTAATCCCGGTGTGCCGCAGTGCTGCGGGAACCGGGCTGATACAGCGGCGGAGGTTCCGCCGGCTTTCACAGATCATACCATATTCCGCGAGGCAAAGAAAGCCTGCAAGGCAGTTTTCTGAAAAACCGCGGACAGACAGGAGCATCATTGCCGGAGACCAGATCTTTACTTGTCAAGGAAGCAGAAAACCGGTATAATAATGCGGTACGGATCAAAGCGGGGTTTCCGCATGACATAACCAAACAGAGGAGGGCATTTCCGATGATCGACGATATCATGATGACCGCGGAAGAAAAGATGCAGAAATCCTGCGCAGCGTATGAGCGGGATATGATGGGCCTGCGGGCCGGCCGCGCCAATCCGAAGCTGCTGGACCGGATTATGGTGGACTATTACGGGACACAGACACCGATCAACCAGATCGGGAACATTTCTTCCCCGGAACCCCGCCTGCTGGTGATTGCCCCCTGGGAAGCCAAGATGATTCCCCAGGTGGAAAAGGCCATCCAGAAGAGCGACCTGGGCCTGAATCCTTCCAATGACGGAAAGATTATCCGCCTGGTATTCCCGGAACTGAACGAGGAACGCCGCAAGGACCTGACCAAGGTGGCTTCCAAGGGCGCGGAGGAGACCAAGGTGGCAATCCGCAACATCCGCAGGGACGCTGTGGACCAGATCAAGAAGCTGAAGAAGAATAACGAGATCACCGAGGACGACCAGAAGGACGCCGAGGAAGAGATCCAGAAGATGACGGACAAGGCCATCAAGGAAGTGGACGAAATCTTCGCCAAGAAAGAAAAGGAAATCATGGAGGTCTGACAACAGGCCTGCCGGACGAAGCCGAAACCCGCCGGGAGGCGGGTTTTGGCAGTCATAGGAGCGGCACAGCATGAAAATCAACACGGCTTTGAAACTGGCGCTGAAAAAAACGCCCCGCACCCCTGATGAGTTTGACAAGCTGCCGGAGCATGTGGCGATCATCATGGACGGGAACGGCCGGTGGGCGCGGAAGCATAAGCTGAGCGTTTCCAAAGGACACCGCCAGGGAACCGAGACACTGCGGGAAATCATCCGGCATACGGATGACCTGGGGATCAAGGCGCTGAGCCTTTATGCCTTCTCCACGGAAAACTGGAAACGGTCCGAGGAAGAGGTGGCAGCCCTGATGCAGCTGATCCTGGACTTTTTCGCTTCGGAGATCGATGAACTGGACGCGAAGAATGTCCGGATCCTGATCCTCGGGGACAAGAGCGGCCTGCCGGAGAAACAGCGGGAAACACTGAAGGAAGCGGAGCGGCGGACGGAGAAAAATACCGGCCTCCGGCTGAATATTGCCGTGAATTACGGCGGAAGGGCCGAGCTGGTGAAGGCGGCCCGGGAGATCGCCACACTGGCGGTAAACGGTTCCCTGCCGGTGGATGCGATCACGGAGGAAACCATTTCGGAGCACCTGTATACCCGGGGGCAGCCGGACGTGGACCTGCTGATCCGCACGAGCGGGGAGCAGCGGCTGAGCAATTTCCTGCTGTACCAGAACGCCTACGCGGAATTTGTATTCCCGGAGATTCTGTGGCCGGACTTTACGGTGCATGATTATGATATGGCGCTGGACGCATATGCGCACAGGGAGAGGAGATTCGGGCGGAGAATCGGCAGCTGATCCTGCCGGTTCCGGAGATGGAGGAAATGCCCGAAAAAGCAAAATGAAACAGAGATTTATAACCGGACTGCTGCTGGTGATTTTCCTGGCAGTGATGCTTTGGCTGCCGAACTGGTGCATGGCCGCGGCGACGCTGATCTGCGTCTGCTTCGCGGTCTGGGAGGAATACCATGCCCTGGCAACCGCCGGGCACCGCGTGGTGACATGGCCGACGTGGATTTCGCTGGTCACATCGATTCCGCTGACGATTTTCTTCGGTGTAAAGGCAATCGTTCCGCTGCTGGCGCTGGCACTGCTGATCATGGTGACCGTGATCCTGTTCCGGAAGGAGCCGGAGCTGACCGACCTGAGCATGAGCGCACTGCCGCTGCTGACGGTTGCACTTCCGGGGCTGAGCCTTGTGGCGATCAGCCTGCTGCCCGATCAGAAAGCGGTCGAAGTGGTGCTGCTGTGCCTGACCTTCGCTGTGCCCCTGCTGGGCGATATTTTTGCCCTGTTTGCCGGCAGTGCGATCGGCGGGCCGAAGCTGTGCGAAGCCGTGAGCCCGAAGAAGACGATCGCGGGAAGCATCGGCGGACTGGCGGGCAGTGTGCTGGCGGCCATGGCGGTATACGGGCTGAGCCTGCTGTTCTGCAATGAGCCGACCCTGGCAAAGCTGCCGGTCTGGTGGCATTACCTGCTGCTGGGTATTGCCGGCGGCGCGGTCGGACAGATCGGGGACCTGTTTGCCAGCCTGGTCAAGCGGCACAGCGGAATCAAGGACTTTTCCAACCTGTTCCCCGGCCACGGCGGCATGCTGGACCGGCTGGACAGTGTACTGTTTATGGCAGTGCTGATGTACTGCTACCTGCTGTTTATTCCGTAAGGAGTGATCCGGTATGACAAGGATTGCGATACTGGGGTCCACGGGTTCCATCGGGACGCAGGCGCTGGATATCTGCCGGCGCCATCCGGACCGGTTCCAGGTGGCGGCGCTGACCGCAAGAAGCAGCCGGGAAAAGCTGTTCGAGCAGGTACGGGAATTCCGGCCGGAAATGGCCGGACTGGCGGAAGACGATATTCCGCTGAATGAGATCCCTGAGGACCTGCGGTTCTGCCGCTGGATGAGCGGCGCGGAAGCGCTGAAGGCCGCAGCGGCGGAGGTGCCGGCGGACCAGGTGCTGGTGAGCATCGTGGGAATTGCCGGGCTGAAGAGCGTGCTGGACGCACTGGAGGCCGGAAGGCAGGTGCTGCTGGCCAACAAGGAAGCCCTGGTGACCGGCGGACACCTGGTGATGGACCTGGCCAGGAAAAGGGGAAAACCCATCCTGCCGGTGGACAGCGAACACAGCGCGATTTTCCAGTGCCTGCAGGCAGCCGGCGGTAACCCCGCGGAAAAGATCCTGCTGACGGCATCGGGCGGTCCGTTCCGGACCTGGGACCGGGAACGGATTGAATGGGCGACTCCCCGGGAAGCGCTGAAGCATCCCAACTGGAGCATGGGCGCGAAGATCACGGTGGACTCCGCCAGCATGTTCAACAAAGGCCTGGAGATTATCGAAGCCCGCTGGCTGTTCGATATGCCGGAGGACCGGATCCAGGTGGTAATCCATCCGGAGAGCATCATTCACTCTGCCATCGTATTCCGTGACGGAGCGGTGCTGGCCCAGCTGGGGCTGCCGGATATGCGCGTCCCGATCGGATACGCGATGACGTACCCGGAACGGGTGGAAACCGGCGTGCAGGCGCCGGACCTGGCTGCAATCGGCCGCCTGACCTTTGAGGAACCGGATACTGAAAAGTTTCCGGCAACCGAGCTTGCGCGGGAGGCCCTGCGGGCCGGAGGTGCGGCGTGTACGGTGCTGAACGGCGCCAATGAGGCGGCGGTGGCAGCTTTCCTGCGGGAGGAGATCCCCTTCGGGGAGATTGCCCGGCGGGTGGAAAAAGCCCTCGAGCGCCTGGCGGGACTGCCGGCGGACAGCATCGGGGATATCATGGAAGCGGACAGACGCGCGCGGGCGTGCGTCGGAAAGGGTTAAGACGTGTATATTATATTGGCGATCCTGCTGCTGGCGATCCTGATCGTGGTGCACGAATTCGGGCATTTTATGGCAGCGCGCCTGATGAAGATTGACGTGACGGAGTTTTCCGTAGGCTTCGGCCCGAAACTGCTGAAGTGGAAAAGCAAAAAGCACGGGACGGATTTCTCGGTCCGCGCGGTTCCGCTGGGCGGCTTCTGTGCTTTCTACGGTGAGGATGATACCAAAGGCGAGTCGAAGGACGATCCGCGGGCATTCGCAAAGCAGAACGTCTGGAAGCGGATGTTCGTGATCCTGATGGGCCCGCTGATGAATTTCGTGCTGGCATTCTGCGTGGCGGTTGTGTTCTTCTGGTGCAGTGAGGTTCCGGCGGAACCTGTTGTGTATGAGCCCTTTATTGCCGGTGTGGAAGCTGAAGGCCCGGCACAGGAGGCAGGGCTGGAAGCCGGGGATATTATTACCGAAATTAACGGACAGAATATGCTGGACGGAACCACTGACACACTGACAGAAACGATTGCCGGCTGGCGGGAGGGAAACGATCCGCTGCAGGCCGTGGTACGGCGCGGGGAAGAGACGCTCAGTCTCAGCCTGACACCGAAATGGAATGAGAAAGCCGGGAGAATGCTGATCGGCGTGAGCATCAGCGCAAAGCTGCTGTCCGGAGTGAGGCCGGTCGGATTCCTGGAGGGATTCGGCCTTGCGTGGGATACATGTGCGGAATACTCCGGTGCATTGTTTGACACGCTGAAAAAGCTGGTCACCACCGGGGAAGGACTGGACCAGACCGCCGGTCCGGTGGGCATTATTTCCATCGTGGCGGATCAGGTAAAACAGGCCGGATTCCAGGCGTTTGTGAACCTGCTGGTCCTCCTTTCCATCAACCTGGGGATCATGAACCTGCTGCCGATTCCCGGGCTGGACGGAAGCCGCCTGGTGTTCGGAATCGTGGAAGTTATCCGCGGAAAGGCGGTACCGCCGGAGAAGGAAGCCATCGTCCACGTGGCGGGAATGGTGCTGCTGTTCGGTTTTATGATTTTTATCACCTTCAAGGATGTGACCCGGCTGTTTCAATGAGTGACCGGATGAACGGGAGGAAGGCGGCATGACCAGGGAAGTACAGATCGGCAAGCTGAAGCTGGGCGGCGGGAACCCGGTACTGGTGCAGAGCATGACCAATACCGACACCCGGGACACGGAAGCCACACTGGCGCAGATCCGCGCGCTGCATGACGCGGGGTGCGACCTGGTGCGGGTCAGCGTGTACGACGAAGCCTGCGCGGAAGCGGTAAAAACCCTGACGGACCGGAGCCCGGTGCCGCTGGTGGCGGATATCCACTTTGACTATCAGCTGGCAATCCGCTCCGCGGAGAACGGAATCGCGAAGCTGCGGATCAACCCGGGGAATATCGGCCGGGAAGACCGTGTCCGGATGGTGGCGGACTGCGCAAAGGCGCACCATATTCCGATCCGGATCGGCGTGAACAGCGGATCCGTGGAAAAGGAGCTGCTGGCGAAGTACG
>JAEEGK010007685.1_pt1 | contig 25652 bp, 22 predicted proteins | sample 8958771 | NCBI WGS metagenome assembly JAEEGK01 (sample SAMN16246547, study PRJNA631951) | gut metagenome | biome: gut microbiome; feature: rumen; material: SC-attached | host: Bos | place: Iran: Karaj | collected 2018-10
ATACCCTGTCTGGATGTGAAGGACGGAGAGACCGTCAAGGGCATCAACTTCGTCAGCTTGCGCTCTGCAGGCGACCCTGTAGAACTGGGCAAGGCCTATAGCCAGGCTGGGGCCGACGAACTCGTGTTCCTCGACATCACAGCCTCGTTCGAAGGGAGAAAGACCTTTACGGAGATGGTGGGGAGAGTGGCACGCGAGATCAACATTCCCTTTACCGTGGGTGGCGGAGTCAATGAGCTTGCTGACGTGGAGCGACTGCTTTATGCCGGAGCCGACAAGGTGAGCATGAATAGTGCTGCCCTGCGACGACCAGAACTCATCGAGGAGACGGCTCGACGTTTTGGCTCACAGGTCTGTGTCGTAGCCATCGATGCCAAGATGGAAATTGAAGGCGACCAGACCTCTTGGCGTTGCTATCTCAAGGGAGGGCGCGAGCGCACTGAGCACGACCTCTTCGAATGGGCCCGTGAGGCACAGGAGCGAGGTGCAGGCGAGATACTCTTCACCAGCATGAACCACGACGGAGTGAAAGAGGGATATGCCAATGAAGCTTTGGCTGTGCTGGCGGAACAACTCTCCATACCCATCATCGCCAGTGGTGGTGCAGGATGCAAGGAGCATTTCCGCGATGCCTTTGCCATTGGACATGCCGATGCTGCTCTGGCTGCCAGCGTGTTCCACTTTGGCGAGATACCCATACCAGAACTGAAACAATATCTGCACAATGAAGGAATCAATGTTAGACTTTGATAAGATGGGAGGACTGGTGCCTGCCATCATACAGGACGCCAAAACGAAAAACGTGCTCATGTTGGGCTTCATGAATCAGGAAGCCTATGAGAAGACCTTGCAAAGCGGCAAGGTGACTTTCTGGAGCCGTACGCGACAGACATTATGGACCAAGGGTGAGACCAGCGGTAACTTTCTGCAGCTGGTCAGCATGGCTGTAGATTGCGACAACGACACCCTGCTCGTCAAGGTCATCCCACACGGACCGACCTGCCATACTGGCACTGACACTTGCTGGGGAGAGACGAACGATGCCAACCCGCTGCTGTTTCTTCAGGACTTGCAAGACTTCATAGAGAAGCGACATGAAGAGATGCCTGAGGGCAGCTATACCACACGCTTGTTTCGCGACGGTGTGAACAAGATGGCGCAGAAGATGGGCGAGGAAGCACTCGAGACTGTCATCGAAGCTACCAACGGCACAAACGAGAAGCTGATCTACGAAGCAGCCGATATGCTCTACCACCTTGAGGTGCTGCTCACAAGCAAAGGACTGCGCATCGAGGACATTGCCCTCGAACTGCAGAAGCGCCATGATCCCAACTGGGATGCCCAGCGGCGTCTGGCCAAGTCGAACGGAACGATGAGTTGAAAGCTTAATGTGTGAAGCCATGATTATAGAATACAAACATACCAATATCTATCAGCTTGATGGAAGAGCCATTCTCACCGACGTCAACTTCGAGGTGGGTGATGGCGAGTTCGTATACATCATCGGACGTGTGGGCTCAGGTAAGAGTTCGCTGCTGAAGACCATCTATCAGGAGCTGTACATCGACGAGGCCGAGCAGGCAGAAGTTCTGGGCTACGACCTTCTGACGCTGAAACGCAAGCATGTGCCTTCGCTGCGCCGTCAGATGGGTATCGTCTTCCAGGACTTTCAGCTTCTGTCCGACCGTAGCGTATGGAAGAACCTGTACTTTGTACTGAATGCCACTGGCTGGAAGAAAAAGGCCATTGCCCAGCGCATCGACGAAGTGCTTGCCGATGTAGGAATGACAGAGAAGAAAGACTGCATGCCCTACGAGCTGTCAGGTGGTGAGCAGCAGCGAATTGCCATTGCCAGGGCAATCCTGAACACCCCAAAGCTCATCGTGGCTGACGAGCCCACAGCAAATCTCGACTCTGAGACTGCCGACGGAATCATGGACCTGCTCAGAAGCATTTCCGAGAAGGGCACGGCAGTAGTGATGTCTACCCACAACCTGTCGCTTCTTGACAACTATCCAGGCACTGTTTACAAATGTCAGGACGGGAAAATAGAGAAACAAGAAAACTAAATAAAACAGCATAAGACTATGAAAGTAATGAAATTCGGCGGCACATCTGTTGGCACGCCACAGCGAATGAAGGAGGTGGCTCAACTGGTTGCCAAGTCAGGAGAGCAAGTGTTTGTTGTGCTTTCTGCTATGTCGGGCACCACGAACTCACTTGTCGAGATTTCCGACTATCTCTACAAGAAGAATCCCGATGGTGCTAATGAGGTGATCAACAACCTCGAGCGCAAGTACGAGCGTCACCTCGAAGAGCTCTATTCTACAGACGAGTATCGTACCGTGACTCGCGACTTCCTGCGTGAGGAGTTCAACTATCTCCGATCTTTCACGAAGGAGCTCTTCACCAGCTTTGAGGAAAAGAGCATCGTGGCTCAGGGCGAGATGATGTCGACCAACATGATGGTCAACTACATGAAGGAGCAGGGCATCAATGCCGTGCTGCTCAATGCCCTTGACTTCATGCGCACAGACAAGAATGCCGAGCCCGACCCTGTATACATCAAGGAGAAGCTGACGGCTGTTATCGAGCAGAATCCTGATGCTCAGATTTACATCACGCAGGGATTCATTTGTCGTAATGCCTATGGCGAGGTCGACAACCTGCAGCGTGGTGGCAGCGACTACACCGCTTCTCTCGTAGGTGCAGCATTGAATGCCGAAGAGATTCAGATATGGACCGACATCGACGGCATGCACAACAATGACCCACGCGTAGTGGCTCACACACAGCCCGTCCATCAGTTGCAGTTTGAGGAAGCTGCTGAGCTGGCCTATTTCGGAGCCAAGATCCTGCACCCCACCTGTGTGCAACCCGCCAAGTACGCTGGCATACCTGTGCGTCTGCTCAATACGATGGATCCTGAGGCAGAAGGCACCACCATCAGTAATACTACCGAATATGGCAAGATCAAGGCTGTGGCAGCCAAGGACAACATCACAGCCATCAAGATCAAGTCCAGTCGCATGCTGCTCGCTACGGGTTTCCTGCGCAAGGTGTTCGAGATCTTCGAGAGCTACCAGACGCCTATCGATATGGTCTGCACATCGGAAGTAGGTGTGTCGATGTCGATAGACAACTCCGCTCATCTTGGTGAGATCATGGACGAACTGAAGAAATACGGTACGGTCACCGTCGACACCAACATGTGCATCATCTGCGTCGTAGGCGATCTCGACTGGTCGAACATCGGATTTGAGACACGCGTCATGGATGCCATGAAGGATGTGCCTGTGCGAATGATCAGCTACGGAGGCTCCAACTACAACATCTCGTTCCTCATCCGTGAGGAGGACAAGAAGCGTGCGCTGCAAAGCCTGAGCGACCATCTATTCGCATAAACCAAAACCAACACAACACAAAAAGAGATGAAAGGATCATTTCCTGTAGACAGGTTTGCACAGCTGCGCACCCCTTTCTACTACTATGACATGGAACTGCTCAGGTCGACGCTCGACACCATCAATCAGGAGTCTAGGCGCTATGAGGGGTTCTGTGTGCATTATGCCATCAAGGCCAATGCCAATCCCAAGATTCTGCGCGCCATCCGACAAGCTGGTCTTGGTGCCGACTGTGTCAGCGGAGGTGAGATCGAGGCATCGCTGCGAGCTGGCTTCCCTGCTTCGAAAATCGTCTTTGCGGGCGTAGGAAAGAGTGACTGGGAGATCAACCTCGGGTTGGACAACGACATCTTCTGCTTTAATGTGGAGAGCCTGCCTGAGCTGGAGGTCATCAACGAACTTGCTGCTGCCAAGGGTAAGACGGCAAGAGTGGCATTCCGGCTCAATCCCAACGTTGGTGCCCATACGCATGCTAATATCACTACGGGCCTGGCAGAGAACAAGTTCGGCATTGCTATGCGCGATATGGAGACGGTGATCATGAGAGCCAAAGCCTTGTCTAACGTGCAGTTCGTAGGCCTGCATTTCCACATCGGCTCACAGATTCTGGACATGGGCGACTTCCAGGCACTTTGCAATCGCATCAACGACTTGCAGGACCAGCTGGAGCGTCATCACATTCATGTGGAGCACATCAATGTCGGAGGCGGGCTGGGCATCGACTATCAGCATCCCAACCGCGTTCCGATGGCTGATTTCAAATCCTATTTCAGCACCTACGCCAAACGGCTCAAGCTGCGCAACGGACAGACCCTGCACTTCGAACTGGGACGTGCCGTAGTGGCTCCGATGGGGTCGCTCCTCACGCGTACATTATATATTAAGGAAGGGGCAGTCAAGAAGTTCTGCATCGTCGATGCCGGATTTACTGACCTCATACGTCCGGCACTCTATCAGGCCTACCACAAAATTGAGAATATATCGAGCGACGAGCCTATGGAGACCTATGATGTCGTTGGTCCAATTTGTGAGTCCACCGATGTCTTCGCCAAGCAAGTCGACCTCAATCATGCCCATCGGGGAGACCTCATTGCCATCCGCTCGGCAGGAGCCTATGGCGAGATCATGGCTTCGTGCTATAACTGCCGGCCGTTGCCTCAGGGCTTTACTAGTGACGAACTATGATGAGAATCCTTCACGTCTATGACGACAGCGACATTACGTCGGCTCACTACGTAGCCATGCTCACCAAAGCCATTGGTGACAGGGCGGAGATGTTTAATGCCACCAATGCTAAGGACTGCAAAGCTAAATGCAGCGAACTGCATCCTGATATTCTGCACCTGCATGCGCAGCCTACGTTTGAGCTTCCTCCAGATTATCGTCTGGTGGTTACGCCGCATGGACATGAGCTGGGCCCCATCAACGCATTCGTCTTCATAGCTCGCAGTCAGATGGAGCGTAATCGTCTGGCTGAGCGTTTCTCACGAATAGAAACTGTCAGGAATCCGCTCATCACACGTACCATCACACCCGAGATGTGCGCCACCAGCATGTTGGCCGTCTATCAGCGAGTGATGGATTCCAGCGTGCTCGAACTGATGAACAGCGCCACTCGTCAGTCTCTTACCATTCTGCTCGCAGCAGCTATTGGTGGCGACAGACGTTGGGTTGACCCCAATTCACTCGAGAGTCTCCTTCCCCAAGCGAACTTCCGTCAGCTGTACATCTATGCCGAGCACGAAGGAGTATTGCCGCATGTGGAAAAAGCGCTGCGACTCCTGGGCATCAGCGCACCGTCATACGAGCCGGTGAGCTGTTACATGCCTTCTGAATTCCATCAGCCGAAGGCGCTGTCAGGCAGCGGCATCGTCACCATGCTAGAGGACATCAGCCAGAACGGCCCCTCGCTCCTTCGTCTGGTAGAGATAGCTGAAGCACTCAGGGCAGACACGCTAGACGAGAGCGAACTGCTGGAGCGGCTGGAAGAGGAAAATCTGCAACCATTCTTCGCCTCCGTGCTGCAATTGCTTGCCGAACAATGCCTCCTTACTGAGGGATTCATGCCCTGTCCTCCCGTCAACAATCGCGAGACACAAGAGCTGCGAACCCTGCTTTTCAACCGCCAAAAGATATAGGTTTGCCCCAAATACACCCTTAAAACGAAAAAAACGGCCAAGAAATTTGGTCGTTTCGTTTTTATTACGTACTTTTGCAACCGATAAACTTATTAATAACTCACAATTTAAAAATTTATTGCCTATAGGAGAGAAATTTACTTCATAACAAAAAGAAACAGATATGAAGAAATTTGAAGGGATGACCGACGAAGCGTTGGCCCTGCTCTATGTCAAAGGCAATAATAGTGCTTTCGATGAGCTTTTGTCTCGCACGCAAAGTAAGTTGTTTACTTACATCATGTTCGTTGTGCACGATCATGACGTGGCTGACGACATCTTCCAAGAAACATTCGTAAAGGCTATCATCAAGCTGCAGAACGGACAGTATACCGACTCCGGCAAGTTCTCATTCTGGCTCACGCGTATCGCCCATAATGCCATCATGGACTGGTATCGGCAGCAGCAGAGCCGTCATATCATGGAGCCTAACGCTGAGAACGACCTGCAGAACCTCAGCATGGCCTCGGTCCTCGACACCTTCCGTGAGTCGGAACTGGTGAACGAGCAGGTGCTGGCCGATGTGAAGCGGATGATGGAGGCGCTGCCAGCTCCTCAGCGGGAGGTGGTGTATATGCGCTACTACCAGCAGCTGTCGTTCAAGGAGATTGCAGCCATCACAGGCGTAAGCATCAACACATCGCTAGGTCGCATGCGTTATGCCCTGCTCAATATGCGTCGCATGGCTAAGGAAAACAAGATTGAGTTGGCTATGCAGTAGTAGCCCTCAGACACCTTATCTCAACTCTAATTTCACCCTCGGTCAACTCCGAGGGTATCTTTGGTATACTCCGACAGCCTTCTTGGTATACTCCGACAGCCTCCTTGCTGTACTTCGACGGCTCCTTTGCTATACTTCGACGGCCTCTTTACTATACTTCAACGGCCTCTTTGCTGACCGCCATTATATTACGTCACTTTTCGCCTTCTCGCTTTGTCCAAAGTTGAGCATCGGCCAACTTCGCCCTTTGCAAATATTAACAAATAATGCAGGGATAAATTTGGCACTTCGCCCAATTTTTTGTAATTTTGCAGCATCATTTGCAAAATAACATAAATAAGGAATATTGATAGAGAAGCATATTATCTTGGAAGACATCGACCCCGTCATGTTCTACGGGGTTGGCAATGCGCACCTGACGATGTTGAAAGCTCTTTACCCCAAGCTTCGCATCGTGGCTCGCGATAATGTTATACGTGTCCTTGGCGACGAGCAGCAGATGGCAGCTTTTGAGGAGGGAGTGGAAAAGATGCGTCAGCATGTATTGAAGTTCAACTCGCTCAAGGAAGAGGACATACTCGACATCACCCGAGGACGGCGCACCAATGATGACGTGCCCGACGATGTGGTGGTCTATTCCATCTCAGGCCGTGCCATCAAGGCACGAAGTGCCAACCAGCAGCGGCTGATTGACGCATATCACGACAACGACATGATCTTCGCTGTAGGACCTGCAGGTACGGGCAAGACCTATCTCTCGATAGCCTTAGCCGTGAAAGCGCTGAAGGAGAAGACTGCCAAGAAAATCATACTCAGCCGCCCTGCTGTTGAAGCAGGCGAGAAGCTGGGATTCCTGCCTGGCGACATGAAGGACAAGATCGACCCCTACCTCCAGCCGCTGTATGACGCCTTGGAGGACATGCTGCCACAGGTGAAGCTGCAGGACATGATGGAGAAGCACGTCATTCAGATTGCTCCCCTGGCCTTTATGCGTGGAAGGACGCTCTCTGATGCCGTAGTCATCCTTGACGAAGCCCAGAACACCACGCCGGCTCAGATCAGGATGTTCCTGACACGCATGGGATGGAATACCAAGATGATCATCACGGGCGACACTTCGCAGATCGACCTACCCCACTCCCAGAAGAGCGGTCTCATCGAGGCCCTTCATATCCTGAGCAATGTGGAAGGCATCGGCGTAGTGAACCTCACGCAGAAGGATATCGTCAGACATAAACTTGTAACAAGAATAGTAAACGCATACGAAGAATACGACAATGAATGCACTAACAAAAACTGATTTCCACTTTGAAGGACAGCGGAGCGTCTATCATGGTAAGGTCCGCGACGTGTACAACATCAACGACGACCTGCTCGTCATGGTGGCCACCGACCGCATCTCGGCCTTCGACGTGGTGCTGCCCAAGGGCATCCCTTTCAAGGGCCAGGTACTCAACCAGATTGCAGCTAAGTTTCTCGACGCTACCACGGACATCTGTCCGAACTGGAAGCTCGCCACGCCCGATCCAATGGTGACGGTAGGACTGATGTGCGAGGGATTCCGTGTTGAGATGATCATCCGCAGCATCCTGACCGGCTCGGCCTGGCGCGAATACAAGAATGGTTGCCGTGAGCTGTGCGGCGTGCGCCTGCCTGACGGCATGAAAGAGAATGAGCGTTTCCCCGAGCCCATCATCACGCCAACCACCAAGGCCGACGAGGGACATGACATGAACATCTCCCGCGAGGAGATCATCGCTCAGGGACTCGTCTCAGCTGAAGACTATGCCGTGATGGAAGACTATACCCGCAAGATCTTCGCACGTGGGCAGGAGATTGCGGCCAAGCGCGGACTCATCCTCGTCGACACCAAGTACGAGTTCGGCAAGCGCGACGGAAAGGTCTACCTCATCGACGAGATACACACCCCCGACTCCAGCCGCTACTTCTATGCCGACGGCTATGAGGAGAAGCTGGCCAAGGGCGAGCCCCAGCGGCAGCTCTCGAAGGAGTTTGTGCGCCAGTGGCTCATCGAGCACGACTTCATGAACCAGCCCGGTCAGGTGATGCCTGAGATTACCGATGAGCATGCCATGAGCGTCTCCGACCGATACATCGAACTCTACGAGCATATCGTAGGCGAGAAGTTTGACCGTGCCGCCGAGAGCGGTGATATCGCCGCACGCATTGAGCGCAATGTTAGCGAGTGGCTGAAAAAGCAGTAATGACCTACCAGCAAGAAGAGATAAAGCCCTATCACGAAGGGGAGAAAGCGAGTCAGGTGGAGCAGATGTTCGATGTCATTGCTCCCAGCTATGACAAGCTCAACCACCGTCTGTCATGGAACATCGATCGCGGCTGGCGAAAGAAGGCCATCCGGCAGTTGGTCCCCTTCCGACCGCAAAAGGTGCTCGACATCGCTACCGGCACAGGCGACTTTGCCATCATGGCAGCTCAGATGCTCAGCCCGCAATCACTTGTGGGAGCCGACATCAGCGAGGAAATGATGGCAGTAGGAGCCGAGAAGGTAAAGGCACTAGGCCTGCAGGACATTATCTCGTTTGCCAGAGAAGACTGTCTGAACCTGTCGTACGATGACAACACGTTCGATGCAGTAACGGCAGCCTTCGGCATTCGCAACTTCGCCAGCCTCGACCGCGGCCTCAGCGAAATGTGCCGCGTCATGAAACCTGGCGGACATCTGAGCATCGTGGAGCTGACCACACCAGTCAGCTTCCCCATGAAGCAGCTGTTCTGGCTGTATAGCCATACGGTGCTTCCCCTCTATGGGCGCCTCGTTTCGAAGGACAAGAGCGCATATACCTATCTGACCAAGACCATCGAAGTCTTCCCGCAGGGGGAGCGCATGATGGAGATCCTCCAGCAGGCCGGATTCAGTGAAACAGCATTCCGCCGCCTCACTTTCGGCATCTGCACCCTCTACACGGCTACGAAATAGCATTGCGTCTATCGTAAATCTGTCACTAGACAATCAGTAAATCGTAAATCTATTAAGGTGGATAAGTACGGACTAATAGGCTACCCTCTGGGACATTCGTTCTCCATCGGCTACCACAATCAGCGCTTCGCCGATGAGGGCATCAACGCCAAATACATCAACTTCGAGATTCCGTCAATCGACAGTCTTCCCGAGGTGCTCAACTCCAATCCGGAGCTGAAAGGGCTCAATGTCACCATCCCCTACAAGGAGAAAGTGATCGAGTTTCTCGACTACATCAGCCCGGAAGCAAGAGCTATTGGCGCAGTCAATGTCATTCGTGTCGTACATGAGGGGAAGAACATCAAACTCAGAGGATACAACAGCGATGTCATCGGCTTCACGCAGAGCATCGAGCCCATGCTCGAGAGCTATCACAAGAAAGCCCTCGTGCTGGGGACGGGCGGCGCATCGAAGGCCATCGCCTATGGACTGAAGTCGCTGGGCATCGAGCCTGTCTTCGTCAGCCGCTATGAGCGTCCGGGCACTATTCAGTATGGCAGCATCACTCCCGAGGTGGTGCACGAATATCCTGTCATCGTCAACTGTACACCGCTGGGCATGTTCCCAAAGGTAGACACCTGCCCAGACTTGCCCTATGAGGCGATGGACGACAAGAACATCCTCTACGACCTCATCTACAACCCCGACGAGACCCTGTTCATGAAGCTCGGAGCCAAGCAGGGAGCGTCTGTGAAGAACGGCTTGGAGATGTTGCTGCTGCAGGCTTTTGCCTCTTGGGAATTCTGGAATGGTAAGGAATAAGAAAATAAGGTATTATGAATAAAAAGAATATTAGCACCGGCATGACCTGCGGCTTGATAGTGCTTGCAGCTGTAGTCGGCATTGCCGTACTAGGAGTACTCTTCAACCTTGGATCTAACATGAGTGGCGACGTGTCCTACACATCGGTACTTATAGTTATGGCCATCATCTTCGTACTCATTATCTTTATGGGGAAGCGAGTGAGCCAGAACCACCCTGAGGAGCAGCAGATTATTGAAGACCGGAAAACAGCGCTTAACACTTTGACCAATAAGTGCAACTTGACCACCGACCTTCTCGAGGAGTGCTACAAGCGTGACACGGAGAACGAGACGAAGAATGTCAAAGAGAGAAAGGAGCACTATAGCGAGCTGTATAATGAGAATGTACTGAAATTCCATGATGAATGCAATAAGCTTAAAAAGGAATGGGCTCAGATGCCAAGACTCAAGACCAGCAAATTCTGGAACTGGGCACTGGGACTCGGACTCCTCAGCGGATGTGCAGGCTCATCCTTCACCTTAGGGCTCTCTACTCCGCCTGAATCTCCAAAAGTCGCTTTGATGGATAGCCGTTCGTGGAGTGGCGCAACCATCCCCATGCCCCACATGGAAGATCACAGCCTCTATGTGTCCAATCCCGACAGTATTCTCTCGCCCTCGGCCGTCGACAGCATCAATGCCATTATGGGACGTCTCGACGATAACCTCGGCATCGAGTCGGCTGTGGTAATCGTTGGTCATATCGAGGGCGACGAACCGGTTACGATGGTGCGCGACATCTACGACAAATACAAAGTGGGGCGCAATGACCGCGGACTTGTCATTGTCGTGGGATATCTCGACCACAGCTATTTCATCGCTCCTGGCCGCAGTCTGGAGGGAGACCTGACCGACCTGGAGTGCAACCATCTGGCACAGGATTATCTCATCCCCAGCATGAAAGCTGAGATGCCCGACAGCGGAATGGTATACCTCGCAAGAGGAATCTATGCGCTGATGGCAGGTAAGGAGATGCCACAGATGTCGGCCCTCACCAGCAGCAGCGATGAAGACGACGGAGGCATCCTGTCACTCATCCTCGGCGTCATTATGTTCTGCGGATTCGGATTCTACTCAGCCAACAAGTCCAGCAAAACGGAAGCCAAGAGTACCGTACCCCTGAAAGCTAACCCCTTCTATACCCCACCAGTTATTACCAGTAGTTCTCACTCGAGTAGCAGCAGCCGCAGTGGCCGCTCTAGCTGGGGAGGAAGTTCCAGCCGATCTGGCGGCTATGGTGGAGGCAGCTGGGGCGGAGGTGGCTCTGGAGGCCGTTGGTAACACATCGATAAAACAGACAAATCATTCATCAACCATTAAAAACAAAGCAACATGAGCAACAACGCAACAAAGACTGGTGGACTCTCGAAGAACACCATGATTATCGGAGCCGTAGTGGCAGTACTGGTATTGTGGGGCATCAGCGCCTACAATGGTATGGTCAAGGTAGAGGAACAGGCCACCACTGAGTGGGCCAAGGTACAGTCAGCTTATCAGCGTCGTGCCGACCTGATTCCCAACCTCGTGGAAGTCGTCAAGGGATATGCTTCTCATGAGAAGGAGACGCTTGAGGGAGTGGTCAATGCACGTGCCAAGGCTACGAGCATCAATGTCAATGCCGACGATCTCACACCTGAGAAGATGCAGGAGTTTCAGGCTGCTCAGGGCGAGCTGAGCCAGGCACTGGGTCGCCTCATCGCTGTCAGCGAGGCCTATCCTGACCTGAAGGCCAACGAGAACTTCATGGATCTGCAGAAACAGCTGGAAGGCACCGAGAATCGCATCAACGAGGCTCGCAACAGCTTCAACACCGCCGTTCAGGACTACAACCTGAAGATCCGCCGCTTCCCCAACACGATTCTCGCAGGCATCTTCGGATTCGACAAGATGGCTAAGTTCGAAGCCGATGCCGAAGCCCAGAAGCGCCCTGAGATCAAGTTCTAGTCCCATACGTTGCGATTTAATCGCAACCACCACAACGTTAATCATGAGCAACAACCGCTACATGCAGCGTGGCGTCTCCGCAGCTAAGGAAGACGTCCACGCTGCCATCAAGAACATCGACAAGGGCCTTTATCCGCAGGCCTTTTGCAAGATCATCCCCGACATTCTGGGCGGTGATCCTGAGTATTGCAACATCATGCACGCCGACGGGGCGGGCACCAAGTCATCGCTGGCTTATATGTACTGGCGGGAGACGGGCGACCTCTCCGTCTGGAAAGGCATTGCTCAGGATGCCATCGTGATGAACACCGACGACCTGCTTTGCGTGGGAGCTATCGACAATATCCTTGTCAGCTCTACTATCGGGCGCAATAAGATGCTCGTTCCTAGAGAGGTCATCTCGGCCATCATCAACGGCACCGACCAACTGCTAAGCGAACTGAGGGAGATGGGTATCGGCATCTGGCCTACTGGCGGCGAGACTGCCGACGTGGGCGACCTTGTGCGCACCATCATCGTCGACAGCACCGTTACCTGTCGCATGAAGCGCAGCGATGTCATCGACAATGCCAACATCCGTCCAGGCGACGTCATCGTGGGTCTCAGCTCTACGGGGCAGGCCACTTACGAGAAATGCTACAATGGCGGTATGGGGTCAAACGGTCTGACCAGTGCCCGTCATGATGTCTTTGCCAAATACCTTGCAGAGAAATATCCCGAAAGCTTCGACCATGCTGTGCCCGACGAGCTGGTGTATAGCGGAAGCTACCGCCTGGATGAAAGCTCCAGCATCTCACCACTCATCTCCGATCTTACCGTCGGTCAGCTTGTGCTCTCCCCCACCCGCACTTATGCTCCCGTCATCAAGCTCCTGCTCGACCAGCTGCGCCCCGAGATTCACGGTATGGTGCACTGCACGGGAGGCGCACAGACCAAGGTGCTGCACTTCGTGGGCGACAACTGCCGTGTGGTGAAGGACTCTATGTTCCCCGTCCCGCCGCTCTTCCAGATCATTCACGACTGCTCCGGCACTGACTGGCGCGAGATGTACCAGGTGTTCAACATGGGGCATCGCATGGAAATCTATGTCCGGCCGGAAGTGGCCGAGCAAGTGATAGCCATCAGCAAGTCGTTCAAAATCGACGCACAGGTAGTAGGACATATCGAAGAAGGCCCCAGATCGCTGACCATCAAGAGCGAGTTCGGCGAGTTCCAATACTCATAAGACCTGCAATAAACACAAACTAACTACATGCCAGAATCAAGCAATAACGGGCGGCAGCGCAGCAGTCGCCAGCAGCCTATCGACAATAACTATACCCACCTTCAGCCGCAGGCACTCGACATTGAACGTGCCGTCATTGGTGCATTGCTCATCGACAAGGATGCCTATGCCGTGGTTTGCGAGATGCTCTTTCCTGAGAGTTTCTACGAGCCGCGTCACCAGCTCATCTACGCTGCCATCCGCGACCTGTCTCTGGAAGAGCGCCCTGTCGACGTCCTCACGGTGACCGAGCAGTTGGCGAAGAATGGCACGTTGGTCGAAGCCGGTGGACCTGCTTATATCGCCGAGATTTCAAGTCGTGTGGCCACCAGCGCCCACATCGAGTATCATGCCCGCATCGTAGCACAGAAATCTCTTGCACGCCAGCTCATTCAGTTTACGAGCGACGTACAGACCAAAGCCTTCGACGAGACCATCGATGTCGATGACCTAATGCAGCATGCCGAGGGTGCCCTTTTCGAGCTGTCGCAGAAGAACATGAAGAAGGATTACACCCAGATCGACCCCGTCATTAAGAGTGCCATCGACGTAATCGCAAAATCTGCTGCAAACAAGGACGGACTGACGGGTGTGCCTACAGGCTACACTAAACTCGACGAAATCACCAGCGGCTGGCAGCCAAGCGATCTTATTATCATCGCCGGACGCCCCGCTATGGGTAAGACCTCCTTTGCATTGAGTATGGCCAAGAACATTGCCGCTGACTATCGTAAGCCCATGGCCTTCTTCTCGCTTGAGATGTCAAACCAGCAACTTGTGAACCGTCTCATTTCTAATGTATGCGAGATCCAAGGTTCAAAGATTCTGAACGGACAGTTGCAGCCTGACGAATGGGACCGTCTGGACAAGCGGGTCGTCAATCTGCAGGGAGCGCCGCTCTATGTCGACGACACTCCTGGTCTCTCAGTCTTCGAGCTGCGTACAAAGGCCCGCCGACTGGTTCGCGAACATGGAGTGGAGATCATCATGATCGACTACCTTCAGCTGATGAATGCCAACGGCATGCGCTTCTCTTCACGACAAGAAGAAGTGAGCACCATCTCGCGCTCACTCAAGGGACTGGCGAAGGAACTTAATATCCCCATCCTTGCGCTCAGCCAGCTGAATCGTGGTGTGGAGTCACGTGAGGGACTGGAAGGCAAGCGCCCCCAGCTGAGCGACCTGCGTGAGTCGGGAGCCATCGAGCAGGATGCTGATATGGTGCTCTTCGTGCATCGTCCGGAGTATTATCACATCTATGCTGACGAACACGGACGTGACCTGCATGGCATGGCCCAGATTATTATCGCCAAGCACCGTAAGGGTGCCACAGGCGATGTACTGCTCACGTTCCGCGGTGAGTATACTCGTTTCGAAGATCCTGACGAGAGCCGCTCTTCCGGCCCGGGCACCCCGCCTCTGGGAGGCGAGATACTCGGATCGAAGATCAACGGACAGCAGCCGCCCAACCCGAACGAGTTCCGTCAGTTCGACGGTGACGACGAGAATTTCCCGCTACCCCCGATGCGTGACGACGGCGTGCCCTATTAATCACTATTTGCTTCTGAAAGCCTCTGCCTGCTGGGCAATGAGTTCGGCATCATTGAAGTAGTCGATACGCATTGCCTGGCGCACTTCATCCATCGTCTGTACAGCCACTTCGCGTGCCTGTTCAGTTCCACGACGCAGAATGTTGTAAATCTCAGGAATGTCCTGCTCAAACTCATGTCTTCGCTGGCGCATAGGCTCAAGGAACTGGTTGAGTACCTGGTTCAGGAACTTCTTGCACTTCATGTCGCCAAGGCCTCCACGCCTGTAGTGATCCTTCAGCTCTTCCAGATTCTGGTACTCGGGCCAGAACTGTTGGAAGTCGGCATCGGTCGAGAAAGCATCGAGATAGGTGAAGACTGCATTGCCCTCCACGTGTCCGGGATCGCTGACGTTAAGGTGCAACGGGTCGGTGTACATCGAGCGCACCTTCTGCCATACTTCGTCGGCAGAGTCTGAAAGATAAATACAATTGCCCAGCGACTTTGACATCTTCTCCTTGCCGTCAGTGCCAGGCAGCCTGCGTGCCGTGACATTCTCGGGTAGCATGATGTAGGGCTCCACCAGCACCTCGCCATACGTATTATTGAAGCGGTTCACTAGCTCACGTGTGACTTCGAGCATAGGCTCCTGGTCTTCGCCGGCAGGCACCGTCGTTGCCTTGAACAGGGTGATGTCGGCAGCCTGACTGACGGGATAGCAGAAGAATCCGAGGGGAATGTTTGCCTCGAAATTTCGCATCTTGATCTCAGTCTTCACGGTCGGGTTGCGCTGCACGCGGCTCACCGTGATGAGGTTCATCAGATAAGTGGTGAGTTCTGCCAGTTCAGGTATCTGACTCTGGATGAACAGGATGCACTTTGAAGGGTCTAGTCCTGCTGCAAGATAGTCGAGGGCCACGTTGATGATGTTCTGTCTGATTTTCTCAGGGTTGTCGGCATTATCTGTGAGTGCCTGCACATCGGCCATGAACACAAACATACGCTCATAGTCACCTGCATCCTGAAGTTCCACACGGCGGCGCAGTGAGCCGACGTAGTGTCCTAAGTGTAGCTTTCCCGTTGGACGGTCGCCAGTTAAGATTACTTTTTTCATATTCGTTGATATAGATTTTTTTGATTATTCCACTTCCAGTTGTTCAGCTCGTTTCTCCATGTCGCGATAGGCCTGGTTCAGGTCCGTCTGACTGATGCTTACCGTACGGTTGACGGGGCGGTCAGGGTCACGCAGGGAGTGCGAGAACAGCCATTCGTAGGTCTTCCACGTATAGAAGTAGCGTGCCAGTGCTCCGTGCGATGCACCCGGCAGCCAATCGTAGCGCAGGCGATCGGTGATGCCGGCCTGCTTCATGCGGTTCACCACCGTCTGCGACTCACGCACACTGACAGCCTTGTCGGCAGTGCCGTGTATGATCCACAGCGGGGCATCGCCCATCTTCGACTGGTCTTTCAGCGTGCATCCTCCGCAGAGGGCCATCGCTGCCGCCACCTTCTCGGGATAGGTTCCTACGAAGTCAAGCGTGCCATAGCCTCCGAGGCTCATGCCCAGCACGTAGATACGTCCATGATCGTAGGCATAGTCATTCTCATCGAGCCACTCCAGTATGTCGTTGAGCTTCTTCGGATTCCATGCTCCTCCGGGATTCTGTGGGGTGATGACCAGTGCCGGTATCTCACGCCCCATCTTAATGGCAGCCACCGTTCCATAGCGCAGCGCACGGTTCATGTCGCGTCCGCAGAGGCTGGCACCATGCAGAAACAGCACCAGTGGTGTCGACTCTTGGGTATAATAATAGTCTTCAGGGGTGTAGACCCAGAAGTTGTAGCCTCCGGGTATGACGTTCTTCTTGGCCGAGAGCAGGTCCGTGCCCTGTGCTGCCACGTTGCCGGATGACAGCAGGCAAGCTACAAACGCCAGACCGAGCAGTTTGAATAGTCTTTTCATGTCCTCTTTCTTATTTGATGGTAAACTTGTATATCTTAGTTCCCCGGCAGCCCACTACGATGCTGTTGCCCACCACGCAGGGCGACGACTCGAAGTTAGCACCCATGTTCTTCTTGCAGATGATGCTTCCGTCGGTTCCACGGATGATGTACACCGTGCCGTTGGCGTCAGCCGTGAAGATGAACATCTCGCCCTTCTCATTGCAGAGAGCCACGGGCGACGACCAGCAGAAGTTGCCGTAGCCCACGGTATAGCAAATGCTTCCGTCGACGGTGCTGATGGCTGTCAGCTGTCCCTTGGCAGGGTCGGCACTGTTGCGGCAGATGTTGGCAAAGATCATCTCTTCGCAGTCGCCGCGTCCAAGCAATGGCGTGGAGTACATTCCACCGTCCAGCACCTTGCTCCCTAGGTCCACGCGGTTGCAGGCTATGAGCCGTTCCCAGACGATGCTGCCGTCGAGGGCATTCAGCTTCAGGAACCGGCACAGTCCGTGTGTGCCCTGCTTGTCTACCTCGCAGGCAGTATAGAGGTACGGTATGCCGTTCTCTTCCCTGCATACGATGGTGCCGTCGCTGTCGTCGAGGTTCTTCACATGCCATACGGGCCGCATGGTGTTCAGGTTCACACAAATGATATTGCCGTGATTGTCGCCGAAGAATCCGTAGTTACGATAGACGCACAGGCTCGACTCGATGCCGGGTGCCGCTCCGTTCACACGGTAGCGCAGTGTGCTCACACGCTGCAGCTGGCCGCCTGCCTGACGACGGAACTTAAACAGGCTGCCGTTCTCGCCGGGCCAGAACAGATAGCCGCCTGCCACGATGGGCGACGAGTCGAAGGCCTGCCATCCGCGCCATGCCTTCGGGTCGGCGAAGAAACAGCCACGCTGATGGCTGAGCAGGTCGAAGGCCTGACATCCCAGGGGCTCACCCTTAGGCACACCTTGTCCCACGTATAGGTTCATCAGTTCGGGATCGAGCGACATGGTTCCCTTCACCACATTGTGAAGGTCCAGTGGCTCACGTGAAGGCTTGCCAGTGAGGAAATTGAGGAAGAAAGCCTCGCCGCACAGCGACCCCACCATCACCTCCTCTGCACCGAAGTCGGCAGTGAGGGGTGCTTCTCCAGCCTTGATGCTGTCCATCTCTTCCGCCGTCCAGTGCACGTAGAGGGGCTGTCCGGTCCATCCCGTTCCCCCGCCCCACTGTCCGAAGCGTGTCTCGGCCTTGCCATAGGGTGTATCGTAGCTCCATGCCACCTCTATCTCCGTTGGTGTGCCTTCCACCCTTCCGCCGAAGTCGGCATTACGCAGCAGGTTCTTGCGGAAGGTCATCACCCGGTCTTCGCGGGCATAGCGGTCGTTATAGTCAGTGAGCAAGGCAGGCTGGCTGTCGGCATTCTGCACGACAAAGCTGAGTGCCGAAGCCGAGGCATAGGCAGTGTCGGCCAGTGTGAGTTCTTCCACCGTGGGCACATGCACGGTGTCCAGCGTCAAGCTGTCTGCCTCCACCGCCCGGGCATCACGTCTTGAGCCCGAGCAGGCCGCTAGCATCACTGCCGGCATGAGTAAACATATTATCTTTTTCATAGCTTCATCTTCTCACAAAACAGTTCTCCCTCACGCAGTCCCTCTTCATAGAGCCGTTCCAGCTTCTCAGGGTCGCGGCAGATGCGGTCCACCTCCATCTTCCGCTGCGGACGGATCACGGCCACCTCGCCCCAGTCCTCCATGCGTTCCACCATCTCAAGCTGGCGGTTGTACACCTCCACCCGATGGCTTAGAGCCACCCGCAGACGGGGATAGCGCCCATAGAGGAAACGCGGAATCTTGTGGTCGCTCTCTGTCGAACGGAATCCTCTGTTGCGTGTCATCACCACCACATTGAAGGGATGACCGCTGTCGATGGACCGCTGCACGGGCACCGAGTCCACGATACCGCCATCGAGCATGGGTATGCCGTCGACCTCCGTGATCTTCGACACATAAGGCAGCGAGCTACTGGCTTTCACGATGGCCATCATCCGCCGGCGGTCGGTCTTCTCCGTCAGGTACTCCGCCAGTCCTGTCTGGCAGTTGGTCGTCACCATCTCGAAGGTCGCCGGGTTGCGGCCGTATTCATCATAGTCAAACGGCAGAATCTCATTGGGGAACCGCTCATAGAGCAGGTTCGGGTCGAAGATGCTGCCCTTGATAAGCAGCGCCTTCAGCGATATGTATCCATATTTGCGCAGGAGGTCGATGTTCGAGTAACGGGCCCGACGGGGCTGCCGGCTGATGTAGCTCATGCCGTTGCAGGCGCCTGCCGACACCGCAACGACGTATGGAAAATACAGCTCATGCTTCATGAAAGCATCGAGCACACCACTAGTGAAGACGCCACGCATTCCGCCGCCTTCAAGCACCAATCCCGTGTTCCGTTCCAGTCTTTCCATGCTTTCGGGGTGCAAAGTTACGAAATTTCTGCGATTTCCGTGCCGTCTATGGATTTTTTTTATTACCTTTGCACCACTAATCTCATTTATTCACCAAACTACACGAACGATTATGACAAGAAGATTCGCATTCAAGATGTTCCTCAAGCCAGGCTGTGAGGAAGAGTATCAGAAGCGTCATGCCGCCATCTGGCCTGAGCTCGTAGAGATGATCAAGGAGCAGGGAGTGGGCAACTACAGCATTTATTGGGACAAGGACACCAATATTCTCTTTGCCTATCAGGAGTGCTCGAAGGAGGGCAACTCGCAGGACACCGAGAATGTCGACCCCATCACGCAGAAATGGTGGGACATGATGGCCGACATCATGGAGGTGAACCCCGACAACTCCCCCGTGAGCATCCCCCTACCCGAGTTGTTCCATCTCGACTAGTCCGTCGATGGGGCTGCGCAGTATTCTTCCCACTGCGTAGCCCTCTTCTTTTGCCGCCTGCCGCAGCTGCTCTTCATAGTAGTAGGCGATGCTGCCCACAGCCCCCAGTGTAAGGTCCTGACGACCATAGGGCCGCACGTTGTGGCTGATGAACTTGCGGAAGTTTTCCACTACGATATTCCTCACCGTCGGCTCCTTCAGGTGGCGATGGATGTACTTTGACAGTGATGCCAACCATCGGTTGGGCATGGGCTGCCGGTATACCTTCGTAATGACGTCGGCCATCGTCATGCCCGTCTCAGCCTCAAACTCCTCACGCGCTCCCTCGTAGAGGCGGCCCTTATACAGGGCGTTGAGGAATTCCTTGCCCAGCGTGGCGCCACTGCCTTCATCGCCTAGGATATACCCTAGCGCAGGAGTGTTCATCACGATGCGCTCACCGTCGTAGAGACAGGAGTTGGCTCCCGTGCCCAGGATGCAGGCCAGCCCCTCGTGGCGTCCGCAGAGGGCACGCGCCGCCCCTAGCATGTCGCTCTTGACACTGACGTCGCCCGCCTTGTCGAACACCTGGCGCAGCAGCCCCTCCATCCTTGCCTCCAGCTCGGGTCTCACGCCGCTGCCGTAGAAGCGTATCGCCTCCACCTCGTCCTTCAGTGCCGGCCGCAACTCTTCGCGCAGGATGCCGAGTATGCTCTCGTCATCCTGGTGAAAGGGATTGATGCCCTGCGTCGTGACCCTGACGTCGCCCAGGGTCCAGTCGGTCTTCGTGCTGCCGCTGTCAGCGATGAGTATCTTAGCCATTTTCCTTCCCTTTGTCAGAATGCCACCTGCTCGTACACTTCCCAGTCGGTCTCTGCCTGCAGGTTGAATACGAGGTCAGTGTTAGTCGAGGTGAAGAGCTTGCCCGCGTATTCCGTCACCATCCTGTTCTTCATCGGCACATCCTTCAGCACCTTCTCGGCAATCGCAGCATCATGACTGTCGTAGGCCGTGAGGGTGATTGTGAGGGTGCCCGTCTCGTTGCGGAGAAAGGTGTAGGCATTCAGCGTGAGCGGAGTCGACTGCCCAGCCACGTCATACATAACATACTGCTTCGAGTTGGTGGTGCCGCCCCACCCTGTCGTGGCATTGAACACGCCCGACTCACCTTCCCAGTACACCCGTATCTTCGCCACTTCCTCAGGCATGCTGTCGTCGTTGATGGTGATGCTCGCCATCGACGTGGCACGCTGCAGCATCAGGTCATACGTGTTCTGGGCTTCGGCCACCGTGAGGTCGTCATAATAGTAGAACGTATCGGAATAGCCTGAGTCGGTGTTAGTGAACTTGATGGCCGCAGGGTCCGACATCGTAGGATTACCGAACGGACAGCTATGAGCCAGTATGAGCAGCTGGTAGGTGCCAGCCCCCAGCGTGGTGGTCAGCTGCCCGAAGCCTGTGTCGCCCTTCTTCTGTGTGAAGCTCTTCACCTTGCTGCCGTCCTGGTAGAACACAAAGCTGATGGTCGTGCAGTAGTCGGCCATGCTCTGCACAGCGCGGGTATCGTTGAAAGGCACAATGTTATATATCGATGTCCTGATCACCACGTTGCCCTGCTTCTCCGGCTGCTCCATGTCGTCATCGTCCATCACGGCCTTCTCGCACGCCGCCAGTTCAGCCATCACCGCAACAACAAGCCATAAGCCAATGATTTTTAAGTATTTCATATAATTTACTTTTAGAATTAGTTACAATTTAAAAACCTATGCTTTCCCATCCAATACGCAGTCGGGGCTTCATCTACCCCTCCCTCGGGGAGGGGGCGGGGGTGGGCCTCTTTCCATCCCGTCCCTTATCCTTCCTACCGCGCCTCTTGCCGTGTCTCCTGCCTTTCGAGGCACTCTTCTCGGCAGCCTTGTATTCAGGCCCCTCGCCGGCACCTTCGGGCAGTGGCAGCTTCTCCACCTCGCGCCCCAGGAACTTCTCTATCTGCATAAACCGCTTTATGTCGCGGTCGTTGACGAAGGTGATGGCCTGACCGTCGCGGTCGGCCCGGGCCGTGCGGCCTATGCGGTGCACATAGTCCTCCGCATCATGGGGCACGTCGAAGTTAATCACGATGCTGATGTCGTCGATATCGATGCCGCGCGCCACGATGTCCGTAGCCACCAGCACATCCACCTGCCCTGCCTTGAACCTGTACATCACGTCGTCGCGCTCCTGCTGAGTGAGGTCGCTGTGCATCGGTGCACAGTTTATCTTCAGATGGCGCAGCTGGCGGGCAATCTCCTTCACCCTGTCCTTCTTTCCGCAGAAGATGATTACGCGCTTCAGGTCGCCGTTCCTGAACAAGTGGTCAATGATCTGCAGCTTCTGCGGGTCGTAGCACACGTATGCCTGCTGCACGATCTTGTCGGCCGGACGGCTCACCTTCAGCTTCACCTCTGCCGGCTTCCTGAGCAGCGTGACGGCCAGCTCCCTGATCTTCGGCGGCATCGTGGCCGAGAACATCAGCTTCTGGCAGTCCTGCGGCAGCAGCTTCGTGATCTGCAGAATATCGTCGATGAATCCCATGTCGAGCATGCGGTCGGCCTCGTCCAGCACGAAGAAGCTCGTGCGTGCCAGGTTCAGGTTGCCCACCTTCAGATGACTGAGCAGCCGTCCTGGCGTGGCTATCACCACAGGCGCGCCGCCCCTCAGGCTCTTCAGCTCTTGGTCGAAGCGTCCGCCGTCGTTGCCTCCATAGACGGCAATGCTGCTCACGCCGTGCAGGTAGTACGAGAATCCCTCCATCGCTTGGTCTATCTGCTGTGCCAGCTCACGTGTGGGAGCCATGATCACGCAGTTGATGGCATCGTCGGGATAATCGTTGTCGTCGAGCAGCGAGAGTATGGGCAGCAGGTATGCTGCTGTCTTGCCCGTGCCCGTCTGTGCGATGCCCATCACGTCGCGGCCTTCCAGCACCAGTGGTATGCACTTCTCCTGTATAGGAGTCATCTCCTCGAAATGCATGTCATACAATGCATCGAGTATATTGTCATTCAGTTGTGTCTCTTCAAATGTCATTTACTATCTTTGTTATTACGGTTGCAAAGTTAATAAAAAATCTGCAAATATGTTCCGTTTTGTAGTTAAAACTACCAAAAACGACACTTTGCATGCTCATTTAATCCAAAATACGATGACCAAAACTCAGCTTAGTGCCCGTTACAGCATAAACCTAGCCTCATTTCCTCACTGACAAATACGCAGGCATTGAGGAATGACACATTAAGTCGATTGTCTATGTATGTCTAGTAATCCCATCATTCCTATTTTTTCTTTGCCTCTAATATATACCTGAACGTGAGGGTGGCGTAGTGATGGAGGAAACTTCGGCCAGACTCGGTGTGGGTGGTGGCGGTGATGACGGAGCTGTAGTCGGTTTCCTTGTTCAGGAGGTCGCGGGCGGCGAGGATGAGTTCGGCGCGGTTCTTCATAAACTTATAGCTGACTTCACCATTGAGGACGAACAGGTTGTTATTCATCGCGTCGGAGAGGTAGCCACGATTCAGGTAGAAGTGCGGGTCAAGCGTAAATGTCCACTGCTTCAGGTGATAGCGGACGTTCAGCTGTGTGGAGTAGCGGAAGATGTTCTCCGTTTCCTGTGCCGCGTCGCTGTAGGCATAGCGTTCCCAGTTGAACTCATGGAAGGACGAGACGGCCAGATGGTCTATCTCATAGATAAGCCCCAGTCTATCCCTCAGATGCGAGGACTGCTGGCGGTTGTAGCTGAGCCCCGTCTGCTCGTCGACCATCGTCAGGATGCCGTATGACGCATTCCAATTCTCAGACAGCGTATTTTGGAATTGCAGGTTCTTGGCCAGCGTGCGGTCGTAGCTCAGTTCCGCGACCCAACTGTTGCCGCCCCTGACGTTCTGCTTCTGCGCCCGATAGCCACCCGTCTGCGAATTGTAATGTAGTACGATGCCGATGGGGTCGTAGGTCTTGGCGGAGTTCACGGCGATGCCGAAAGCCTGACTGCCACGGGTGAGCATGAAGTTATAGCGGAGGCTGGCATTGAGCGTCCGAGTGGTCGTGAGGCCCGGATTGCCTTCGTAGATAAACAGCGGATTGGTGTTGTCGGTATAGGCGATGCAGTCAATGAGGTCGGCAGTGCGCTCGTCGTATGAGACATTTCCTTTCAGGCTCATCTGCTGACGGATGCGGTAGGTCAGTTCCAGCGAGGGACGCAGGAGCAAGAGGTTACGGCGGGCTACGGTGTCAAGGGCAGCACGGCGGTAATCTGTTTGCTCGTGGCGGTGCGTCAGTGCGAAGGCTGGCTTCAGCGTAATCTTCCGTAGCGTCAGGTTGGCATCGGTTTTCAGTTCGTTCAGCCATTGGTCATCCTCTCTGCGGAAGCTGTTGGCCGCGTCAATCACATCGGCCCGCAGGCGTTGCTCATCGCGGAAGTTGTGGTCGTAGGCCGACATCCATTGTGCATGAAACATGGCTTGCTTGGTAAAACCGTGACTGAAGCCGAGCTGTGCGGCGGCGTTCAGGTGGCGATTCGGAGCCTCGTAGCTTTGGCGGTCAGTGGCCTGCGTAGCCGTCTGCTGGTAGCGGTATTCACCTGTGGAGTTGCCGTGCTCCTTTGCGTCAGAGTAGCCTACGCTGGCTCTCGCTGTGATGGAGCCTTTTGGCGTGTAGTAAGTCAGGTTACCGTCGATGGTGCCATTAAACAGTCTCGTTGCCGACAGGGAGCTGAAAGTGGAAGTGTTGACGGGAGTAAGCGAAAGCGTTATTCCCGACGTGCCGTCGCCTACCCGTAGCCTTTCAAACGTCTCTTGTTCCTCGTGCCTGCTGGTCTCGCCTCTTTCATACCCCACATGAGCCGTCAGATACAGCGTACTCTTGGGACTCAGATTAAGGAAAGCCGAGAAGTCGAGCGGTGCCTTGAACTGATGCTCGTAGCTGTCACGCTGGCTGTCAGTCTGCGTGGGGGTGGTACCGGGGAGGAAGGTCTGCACGTTCTCCCAACTGCTTTGCGGCCGGTCAGTATGATTGCCCCCAGCGGTTAGGGTCAGATAGCTGTCGCCCTTCACCTCGTAGTTCGGTCGCCAGGCGTGCTTGTAGCCAACGGATCCCATCTGCTGCCGCACGGCGGTTCCTCCACTCTCTCCTCCAAAACTGCCCATGGTGTGCGTCAAAATTCTTTTGGGTTCGTCGCCCACATGCCCGAACAGCATCACAGGGTCGGAATCGCTTAGGCGCATGCCGTCGAACTCTGCGCCGTAGTGTTTGCTTGTGTAGCCAGTAGCCTCGACGCTGCCATACCAGTTATCCATGAATCCCGGCTTGATTGTCACGTCGAGCACCTGCTGCTGGTTGCCGTCGGCCACGCCCGTGCGTTCTTCCTGTTCACTCTTGCGCTCGTAGGCTTTCACGTCCGCCACGGCTTCCACTGGCAACCGTTTTAACAGCAGGTCCTCGCTCAGTGCCTCCTTGCCGTTCATCCTGATTTGCAATGGTTCACCATTCCAGAGCAAGCGGCCTTCCTCGATGGTCACGCCCGGCAACTTCTGAATCAAGTCCACAAGTCGGTCGCCGTCCTCCATCTGGAACGCGCCGGGGTTGAATACTACCGTGTCGCCGCGCATATAGAAGCGTCGCTGTGCACCCTTTACCAACACCTCCTTCAACAGCACCTCACTGGGCTGTAGCAGGATGTCGTCAATGTGGATAGTGTCGCCCACGTCCGTTCCCTTCATGCGGACGACATTTGTCTTATATCCGAGGAACTTTGCACGGAAAGTGATGTTTGACCCGCCCCAACAACTGTAATTGAAACATCCCAGCGAGTCTGTGTAAACGATGGTGTTCACAGTCACGAAATCAGGAACAGCCTCCGTCACTTCCAGATGGGCACCGTACAACGGTTCGTGAGTTTCTGCGTCGAGCACACGCCCTTTGATGGTGTCGGCGTGAGCGGTCATCGTACTGAGAAAAAGGCACAGCAAGG
>JAEEGK010007686.1_pt1 | contig 25647 bp, 6 predicted proteins | sample 8958771 | NCBI WGS metagenome assembly JAEEGK01 (sample SAMN16246547, study PRJNA631951) | gut metagenome | biome: gut microbiome; feature: rumen; material: SC-attached | host: Bos | place: Iran: Karaj | collected 2018-10
TGCACCCAGGGCGAAGAGGAGCAGTATCTGACCTTCAGGGACAGTGGACAGGTTCACAGGGTGCTGATTGACGATATTCTCTACGTTGAGTCCGAGGACCATTATAAGAGGATCGTCACCTCTCAGGACAATTTCCTTATCCGCAGCACCATGCAGATGTTAAAAGACAGCATTGATCACCCACATTTTTATGTGCTTGGGGTAAAGAGCATCATTAATCTTAAAAGAGTTCTTAAAATAACAAGAGATAGCGTTATGATGGAGAATGGTAAAGAGTTTACAGTGCCAAGAGGAACCTACAGGACCCTCAGTGAACAGGTACTTAAGTATACCTTCTAAAGCAATCTTAAATCGAATATTAATACAAAGGCTTTTTGTCGGGAAGTAGTCAAAATTTGACCTGCTTCCCGGCTTTTTTATGAAAAAATGACCATAGTTCATAAACGTGAATCAGCTCGTGGGGAACATATAAAATTAGTATAACCAAATCATGAAAATAAAAACAAACATTATCAAATAAGCGTAAATTCTGTGCCACACTTATTTAAAACTTCTTACGTAATTGTTAGAATGGTACTGTAACTGTAACCATGGTATTAGGGGGCTTTGGCGAAAAATGGCAGAGAATTTAAATGCAAGAAATGACAGTTCGGTAAATGGTTCGGGTAGTGGAGTAAAGATCAAGTGGTACAGGAAAAAATCGGTCAGGATCGTGGCAGGTATACTTGCATTTTTGCTTGTTGTGACAACAATTGGGTACGCTGCACTCAGAGCAAAGGCTAATTCTCTTTACAATGAGTTCTTAGCGTCAGATGAACTGCTAAGGGAAAAGAGCCTTGAAAATTCATCGGATATTGCTATTGAAGATAAGTATGAGTATCTGACTGAATATACTGAGCTTGTAAATGCTATTGAAAAAAATGATTACAAGTCTGCTATTGATAAAGCTAATAAGCTGATGGCGGAAGAAGAGGATGAGGAAATAAAAGCCGGATTCCAGGAGCTTTTGTGTGAGCTGTATTACAACACAGGCCAGTACCAGGAGTCTGTGGATGCAGCGAATAAGCGCCTTGCATTGCCTGGACAGCCTGAGGCTGTTATGTATTTTGTTTTAGGGCTTAGTAACATCCAGCTTCAGAACTACAACGATGCTATAGACAACCTGACTAAAGCTAAAGAGCTAAATTATGAGGATGTCGATTCCATTAATCTTCAGCTGGCTTTAGCTGCATATTCCACTAAGGATTATGAGAAGGCGGCAGCTTATGCAGAGGATTACCTTGGAGGCAGTGCCCAGGACGATGCCAATTTATGCAGGTATATAGCAGCTCTTTCTAAAATGAATCTCACCGATTATGAGGGAAGCATCAAATATCTTGATGAGATTATTGCAAGTGAAGAAGACAGTGAGCTCTATTATTACAGGGGCATCGACAATATGGCCCTGGAGAACTATGAAGCCGCTGTAGAGGATTTTAAGCACTGCGAGGAAATGGGTAAAAAAGATACAGATGTCTATTATGATCTGGGAATATGCCAGATATCCATTGGTGAAGTTGATGCAGGAGTAGAGAACCTTAAACTGGTTATCCAGAAGAACGATAGACAGGAGCTGACAACAGCTGCATCAAACATATTAACAGCAATTACTCAGGGGGATTGATTATGAAGAACAGGGTGGTAAAGATAATCCTATCATCTGTTCTTATATGCAGCTTTATCTGTGGTTGCTCAGGGGCTGCACCGGAGCCGGAAGAAATTGTTGTAACAGACGACATTGCCCGGGAAACCGAAGCTGATGAGCAAGATGAGATAAGGCAAGAGACTAAGGAAGATGAGGACAATGAGGACAATGATGCTTACACTAATGAGGCATTTTGGTTCTGCGACGACGATGCTATCGTTAATCAGAAGGCGCAAAAGGTCTTTGAAGATATAAGCAGAATAAACGGCGGTAAAGAGATTATTGTTACGGATGATAAGGGGTACATTACATTTCTTATCGGATCAGTAATTGAAAAGCAATGCATCACTGAGCAGGACTTCAACGAAGCATTGGAAGCAGTACTCCCAGCCCTTAGCCCCAGAAGTGACCTTCAGTTTAAACTGGTTGAATGGCTGATTGACGATAAGGGTAATAGATTTGTCAATTTTAAAGAAGTCTTTGGCGAGGATATTAATGATATCAATACAGTAAAACTGTTTTTTGACCCGGAAGGGAAAATGTATGGATTGTCTTCTACCATTCTTCCTTTTTCTAACACCTCCGGAGAAGAAATAGACGATAAAAAGGCGGTTGATATCGTAATCGATCACATGTCGAAAGATGATCCGGGCGTAACCTACACCGTGGTTCCCGATGGAGTTAAGCGTAAATTTACCCATCAGACGAATCCATACTCCGGAGTCGAATATTTAAAAGAGGTCTATGTTGTAACGACAAATAATCCTCATCAGGGTGAGAAAACTTCTGAGGCGCCGTATCTTGACCACAGGGTTGGTCTGCAGGGGGCATATATGGATAGTACTCCTGCATATGTAAATAGTGAGGTTGATAATAATAGAGATTATGGAATTCTGGATAAATGGTTTTCCAGGGCCAGTATAACAAGTTACAAAACAAGTGTCATTCTTGGAGACGGGATACAGCGAGATATTGAAGTGCCGGTAGTCTATGATGACGGGATGTATTATTTGGAAGACCCCAAAAGAAAGATGCTCTGTGCAGAGTACTATGATTTTAAGTACAAAGATACTATTAGGGTTATAAGTTCCAAGACTAATGATGATTGGGAAATAGATGATGTGGTTGCATATTACAACTATATCAAGTGTTATGATTTCTATGACGACGATGGCTGGACGGGGCCGGACGGAGTTGGCGGACAGACTGTTCTGCTTATGGATTACGTAGATGAAAATAAGCAGCCCATAGACAACCTGTGTTATTTGGGGAGGCTCGAGAATGCCCATCTGTTTGTGGCAACTTCTGAAGGTGATGGTTACAGTATGTCCATGGATGTGGCAGGTCATGAATATTCCCATGCAGTTACAAGTTATGCTGTAAGTGGAATTATGTACAAAAATGAAACGGGTGTTATCAATGAGGGCATCTGCGACATTATGGGGGAACTGGTAGAGCTTAAAGACTGTGAAGAAAAGGGTATTGAGCTGCAATTAGGAGACATATTTGCTATGGGGCAGAGTACGGGGGTGGCAATCAGAGACTTATATATGCCAACGCTTAGGGAACAGGCTTCAGAAGTTGGTGGTTTATACTTTGTACCGTCTGTTTCTATACCGGATGATATCAATGACCACGGCGGTGTACATATAAATAGTGGTATCGTTAGTAGTATTTGTGGGGAGATGTATTTTGATAAGCAGATTCCGATCGCTGTTTTGCAGGATATCTGGGAAGTGGCCTTCAGCCTTATGACTCCCGCAAGTGGATATGAAGAACTGGCTAAGATACTTCCACTGGCCTGTGAGATGAGTGGGTATCCGGAGCTGATAGACGATGTAAATGACATGGTATTGACAAAGCGACTTGGAAGTCAAGATCCTTTTGAAGCCTTTCCGGCTGGATTCGTACAGGTTAAGTTCACACTCCCTCCATGGATTGACTGGACCAGAACCAGAATGGTAATGAGAGATCTGTACAATTATACTTTTGTGGGATGGCCGCAGAAGGGATCTAATACCATCTACATGGTAGTTGATGAGGGCAGCTATCAGATTCAGCTTACGGAATTTGATATACATGAGAACGCCATTGGATCCTGGATATACACATTAGATGGCTGGAGTAGCAATAAAGATGCTAAGGCGTCATATGTTATTGTGTCTGCAGACAATCAGGGGGTTATTCTTGAGCCTATGAAGCTCAATTGAATGTACATGTTAATTTTTTTCTTATGAGGGTGTGCCTATGAAAAAGACAGTTAAACTTATGCTGATAGCGGGAATGGTGCTGATGCTTTCCTGCTGCTTTGGAGTAAGGGCCTATGCTGAGGAGGGTAAAGAGGCTGCTGATGCGGTAGCTGCAGAGACACCTCCTGCAACTGAACAGTGGACGGATCCTGAGCCCAAAGAAGAACCAAAGGAGCCAGAACCGGAGCCGGTTGAAGAGGTCAAGGAAGAGACCGCGGAAAACGTCGTGGTTAACGCGATCCAGGAGCAGGTCGACAAGGCCATTGAGGAGATGAATACCTCTGGCGGAGACGGATACGTAAAAATAGATGAGGGCAACTATGAGGGCGACGTAACGATAGCTGTTCCAGGTGAGCAGACAACCATCACGTCTGACCAGACCCTGTATCTGCTTGCCCCTGGTTCGTATAAAGAGAATGATGGCAAGATCGATGCACAGAGCATAGATGCTACAGCTGATGGAAATACCACCATGAATGGAAATGTCAACATTGATGGCATTAACGTTATTCTGGCAGGTGTTTATTTCTCATTGGGAAATTCTATTGGAGTTAAGAATTCTGAGACCTCGATATATGGAACAACTCAGGATGATAACATAACTGTTGACATCCAAAAAGACGGGAAGGCTCAGGTAAAGACCGGAGAAGGTGCAGACACGATATGGGTGGAAACGGAAAACGTCGTCTTACCTTCATCTGACGACGCCAACACGAATAGTGGAAATAAGGAGGTCACCATTGATGGCGGTGAAGGAGCTGACATTATCAACATTGATATGTCGGTAGGTGGTGATGAGCATAATGATACCAGTGGCCAGGCTACGCAACCTGCGGAGATTATCGTAAACGGTGATGAAGAAGACAGGGTTAATCTGTCTGGTGATCTGGATGAAAGCACAATCGATACAACCATGCACGCCAAGGATGATCAGGTTGATGACGCTAAAACTAAAACTTATGTCCAGAAGACTGATAACGAGAAAAATGAGTATACAGTAAATCTGGTCGGCAACAAAGTAGCAGGCAATAACTCAAAGCTTCGTACTGTTGTAAAGACTAAAGGAGTTACTACTTTTACTGATGAACTTGCAAATAAAATAGAAGTGGAGGTAACCCAGAACAATCTCGATACCAAAGTTACAGAGAATTGTTTCACAAACTACCACTATAAACCTGCAGACGGAGAGACAGTGTCCTTAACAGTTGCAAAAGCTACTGCTGATATGGCTGCCAAGGCAATGTTTAATCCGCTTGTTGTCGGCGAAGCAAAAAAATCAGTCAAGATCGGTAATATTACAACCAATGGCATGAATCTCATGATGATTGGTGATTCGATTACCATTGATGGCAATATAGATGCTGGAAACGGCACTGTAATGGCAAGAGCCGCGGATGATGATCTGAATATCAATCTGTCCGGTCTTGTACCCAAGTCCATACAGCAATATCTTCCGGATTCTGTGACCGTACCACTTAATACGAAGTATTCGATCTTTAGTGTTAAGTCTGCGGCAAGCATTACTCTTAATGAAGGAAAGACCATCAGCGCTAAGAACGTTGATCTTCAGTCTACCAGTTTGCAGAGTAAACCCCTTGTGCCTGCAGATCAGTTTGAGTGTCTTGAGGGCTTTGATTTCGTCGTGGTTAAAGTTGGCGATGCTATGGTGAATCTAAGCGGTACTATTAGTGCTACCAATGCACTGATCAGCAACGCTTATTCATCAATAAATGCAACGGCCAACAATACAAAGGCGGCAGATTGGTATATTCCGCTTGCTACGGCTGTGCTCCTTGGAGAAGCAGGTGTGCTTGTAAATAAGGCAGCGCAGCTTGCTGCAAATGCGATCAAGCTCCTGTCAGACAGTGTGGTGAAGCTCAAAGTATCGTCAACTGTTGGAACAGTTCCGCTTTCAATGGCAGTGGCTGCTATTACCAATGATTCCAACGTTACTATTGAAGGCAATGCGGAGGTAAAACCGGCCAAGTCATTTAGCGCTGTGTCCGGAGGTAAGCTGATTGCCACCACAAAGTCTCAGGCAAGAGATAAAGAAACCAAGGATGAGGCTAAGAATAAGGATGCAAATGACAGCAAGAGCGAGGATACAGATACAACTAAAACTAAGGAAAAGAGTGCAAACCTCTACGGCGGTTTCATAGCTGTATCCGTTGCTATCCAGAACGTGGCTACAAAGGTCCTTGAGCATGCAAGTATAACAGGAGAAGGTGCATGTAAGAATATAGCACTTCGCTCCGATGCCTTTGAAAGTGTTGTTACGACAGCAGTTTCATCTGTTCCAAGCACAACACCTAAAAAAGATGGAAAAACTAAGGATGCTGACAATGGAAAGGTTGCCTCTAATAAGGAAACAAAGTCAGACAAAGCAGGCGATGACTCCAAGAATACATCCGTTGAAAATACCAAGAAAAATGCATCAAATCTTTTAGAAGCATCAAAGAAGCCTGACCAAAGCGCTCAGGCTGGAAAGAAGCTTGACGAGAAAGATACGAAAAAAATAGACAAGCTGAAAGAAAAAGTAGACGGTTCGGAAAAGGGCGGAGACGGCGACGAAAAGACCAAGGATGAAGAGGAAGAATCCCTTGGCCTCGATAAGCTCTTTGACGAGGGAACAAGCAGTGCAGATGTAAAGAAGGACGATAAGTCGTCCACTACAGATAAAAAGAGCCAAACTCAGCTTACCGGTGCATTTGCAGTGAATGTTTTGACAAATAGAGTAATGACGCTGATCAACACTACCGAAGAAGTGATCGCTGAAGGTGGAGCTGTTGGTGTTATTTCTAATGGAATGACATATTCCAAGGCGGTTGCCAATGCACAGCAGGTTACAGATGATAATAGTGATGCCGGCGATGGCGCAGACAAGAGAAACGCTCTTGGTACAGCGGTAGCAGTCAATGTTACCAAGGCATACACCACAGCTGAAATAAGAAGTGGCAAGGTTGTAGCTGACGGCGTTTCAGTTCGTGCCCAGAGCGGAGGAAACAAAACTCCCGTAACTGTCCATACCGAAGCTGTAGCAGGTATCAGTGATGGAGATAAATACGGAATAGGAGGCTCGGTTGCTGTTGATGTTTCATCTATCAAGACCAAGGCACTTGTCTACGGCACTATTGAAGGTGAAGCCAAGAAAGGTCTGGTAGTTAACTCCAAGGCAGCTGAGAGCATTAAGACCGTATCCACAACCAAAGAAAAAGTAAAGAGTGGTACCGGAGTCGGTGTTGCAATAGCTACCGCAGTAAATGGTGTGGATACACTCGCAACAATAGGAACTGAAGAAAATCCTACTATAATTAATGATTCTTATTCAGCTATAACAGTTAAAGCTGATAATGACCTTAAGGAAGACGTTTCGGCGACTACCGGAGCAACAGCAAAGGTTGGAGTATCACCGGCTGTAGCAGTTGATGTTAGTGGTGTTTCTGCTGAGAGTAAAGCATATTTAAGACCTGCAGAGAAAGCGACATCACCTATATCACTGTCAGGGAATTTCACAATGGATGCAAAGAGCAGCGCAAACCGCACTGTTTCTGCTGACGCGTCCTCAAATTCAACAGCAGGCAACTATTCGGGAACAATAGTTGTTTCTGTAATAAATGATAATGCAAATGCCACATCAAAGAGCAATCTTAAGGCCAAGAACATTAAGGTGAATGCAGTTTCAAAGAGTAAGCTCAGTAAGGCCACGGCCAGAGCAAGCTCACAGGGTGCAAAGAAGGCTGAAAAGAAAGACAAGGATGATGGCAAAGGAGACAGTAAAGGAGACAGTAAAGACGGTGATCAGGACAAGCAAGCCGATGAGGCCATTGACGGCGCAAAAGAGCTCTCGAAGGATGCAGATTCTAAGAATGTCAATGAATCAGCTGTAGATAAGCTTACAAAGGATCGTCAGAAGGGGCAGACCGCTGAGGGAACTGTCAGCGTGGCAGCAGCTTTTGTTGTTAATGTTATGAAGAACAGCGCAGAGGCAGCTCTTTTAGGCGATGTCTCAGCTGAAAAGGGAGACATTTCAGTAACATCAACAAATCTGACTGATGACTATGCAATGGCAGATGCTTCAGCAGTTTCAGCTAAGTGCAAAGAAGACGGAACAGAACATCAGGACAATAAGGTAGGCGTTGGCGCAGCAGTAGCAGTCAATGTTCTTGGTATTGTCAACAAGGCTTATATCGAGACTTCGTCAGACATTAAGGCAAAGTCAATAACTGTTAAGGCAACAGGCGATAAGAAAAAAGAAGAAAAGAAAGACGATAAGAAGTCTGATAAGAAGGACGACAAGAAAGAAGAACCCAAGGAGGTAGATGTACCCAATACTGTAAGGGTATATGCTGTTTCCGGTGCGGGCGCTTCCAATGTTGGCGTGGCAGGAAGTGTGGCTATTTCCAGAACAAGTGGAGATATCGACGCTCACATAAAATGCGTCAAAGACGGAGTGCTTAAGAGCATAACAACAACTGAGGGAAATGTAGAAGTTCTTTCAGCAATCCCTCATGATGAGCAGATAATTGCTTCTGCATCTCTTGTTAAGAAGGACAAGAAGCCTGACAAGAATGAAAAGGAAGGTGAAAAGAAAGCTCAGGAAGATGCAAAAGAAGCTAAAGACGGTACCCAGGCAGCCAAGACAATTGACAAAGAGGGCACGAACAAGGGTAAGGAAGATAAGTCTTCAGAGGAGAATGAGAAGCCTGAAAAGGATGATAAGAATAATCCGAAGAATCCTAGTGATAAAGGAAAATCTGCGTCTGAAGCTACAGCAACGGCAGTTGGTGTGGGCGCTTCCTTTACACTCAATATCTCCAGTCTGACCACGAAGGCTTATATCGAGGCAGCCAAGGTTACATCATCTAAGGATGTAAAGATTGAAGCAAAAGAAAATATTGAGAGAAAGCTCTATTCTGTTGCCGGTACAGATCCATTCACAAAGGGAGCAACAGCAAACAAGGGCGTTGATGCATCAGTTTCTATCAATATTTCTAATGATGAAGTGACAGCATTTGCTGAGAAAAACATTGAAATAGCAGCCGACGGAGCATTTAAAGAGGCGTCTTCCCACAAGGCAAACACAAGGGTAAAAGCTAGTGGCTTTGCGGTTGGAAACCAGGCAGCTATTGGTGCTTCGATTGCACTTAATATATCAAATGCAACCGTAGAGAGCAGATTTATAGGAAATGCTGCCGCAGAGGACGGAATATCCATCACATCCAAGACAGAGGATGTTGATTATAGTACTTCCCTTGCAAGTGCTATGGGAACTACTAATGACAAGTCCAAGGAAGACAGTGACAAGCAGCCCGGTGACGACAACAAAGATAATAAGACTGCAACTGATATCAACAAAGCACTCAATGATAACAAATCAGAGAAGTCTGAGGGTGAAGCTTCCAATTCTAAAGCTGTATCCACGAACCTCCTTAAGACCCAGGATGTTAAGACTGAGTCCACAGAGAAGAACTCCAAAGTGGGCAGCGAAATTGCTGAGGCAGAGACAGCAGCTAACGCTGAAGCAGCCCCTGCCATCTCAGATGGCAAGTCTGGAACTGACAAGGTTGAGGACGGAGCACAGGGAACTCCTGAAACAAAGATAGCTGTAGCAGCAACAATAGGAATCAACATCACAAAGCACATTGCAAGAACTCTGATCAATGCAAATCTTGATGGCAAGGGTGATGATGTTGAACTTACTGCTGAGAATTCTGCACAGTACTCAGCACTTGGAACAGGTCTTACCATGACTCAGTTCCCGGGAACAGCAACAGTTGCAGCAGGTGTTGCTGTTGCAATCAACAATAATGAGGCTTTGGTAGTTATAGGTGACCGAAGTAAGATTAAGTCTGTTACGGGAGATGGAGACGATGTAGAAAGAGGCGATATCGAGATTTCTGCTAAGATGTCCAACAACACAGAGAATGCGTATATGGCATCTCAGGCTGTATCCGGAAGTATCGCCAGAAAGTCATCAAAGGGTGACAATGCCGGTAAGGTTAATGTTTCCGGAGCAGTGGCAATCCTTATAACAAAGGCAAAGGCTAATACAACAGTTGGGCCAGAGGTAGTGATCGATGGTGCCGCCATCACTATTTCTGCTGAAGATGATTACAAGCATCATATAAGAGCAGGAAGTCTTGGATATGCCACAGATACCAACGTTGGTGTAGGAGCGAGCTTTGCTATGCTTTATGCTAACGACAATATCGATGTCAAGGTGGGTGATGGTGTTTCCATTACCGGAGAATCTCTGAAGGTTACAGCTACCAGAAAGAACGATGATGTGACTAAGCAGCTTTCAGGTCTTCTTAAGTACATCACAATGGGAATGACTGTATATAGCGCTTATACGGACGACAAAGTTGTTTCAACAAAAGATGATAAAAAAGGCAATAAGGAAGTATCGCTCAAGGAACCTGATCTAAAGAGCATGGAAACCATCGGCGCTGCCTTTACAGCTATCAATGTGTTCATCAAGGACTCTTACCACATTGAATCCTTCTCAGGAAGCTATGTAGGAGGAAGTGGCAAGCTCAATGCAGGCGGTGCAGTATCCCTGGGATTCCTTAATTCAACGGTAAGTTCACAGGTTGGTCAGCGCGTAAATATCAACATTGTTAAGGCTAAGCAGAAACCTTCAACTACCGGCGATAAGAAGGAAGAAGGTAAGAAGGAAGGGGATAAGAAGGAAGAGGAAAAGAAGGAAACAGATGTTGTTATAAGTGCAACCGATGACAGTCTTACCGGAGTTTACAGTATCGGTGTTCTTGCAAGTTCGGCCAAGGTTTCTGCAGGCGGATCGATTGCGGTAATTATAAACAACAGCACCGTTGATGCAAAACTGGGTAGCGGCGCAAAGATAAATGTTGCTGACGGTGGATTTAAGTTATACGCATCCTCAAAGGACAGCAATCTGCTGGCAACAACATCAGCTTCAGTTACCACCAAGGGTAATGGCTTTGGCGGCAATATAAATGTTTATGTAAACAAGGTAAAAACAACCGCGGATGCTCAGCCAAATGCTGATATAAATGCAAGTAAGGACATCACCATAGCTGCAGAGAGCGGCGGTGATAATCTCCTTATCGTAGGCGGCGTTCAGGGCGGAAAAGAGACTGTTGCAGGCGGAACAATCAGCGTTGCAGTATTTAGTGGAGAAACACAGGCTAAAGTAGCTGATTCTAAGCTTACAACAGAAAAAGGAAATGTGGTTATAAAGGCTCACTCTGATGAATCAGCTTTGAGCATACTTGCAAGCGCTTCAGCGTCAGTCAGCAGCAAGCCAAGTGTTGCTGGAATAATTGACATCAAGGTGGCAAATTCAGTAATCAGGGCAGTTGCAAAAGCTTTGAATATCACGGCGAAGAGCGGTGATGTCAGCATTGTTGCAGATACAAAGTCAAAGCTTACAACAATAGATGCATCACTTGCACTTTCGCTTGGAAGTGTTGCAGCAGGCGGACTTGTTGCAGTTAATGTTGTAAAAAGAACAATAACTGCAGTGATCGACGGCGTGAACACCATATCCGCTGCCGGCAATGTGCTTATAAATGCATTTGCAGATGGCGGTTCTGTAAAGGTCCTGGCTTCTGGTCAGGTCGGAGGAAACTCTTTTGGCGGTGTTGTTTCTGTAGATGTTGAGAACAATACTATTACAGCAGGCAATCTTGAGGGCGATAAGTCAACAGTATCTGCAAAAGGTTCTATAGGAATATCTGCCGTGGCAGATCTGGTAAGTACGCTCATAATCGGTCAGGTTAATGGTGCACTCACTACAGGTGTTGGCGGTGTTATCAGCACTGTAGTTATAAACAACACTATAACTGCAGGGCAGTTTGGTGACTTTGGAAGTGAAGGCAGCAAGATACTTGAAATGCCATCATTGAGCCAGGGCACAGGTCCCGACAGAAAGAGAAAGATCAGAGGCATAGCAGTAGATGCTTCTGAGAGACAAAAGATTAATACTGTAACTATCGCAGGTGGCGGAGCGGCAAGTGTAGCTGTCAGCGGCGTTATCACAACACTGGTGGCAGGCAGCAGGATCAAGTCACAAAGCAGAGAGGGAAGTACACTAAAGGCAGTAAGAGCAGATGGAGCCAGCGATGACGGCTCCGTACCTCTGGCGATAGAGGTCGTTGCCTATGATTCTGCAAAGATAATTGATGCAGCAGGTACTCTTAATGGTTCAGCATCAGCTGCTGTTGGCGCAACAGTTGCAGTCCTTACTTACAATGCGACAGTTGACGCCCAGATGAATGCAGCCAGCGTTAACCTGGATACAAAGGGTAAAGAAGGAGGCATTAGAGTTCAGGCTTATAAGGATGACAATCTCTTCATCGTGGCAGCCGGATTAGCAGGCTCTGGTAGTGCGGCAGTTGGAGCAACTCCGGTAGTTGCGGTCTACAAAAACAATGTATCTGCTAAGCTTAACTCACCAAGTGTTGTTTCAGTAACTAAGAACACAACACAAAGCAATGGTGAACCGGCAAGAGAATCTGTTCTTGTAAGCTCAAATGCTATTTCAGACGTCAGTGTACTGGCCGCAGTTGCAACAGGAAGCGGTTCTGTAGCAGTGTCGCCTGCAATTAGCGTTATATATTTCTATAACAGCAGTACTGCAGACATCGTAAACTCAAAGATTGACTGTGGCTCACTGGTAGTTGAATCAAACACAAGAGAGAAAATCAACAACTTTGATGCAGCGTTAAGTGGCTCCGGATCAATAGCAGTTGGAGCTGGTGTTGCTGTTGTTATTACTGATGTAAACTCAAAGGCATTTACTGAAGGAACAACAATTAATGCCCACAAGGATAATGGTTCATACACAAGCAGAGTAAGAATCAGAGCCAAGGATGAATTTGAACTCTTATCAGTTGAGGGTGCAGTTGGTGCCTCAGGCGCAGTCGGAGTAGGCGCAAGCGTACTTGTTGCAGTAACTCACAACAAAATAAATGCATATGTTGGAAATGGCACAGAAATTAATACTCAGGATGCCTTTGAACTTGTGGCTGATTCTGACAGATATATTTCGGGATACTCACTGAGCGTTGGCGCTGGCGGCGGTGCAGTTGGAGTAGGAGCTGCTGTGGCAGTTGTTGTAGCTGGTACTGGGCTTGATATTGACACGGCAGAAGCCATCACAAAGGCAAATCTCAATCCTGGAAATTCAGTAAGGGATGCATTTGGAAAATCAGACTCAAGAGCAGCTAAGTCGTCAGACTCAGGCAGCCTTGTCAATGATCTTAATAATTCACTGAGTCCACAGAGACAGAGTGCAAATTCTGTTGCAACTTCGGCTGTTCCGGGTGGTGATTACGGAAATCTTGGCAAAAACTTTAATGAAGATACCGGCGAGCAGATTTCTTCTTCACTGAAAGGAAAGATAAGTGATGACAGCGACAAGGTATCTGCGACCGTTATGACCGCAAATATCACAGCTGCATCTGTAAAGGTTAGTGCAAGAGAGAATGTCAATTCATTGCTCATAACCGGTGCAGTTTCAGGTGGTATGGATGCAGGAGTGGGTGCGGGTATTACAGTAGCTCTCATTACATCTAATGTCCTGGCAACTGTAAGCGAAACTGCCAATATCACATCTACCGCTTCAGACATAGCTGTTATATCAGAACTGTCTCACGGCAAACGAAGCGAATGGTCACTTGGCGAATTGATCTTCAGCCATGGCGGCAAATCATTCGCTGCTAATGATATCTATAATAAGGCTGCCCAGGCAGAAAAAGACAGCAATGGAAAGTCACATTCTTTGGCAACTGACTATGGAATGATGCTCATATCCGGAGCCGGTGGCGGTGGCCTTGCAGGTGTTGGCGTTAATGTTGCATACTATAACAACTCTGCAGTTGTTAAGTCGATTGTAAGTGGAACGCTAAATTCCGCAACGGATAAGGCTAATAACATCATTGTAAAAGCTTCGGTTGCTGATACGAATCCGGGCGCATCACCTGATGCATCGGGTAAAGTTACAAGAGTCGGTACATTCATCGTCGGTGTTGGCGCCGGTCTTGTAGGTACCGGTGTAAATGTGGCTCTGGCAACAAATAATGCTGAGGTTACAGCAGGCTTTGAGTCGCAGACGCCTAAGACAAGTCATCTTAAATCCGGCTCATTACATGTTCTTGCTGAGACTAAGGTGGATCTCATTTCTGTCAACGGCGTTGTTGCAGTAGGCGCTGTTGGGGCAGGAGTAATAGTAGCCATAACCAATAACAAAGTTGAACAGCAGGCATTTATTGGAAAGAATTATTCTTTCGATTATGACGAATCTGGAAACGGTAACAAGAATAATCGTATTGAGGGTATTGTTGAATCCGAACTAGAGTCCTACTTCGCAGGACTTGCAGTCGGTGCAGTCGGTGCAGGCGTGACTGTAGTTATTGCAAACAACAATGCTCAGAACAGAGTGATTGTAGAACAACAATCAGACACAGGAATTCGTCTCGATAACCTTACTCTTATAGGGTCCATTAAGGGAGATACGAAGGTAATCGGTGCAGTTGTTGCAGCAGGTGCCATAGGTGCAGATGCAGCAGTTGCGCTGGCACTTCAGAACGCAAAGAACAACGTGAATATTCATGACACCTCTTTGTGTATTAAGAACGGCCTTCAGGTTATCGCACAGATGAAGGGTCAGGCTAACTGTAACGTTGTAAGCTTGAATGCAGGAGCAATAGGTGCTGGTGCAACAGTAGCACTTTCAATGATCAAAGCCGACAACATTGCAGGAATAAACCAGAGTGGTGGCCGGGTTATTGAGGCTGGAGCTGTCGTGGTTCATGCAGGTGGCCAGGATGGTGTTCCGTATGATTCGACCGCAGTCACAACAATAGTTACAGCAGGCGCTGGAGCAATTGGCGCAGCAATCAACTATGGCTATGCATCCAACAAAGCTACAAATCATGCTGTATTTAGTACAGCAGGCGATGTAAAGGCCGGAAGTGTAACAGTTAATGCAGATGCAAAATCCAAGTCACTTGCAGTTGCAGTAGGTGGTGCGCTTGGTGCAATAGCTGGAAATGTATCTTATGTGAAGGCAATACTGAAGGCCATAGACAAGGCTGAATTCAAGGTGAGCAAATCACCTAAGCTTCAAATTGGTTCCTTGGGAGTATTTGCAACTCACAACGATGCAGATACGCGTCCTGATACAGTGACAATAAATACTCGCATACCCGCTATTGGTGAAAAGACCATTGAGCCACAGGCTGCGGCAGATGCACGTATATTCGCTGGATCAATCGGAGCAGGTGCAGTGAGTGCAAATTATGCTACAGCAACGAATGATTCTACCGTCCTTGCAACGATTGATCTTGGAAATGAGAATGTCACCGGAGAAATCGGAGGTGCCGATAAAGACATCAACGCTATGGTACGGGCTGTAAGCACTGCTTATGCAAGAGCAGCTGCTGCAAATATTTCACTGGCAGATTTTGGCGCAGTGAACACAAATGCTGAAGCACTTGGAACCTTTAAGGCTACATTTACCGGCCCTAAAGGCGCTATCAAGACTAATGCCAATAATCTTAATGTGACTGTTGATTTTACTGCAAATGCAGATGCAATGACAGAACCTTGCGTGCAGGGAATCAAGGTAACAACAATTTCCAGCAATGGAAACAGTGCAATAGCAAAAGTATCTATTACTGCTGAAGCATCTCTGAAGGCATCACCTTCTAATGTGAGCGGCGATATCAACGTAAAGAGTACCGGAAATGTGACTTCACACGCGAGAATTGTCGGCACAAAGATCAACGTATCAGGTGCCCGTATCGGTGCAGATGTTGTCGAAGCAACAGCAGTGGTAAACAATAATGCATACTTTAAAAGTGGCATCGAAGACAAGGTAAACGCAAACAACATTTATATCTGGGCAGTACTTGAGAATGTTGATGTGCAGGCAAGAGGCGGAGCAAGTTCATCCGGCGTTAAGGTTGAGCTGCTGGGTGGCGGAATTGCTACAGTTTCATCTTCTTCTGATATCACAAACCTGGCAACTGTTGAAAACTCTCAGATGGTCGCAAAGGGAACAATCAGTATAAGATCAGATGTTGCCAAACTTGATGCTCAAACAGGTCTTTCTAATGCAAATGCTGTAAAAGTTGAGGCTGTTGCGGATGCTCCTGATTATAGTATTGGTGTAGTATCAGCGCAGGCGGTGAAGACATCTGTAGATTCTGAAAGTACAGTAAGAACCCATATTAGGGGAATTACATTCATGGAGGCTTCTCAGATTGATATTATATCTGCAGACAATACGGTTGTAACTTCCACAGGAAGTGCACCTCAGGTCAGCGTAACAGTAGTCGGCGGTGAGAGTGTGAGCGTAGTAAGCCAGACTGCAAAGAAGAGAACAAGGCTTGTTGAGACGATAATAGAAGGCAATGTATACCTGACAACAACCGGACTCCACAGTGCTGAAGAACTTGAACAGATCCGTAGTACAAGACCTTTGGCTGATAATGTTACAATCAAGGCTCTTTCAAATCTGGATGTATATGCTAAGCTTGGCAGCATGCAGAATTATTCAGGAATAAAGCTTGGGGCATACAAGCTGGCAACAGATATTGGAGATGTAACAGCAAATATCAGATTCAATGGAGTTATTGAAACCCAGGGCGATGCGGTAATACATGCAGAAAATAGGATCCTGTCACACAATGACGACCTTAAGGCTATAAATGCGGGGCTGATCGGAGCAGGAACATCAATAGTTTCCGGAAGCATAAATGCCCAGAACGCAACTATAGAGCTGTCAAGTCTTGCTAATAGTGCTCCTAGCTCAATAACTGCTTCACTTGGCAACGTTAACATAAGCGCAATAACTTACAGCCAGATGCATTCCGTTATTGAAAGCAGTGATTATGGTCTTGGCACCAAGAGTGGAATTGAAGCGGTTAATAGTCTTTCAAGAAATACACAGGTTACTGTTGCTAATGTAGAGATCTTAGGTGCCGGTAATGTTGGTATTTATGCGGACGCTAAGCTGGCGGATATTCAGAGCAAAGCTACAGGTCAAGCAGGAGGCGCCGCTCAGAAGGCACTTCCAACATCAACCATCAACTACACTGAAAAGACAACTGTAAGATTAGACGGAAAGAACAAGATTACAGCTCAGCTTGGTGCAGCAGATGTTGTTGCTCAGAGTGCATCAGACCTTCAGTCATTTGCAGAATATACTATGACCGGTGGTATTGAGAGCAACAATCCTAAGGCTGTAATAAACAGCAAAGTGGATCTGATGGTTGTTATTGGAAAGGACAGCGAAAGCCCGACATCAATCTTTGGTGCAGATGTATTTATAGCAGCACATGTTGATAAACAGAATCATGTGGCTACCTCAAGAGCACTTACGAGGTCATTCGCAACCTTTACTGAGGCAAAGAGCGAGATCACATCCAACAATAATATTCTCGTAGACATTGGAAATGCAATTATTTCCGGATATGAGACACTTGGAATCTATGCTCTTGCAAAAGACCTTCACGAAGATGCTATTTCCTTTGCATCAATCAAGGGTGTTACCGGTAAGGTATACAGCCATTCCAAGATAGAAGGCGGAACGATCGGCACTATCTATGTAGGAAATGATAAGTACAAAGCAACTCTGGCAGGACCCGACGTCGTGATCATGAACGGCTTTGACAAGAACTTTAGTGTTGACAACAACATTAAGCGCGACGCAACAGCGGACGGACAGACAATCACCAATTGGGTAACCCAAAAGATTCAGAAAGTCGAAACCGTTGTTGACAAGGTGACAACATGGATGCCTTGGCCTTTCAAGAACATCATCAGATGGGTAACCCGAAAGGTTGTCAAGGTTGTCACAGAGACTGTCAAAGTTGTTACTTACTCGGATGCAGTAGCATACAAGGAGGGCAGTTACAAAGTTGCCGGAGATGTGAAGGTTAACATCGATCTTTACAGCGGTGAATTTGCAGCCGGAATAACAATTCTTATTGACAAGGATAAGAGAGTGGTTGCCACCGGTATACCAAGGCAGGATATTTCAAAGTATATAAAGGTCGAAAATCACCAAGTAACAATAGCTGACATTAAGGAGACCAAACAGGGCAAATTTACGATCAATGCATTTGACCTGGCGGCTTCTGGTACGGTCAGACTCATCAACAGTGCTTACATCAGTTCACTTACTATTGATAACTACTCAGGACTTCCTTTGTATATCAGGGATATTTACATGGTAGAAACTGTGGAAAGAACAAAGGCAGAGCTGGAGCAGAATCCACCTATAGCGCTTTCAATGCCTGAGGGTGTCAAGCTTACATTTGGACCTGCAAGTTACTGTAATGTAGTTATCAACACTCATGGCAGTAAATTGGTATTCCGAAGGGGCGTTAGAAAAGGTAATAATGAATTCCTGGATTTTGATGCCGGACAGGGTAGTATCGTGATCAACTGTGATGGTGGTGGCGTCTATACAGAGCCTTCTGCATTTATCGCAGCTAACAAGGTTGTCATCAATGGTGCGAGGGAAGTTAATAATGTCTGGCCTAGTGGCAACGGGTTTAATATAAGACTCTTTGAAATTGTTGCGGTGGACAATGATAGAATCAAGGCAGAAGGTAGAAGCGGCGTATTTAACATGGTATTAGCTCGCAAAGGTGAGGCTGTAGTATTTATTACGCCTGTAAGAATGTACTACGAAAACGTCAAAGAGAGCAGCGATATGGCGCACTTCCGCTTCGAGAATCTTGATGGCGACTGGATTGTTCTAAGGCTTAACGGTCAGATGTACACTACAATGGTTAAACCTGATAACATCATTGGCCGTAGAAGAAACCGATACGCAATAAGGGATTATACTGATAGCAGAGTTCCTTTCAATGCAACATTCTGGTTTGAAAATGTAACAGCAGATACGTTTAAGGTTTGGTCTTATCCTAATAGACGAAGGGCAAATTATACACTGATGATCAACCAGGATAATTATAACGTGAAGGAGGAAGAGTTCAAGGGAAGATATACTATTATAAGATACCCTAACCAAGATGGTGGTGGTGGAGGTTCGGCGCCATACGAAGACAATGGACCACATACCTATGTAGATATCTATAATAAGCTTCTTCAGAGAGATAAGACAATGAAGAGGGATAATATCAATCCTATTCCATCAAGAGAATCTCTCGCCAAGGGAACATACAACAAGTTCAAAGATAAGTCTGGCAAGATTCAAGCGAGAAAGCTATCGCTGAAGGATACTGTTCTCAAGAACTACAGAATCTGGTCCGATATGGATAATTATGGAGCTCTCGGTGCATTCTTCGATAATGTAGCTAATGACTTTGATGTACTTCTGGTGGTTGATAAGGATGAGTGGAGCTATCTGGTAATGGCAACCTTCCCTGGAGTGGCCGGAATTATGAGGTCACTGGGAATTGTTCAGGAGGGCAATGAGACAATAGAAAATGCTCTTACAAACAGCCTGAAGGCTCATTCGACAGATGAATCGTATGATTCAGCCATAACCAGACTTGTGACGGGTGCAAACTACCTGTACGGCTTAGTTCCGGTAACACTTCTGCTTCTTGCGTTCCTGTTCTTTACAAGGAAAAAAGAAGATGAGGGCTGATAAGCTGATTGATAATTAAAGACCACAAAATAAAAATTGAGGGAGCCCGTTAGGGTTCCCTCAATTCTTATCATGGTGTTATTGTTTTATTTTGCAGGAGTTACTCTGATTGCACTTGTGGTAGTAATCTCTTTTCCATCATTACCATAAATGTGAAGTGATACTGTCGAGTTCATGTAGTTGCTTGTAAGGTCGCTGAGCGGAATTGCAACTGCAATACTCTTTCCTGCAGGAATCACATCAGATTTCCAAGGAGTTACGTTGGTGTAAAGACCATCTGCTATTACAGAATTGATACCGATACTGATATCCTGATCTGTTGTGTTGATCAGTTCCATCATCACGATAACCTGCCCCTGAGCATCTTTTACAGTAATAACATTCCCAAGTGTAAGGCCTGTGGAATCAAGTCCCTGTGATGAAGCACTGTAGATGATTTCTGCCTTCAGTGTTGCTGCATAGAGCTGTATATTCTGTGCAAAGATATCATTCTTATCTCTGACTGCTCCCGTGATAGTTTTACCGTTGTGAGTATTTAGTATCACATTGGCAAGGTCCTTTGGCATAGCGGGAATAGAGGCGGGAGCTGCAGCAGATTCCTGGGCATCAGGAGCGGTGTTTTCCTGAACTATATCTGTTGCCGTTTCTGACGAGCCATCGTCTCCGCCTATTGCTTCCGGACATTGGTATTTCAACGCTTTTGTGTCCTCAACGTAGTAATTCATGTTGTGGTTTACGTGATCATAAATCTGGACAATACCCCAGTCATCCTGCTGTTCAGGTGTTCGGTGCTCCTCTGTATAAGAATCCATGTGTCCAAATTTTCCGTATTTGCTTCCCGCACCTCCCAAAAGATATGATCCGTACTGGCTGGGAGAGAAAGTATCCAGATCATTGTATATATTGTGGATGTTTTCGTAACCTTCAACAATAGGGGATTCTATGGAGTCTATGGCACCGAAGGTGTAGCAGTAGACTTCGTTTTGTTTCTTTTGCGTCTCCACGCCCGCGAAGAGATTGGCTGCTGCTCCGCCAAGACTGTGTCCGGTGGAGAGAATCTTGTAATGATTATCCGTTGTAAGGAAGTTTCCCAGATTTTCCTGGATCTCTCTGTAGAATTTATCGGCGGCGGTGTAGACCTTGACGCCATTGTAATCTACATCGGGAGTGGTGTACACGTCGTAGGCTAGTTCAGTGAGAGTTGATGTGCCTCGGGCATCCATGACTAAAACTTTGGTGTTTTCAGGAGCTTCGGTGCCGTAGTAGTCTTTTACGGCCAGGGTATAAGCAAAGCAGTCGTCATAATTGTAGGATCTTATACTGTCGTTATCAAAGCCGTATTCTCCAAGATATGTGGCAACATCAGCCCCTCCATCGCTGTAGGCTTTACTGGATAGTTCTGCTGAGATAACGGCAAGGTTATGGTTATATACCTCGCTTGGAGCTGATAGGATTTCGTCAAGGACGCTGGGGTAGCCTGGTTTGATAACGGGAGCAGGGACAGACTCTATTGTGTTGGCTTCTCTGACTTCATACTCCGCAATGAGTGAAGGGTCTAATACACCAGCCAAAGCATCAGGGGGAATGGTATCATTGGGCGGTGCTGTAGCTAAAGCATCAGCGGGAGCGGCTACTGCAGCAGCTTCAGCGGGAACAGCATCTGCTACGGCTTCTGCAGCTTCGGCAGGAAGAGCAGCATCAGCGGGTTCCGGGTTCTCAACCTGTTCGTTATTTTCAATAGGGACATTACCACCAGCTTCATTGATATTCTCGTCTTCATTAGCATAGGCAATTGCTGACGGGACGCAAATTGTCAGTATCAGTGAGGGTAAAATGGCTCTTTTAGCCAGTAGCAAAACTAGCTTATTTTTATGCATATCATACCTCTTTTCTTTTATGAAAAAGTGACATTTTTACATATTTATGATACCCTACAAGCCGGATTATAATTATAAAAGTATGTTAAAAAAAACTTAAAACAACGTAAAATTGGAAAGGATTCTCATGAGTATTTTAAACGTGGAGCATCTGACCCATGGATTTGGGGACAGGGCAATATTTGATGATGTGTCTTTTAGACTTTTAAAAGGAGAACATATTGGACTTGTTGGAGCAAATGGCGAGGGAAAATCCACCTTCATGAACATAATAATAGGGAAGCTGATGCCGGATGCTGGAAATATCCAGTGGGCCAAAAATGTAAAGGTTGGATATCTTGATCAGCATGCGGTCTTAAAAGAGGGAATGACCATCAGGGATGTACTTGCATCTGCCTATGATGATCTCTTTGACATGGAGCGCAGAATGAATGAGATTTGCGATGCCATGGCAGAAGCTGATGAGAAGCAGCTTGAGGAGTACATGGAGGAACTGGGAACCATCCAGGATCTTCTTACAAATCATGATTTTTATCTGATTGATTCCAAGATTGAGGAGGTGTCCAGGGCCCTTGGATTTTTGGACCTGGGACTGGACCGGGATGTTACAGAGCTTTCCGGCGGACAGAGGACCAAGATCCTTATGGCAAAGCTTCTTTTGGAGAAGCCTGACATCCTTCTTCTGGACGAGCCCACCAACTATCTGGATGTCGAGCACATCGTGTGGCTAACCAGATACCTTCAGGACTACGAGAATGCCTTTATACTGATATCACACGACATTCCATTCCTTAACAGTGTAGTCAACATCATCTACCACATGGATGGTCAGACCCACAGCCTCGACAGATATGTTGGTGACTATGACAAATTTATGGAAGTATACGAAGCCAGAAAGGCGCAGAGAGAGGCTGCCTACAATAAACAGCAGCAGGAGATCGCGGATCTTAAGGATTTCGTGGCCAGAAACAAGGCCCGTGTTGCCACAAGAAACATGGCTATGGCAAGACAAAAGAAGCTCGACAACATGGAGCTTATCGAGAAGACCCAGGAGAAGCCTAAGCCTGAGTTTAATTTCAAGACAGCAAGAACTCCGGGTAAATATCTTTTCGAGACAAAGGACCTGGTGATAGGTTATGATGAGCCCCTGTCAAAGCCACTTGATCTGGCTATTGCCAGGAACACCTTTACAGTGTTAACGGGAGCAAACGGAATTGGCAAGACCACTCTTTTAAAAAGTATTCTTGGCATTATCCCTGCCATATCAGGCAAGGTGATAAAAGGAGAAAACGTGGAGATTGGATACTTCGAACAGGAAATGTCCCCTAATATCGAGACAACATGCCTTGAGGAAATCTGGAACGAATTCCCTGGCTTTTCTCAGTACGAAGTAAGATCTGCCCTTGCCAAGTGCGGCCTCACCACCAAACACATAGAGAGTAAGTGCAAGGTTCTCTCTGGCGGCGAACAGGCCAAAGTCAGGCTCTGCAAGCTCATGAACCGCGAATCCAACATCCTGGTTCTCGATGAGCCCACAAACCATCTGGACGTCGATGCCAAGGAAGAGCTCCACAGAGCCCTCAAGGAATACAAAGGTACCGTCATAATGGTCTGCCATGAGCCTGACTTCTATGCGGATCTTGCAACCGACATAATTGACTGCACAAAATGGACCACAAAAGTCTGAGCTATAGTGTCGCCTACTTATCCAAAACAGGCAGCCTGACATCTATGGCTGAATTATTGATTGTAAAAGAATAATTGGTATCAGGAAGCTTATCCACAAGCTTGGAGTCATAATTGCCATCATCATCAAGGACCTTCCTGTATGGATCCCAGGTCGTAAGCACGAGTTTTAGCTTATGACCTTTTTCAATTGTGTATACCGTAGGAAGCATGTAGAAGGTGTAGTCGTACTCTTTTCCTGTCTCAAGCCCTTCCTGCTTTGTGTACTCCCTGGGGTCAGGTCCGCATCCCGGATTGAAAAGATCTGTCCACCCAAAAGTGAAGAGCTTGGCTGGAGTAAGACTTTTTACATATTCGTAAATATCACTTGATCCCAGATTGCTTCCGTTGTCGTTCTGCATGATAGTGTGCACAGGAAGGAGATCACTCTTCTCGGTTCTTAGCATGTATGCCTCGAACTGTTCACCATCTTCGCGAACATCTAAAAGGATGGCGCTAACCATGAAATCGTCTTCGCCGGGAGTATTTCTTGTGAGTTTCACGTGCACCTCAGGCACACCTGAAATCGTAGTATCTTCTGGAACAGCTATATCGTATACTGCTGAATTTCCCTCAGGAAGTTCAAGGAAATACATATCCATATTTTCGGTTGTTATGCCCTTATCCTCATGATAACTACGGATGAATTCCTTGACGCCATCGCTTGTTACTACTTTAGAACCGGTATTATCTGTAACAGCAAAGGATTTTAGCTCCTGATCCCCGAAGCTGTCATAAGTGTGAAAGCTTCCATCCACATTGCTCTGAACAGTTATTTCGGGCATATTTTCAATGCCGTTGTCCACGTCGTAGAGATAGTGGGCAAGCCATTTGTTCTCTATCTCAAGCCAAAGCTCTTCGCCTACCAGGTAACTGTATAAATAGTCGTGCCCGTTCTGATGAAGCACAAGCTTGGTATTCTGTCCTGCCTGCTTGAAGGCTTTGTATATGTGATTTGCCTGATTGGAGGTGACATTAAAATCATTAAGTCCCTGGACGATCAGCGCTGAACAGTTTATCTTTTCGTAGTCATATGCATAATTTAGTTCATCCCAAATAGGTGCATAATTACCATTGGCTTTGGCCTGGTCCTGAGTGATCTGCCACAGCCATGAGCGATACCTGGGATTAAGGACAAGCCAGTCATTGTCCATATATAACCCCCCACAGTTGTATGCTGAAAGCGTATCTGAGTAGTGGGGATTATAATAAGTGACAACTCCCTGAGAATTTGTGTATTCATACCAGTCCGCAATACCTGCAAAAGGAATGATGGTTTTAAGCCCCCTGACTCCGGTGGTTGCCACCTCGTAGGGGATGGTTCCGCCATAGGAAGCACCTGTCATTGCCACGTTTCCATTGGACCAGTCGGCCTTTATCTCAGTATTTCCTGTTGTGTCAGTAAACGCCACCCTGTCTCCGGTAAGCCACTCCACCACACATTTATGTGAATCCCTCTCGAGATCAGTACCGACCAGCTCATACCCCTGCGAGCCATAGGTGCCTATTCCGCAGCACTGTACCACCGCATATCCTCTGATCAGATAGTAGTCATATATGCCGGAGTACACATAACCGGTACTGCCGCCGGGGACGAAGTAATTCCAGTCTTTGTCGGGGCTTGCCAAAAGAGCTGCATCCATTGTTGTCATGGTGTCAGAGACTTCTCTTTTTGTCCCCTTCTGGTAAAGCTCTTTGTAATCAAATTCCTTTTCCAGATAAAGCTCGTCCATGTGGCCCATATTGGCCTGTACAACACCTACGTTATATGGTGTGGGGTCATAAATTGTTCCGGCCTTAAACTTGCCCTCTACTGCGCCTTTTGGCACCTGAACAAAAACCTTGACCAGATCATTCAGGCCATCGTCATCCGTGTCATGGTCGGTTTCTACATACACACAGAATCTGAGTATATCACTATACTCATTAGAAAATGAGGGATCCCTCATATACGTATAAGTCAGCATTGGCTGCAGGCATCCGTCTTCTATGATCAGATTCCCGTCATACTCAGGCGTATCTTCCTGCTCGCCTGCACCTTCAGATTCCTGATCTGTCCCGTCATCCTGCTGCTGTGCTTCTTCGCCAGATTCCATCTCGAAATCCGGATACAACACCTCTGCCGCCTCTTTTCCACATCCTGTGAGCAAAAGAGCTATAACCAAAAATGATAAGTAACGTCTAAATTTCTTTTCCATGGCAAAATCCTCTCTTATAACAGTATAGAGCATAGCGACCATAAATAATCTAAAATCCGTATTAAATTTGAGGCTTTTCAAGGATTTTGCAACGAAAAAAGGTCCCGCCGACTGGCAGAACCTTCAGGAGCGGAGACGGCGGGATTCGAACCCGCGTGCCCAAAAGGACAAACGCATTTCGAGTGCGCCTCATTACGACCACTTTGATACGTCTCCGGACGATTTATTATACTTTTTTAATAAACCCACGTCAACCAGATTACTTGGCAGTGGGAGCAATATTAATGTATAATTACTAGTA
>JAEEGK010007688.1_pt1 | contig 25646 bp, 19 predicted proteins | sample 8958771 | NCBI WGS metagenome assembly JAEEGK01 (sample SAMN16246547, study PRJNA631951) | gut metagenome | biome: gut microbiome; feature: rumen; material: SC-attached | host: Bos | place: Iran: Karaj | collected 2018-10
ATATCCGACGAGCTCGCTGGGCACGGGACGCGGGGCACTGCTTCAGCGTCTGAAAAGCCTCAGCACGCGGGGCATCATGTTCGGACATCAGGACGACCCCTTCTACGGTCTTGACTGGGACGACCGCTCTGCTGCCGGAGGACATTCCGATGTCCTTTCAACCTGCGGCGACTACCCCGCCGTGATGGGCTTCGAACTTGGCGGCATCGAGATGGGCGACGCGAAGAGTCTGGACAGCGTGCCCTTTGCCCGAATCAGGGAAGAGTTGCTTGCACATGTACGTCGTGGCGGCATCGCCACCATCTCCTGGCATCCGCGCAACCCACTGACAGGCGGCACGGCGTGGGACAACAAAAAAGCCACTGTCGTCCGCAGCATTCTTCCTGGCGGCAGTCAACATCAAAAGTTCCAAGCATGGATGCTGCGCCTCTCAACTTTCCTCCAGTCGTTGAAAGACGAGCAGGGCCGTCCCGTTCCTTTCATCTTCCGTCCTTGGCACGAAAACAATGGCGGCTGGTTCTGGTGGGGCAAAGGACTCTGTTCTGCGGAAGAATACAAAGCACTGTGGAACTGCCTGCAAGACCACCTGCTTGCCGATAGCCTCACAAACATTGTATGGAGCTGGAGCCCGAACTACGGCATGAAAGATGATGACTTCGACACGTACCCGGGCGACGACCGTGTGGACATCATCGGCCTAGACGCTTATCAGCAGCGAAACGGCGAGGAGGCCTTCATCAACACGCTTGGACAAGACCTCACTCGACTTTGCGACTATGCCAAGAAGGCCAACCGCCTTGTCGCCCTCACGGAATGTGGCTACCAAAATCTTCCCGACCCGACTTGGTGGACGCGCATACTGAAACCGCAAATCGAGAAGTTCTCACTCAGCTACTTCCTCGTTTGGCGCAACGCCGACCATCGTCAATACTTCGCTCCTGCACCGAGCACCAAGGACGCTCCCGACTTCCGCAAGATGGTCAAGGACAAGAAGATATTGATGCTGAAAGACATTGTTGAATGATAATTGAAGATTTAAGATTGATAATTGAACTAATACAACATGAAAAGATTTATTCTGTTTCTGCTCCCACTGCTGGGAACATTAAGTGCCAACGCATGGAGTGGCAATGTAGCCATAGAGACGCCAAATACTGTACTTGTCCTATATGCCAGAGAGGGCGGCGACCTGCGCATGGCCTATTATGGCACGCGTGGTGTCAGTCTGCAGGAACTGCGCGACGCTGGTGCTAATTTGAACTCGTCTGCCTTACCGGCCTTTGGCACGGTAGACATGGTGCAGCTACCCGCTCTACAGGTGCTTCATGCCGACGGTGACCTGAACCTTGAACTGAAAGTTGAGAGCTATGAACTGAAAACAGAGGATGCTGCGAAGACTCACATCTTCATGATGCAGGACAAGTTGCAGCCCGTCTCCGTCAAGGTCTTCTACAAAGCATACAATAAGGTGGACATCATCGAGACATGGACGGAGATTGAGAACGCCGAGAAGAAGCCCATCACCCTGAAACGATATGATTCAGGACATCTGGTTCTGCGCCAAGGTGAAGTGTGGATAACTCACATGCACGGCAATTGGGCTGCAGAGACGGAACCCACTTCAGAGCCTCTGACGGGCGGCGTCAAGACTATCCGCAACACCGACGGCACCCGAAACGCTCATCTTGATGCGCCCGAAGTGATGGTCTCTCTCGACGGACGTCCTCAGGAAAACAGCGGCCGAGTCATAGGTGCTGCTCTGTGTTGGAGTGGCAACTTTGAACTTCGCTTCAATACCATATCCCACAAAGAGCATCATTTCTATGCAGGCATCGACCCACAATCCAGCGAATATGTTCTCGACCCGAAGCAAAAGTTCGAGACACCGCATCTGGCCCTCACCTTCTCCAATGAAGGCTTGAGCGGAGCTAGCCGCAACTTCCACCGTTGGGCACGCACAGAGGGCATGTTGCACCGCGGAATGAAGACGGGCGATATCCTCCTAAACTCGTGGGAAGGCCTGTATTTCAACATCGACGAGGCGCACATGATTGCCATGATGGACGACATCAGTCAGTTCGGCGGCGAGTTGTTCGTCATGGACGACGGTTGGTTTGGCGACAAATATCCCCGTAAGGTTGACAACTCCTCCCTCGGCGACTGGGTGGTCGATAAGAACAAACTGCCTGAGGGCATTGAAGGACTGCTGCGCGATGCAAAGAAACATGGTATCAAGTTCGGCATCTGGATTGAGCCTGAGATGGCGAATACGGTCAGCGAACTCTACGAGGCTCATCCCGACTGGATCGTGAAGGCTCCCAAGCGTGAGCCCGTCTTAGGCCGAGGAGGCACACAGGTAGTGCTCGACATGTCGAATCCCAAAGTGCAGGACTTTGTCTTCTCGATTGTTGATAACCTCATGACAAAGTACCCGGAGATCGACTATATCAAGTGGGATGCCAACATGCCTATCCTGAATCACGGTTCGCAGTATCTGACGATGAACGACCAGAGTCACCTCAATATCGAGTATCATCGGGGTTTCCAGAAGACCTGTGAGCGCATCCGCGCCAAGTATCCTGACCTCACCATCCAGGCTTGTGCCTCTGGTGGCGGACGTGCCAACTGGGGCGTACTGCCTTACTTTGATGAATTCTGGGTATCAGACAACACCGATGCTCTCCAACGTATCTATATGCAGTGGGGTACCAGTTATTTCTTCCCCGCTATCGCGATGGCGTCACACATCTCTGCCACACCAAACCACACCGTCTATCGTACCACCTCACTGAAATATCGTATCGATGTGGCGATGAGCGGACGACTTGGTATGGAGATCCAGCCCAAGAATATGAGCGAAGCCGAGAAAGCCCTCTGTCGTCAGGCCATCAAGGAGTATAAGGAGATCCGTCCTGTGGTGCAGTTTGGTGATATCTACCGTTTGGTGTCTCCTTACGACAAGCAGGGCCTCGCCTCTATGATGTATGTGAACGAGCAGAAGACCAAGAGTGTGTTCTTCTGGTGGAAGACGGAATCGTTCCAGAACGAGCATCTGCCCCGTGTCAAGATGGCTGGTTTGGATGCTACTAAAATATATAAGGTACGCGAACTGAACCGCATCGACCTGAAACCAATGGATATCGAGGGTCAAACCTTCAGCGGGGCGTATCTGATGAATCACGGTCTGGAGATTCCTTATAACCTGAATCCAGAATGGTCACAGAAGAGCGACTGGAGCAGTCGTGTGCTTTTGCTTGAGGCAGAATAACTACAGGGCTTGATAATGCGACTCGTCAGCGAAAGCAAGTAGTTCTTTGTCACCTCGGCTGTCGCCATAGGCTGTGAGGTGATAGGTGTTGCGATCAGGATAAAGGGCAAGAATACGGTTCACCTTTTCCTGACCGTAACAATTCTTGGTGAGGAAACGACCTGTGAGACAACCATCCTTGACTTCTATCTGTGTGCCTAACACCTTCACTTGAGGGAAAAATGGCTGCACCCAGTTGTCGATGCTCGCACTCACGATGAGCACATCGGCTCCCTCTTCCTGTGCTTGTGCTATTAGTTGGAATCCTTGGGGACGTATCAGAGAACGGCTATCAGCAGCAAAACGCTGGCAAAGGGAATCAAAGGTTTCCAGATCCATCCCCTTAAAGAAATAGGAGAAGACCTTCTGCTTGGCCTTCCAGTTCGGATAAAGTCTCAGTTTCATCAAGACCAGCAGATGGGCATGACGCAGGAATCCCCTTACGAAGGCTGGTGTACCTTTGGCATAGCGAATAAATGCCAACAGGGTATCACAGGTAGTCAGTGTCCCATCGAAATCGAAAGCATATACCTTTCTCATAGTTTTGGACTGGGCATCTGGTCAATGATCTTCTTCACAAGCCATGACAGGAACAGTGTTGCCACGATATAAAGCAACAGACCTGCATACAGATCGTCCTGAATATACGGACGTACAAACACTTTACGCACCAACGGATGGGTGACGAAGATGGCAGCAGAGATGGTGCCCAACCAGACAAAAAGACTAAGTACACGCTCCGGCATTAGTTTCACCAAGGGGATGGTACCCCAAACAATGAGTGCAGGCACCCATAACCAGTTACCGAAACTTGAACTGCACATAAAACAGAATGTGACAGCTAAAATAAGATTTACTGCCCAAGCTACTGTCAGCGATGGACTTTTGGTTATTGTCCAGTCTTTAACGAGTTTCGGCTCGTATCGTGCCAGCACCAATCCCATACCGAATGGCAGCATGCCTCCAATGAAGTTATAACGCAAGCGCTCCAGTGTTACAGGATCGTTCTCAAAAGATAATTGGCCAATCCAGCACAGCACAATGGCAGCCAGCATAACACCCCAATGGCGCCAACGATAGAATATCAGCCGATAGAGGATGTAGAGTTGAAGAGTAATGCTGAAATACCAATATGGACCAGGCCAAACTACATGCGAGGGATCCTCGAACAGATTGGCAAACATACCTAACATGCCAACCACCTCTATCCAAGTATAGCGATGTATACCTGGGGTGATGGCATCGAGCATGATAAAGAGCACAAAGCCAACGATAAAAATACGGAACAGTTTCAGATAATTATAGCGTATGAAGCGCCACAAACCAATCTCTGGCAGTTTACCCTGCTCGTACTTCTTAACCAGTCCGTAACCGCTTAAAAAGAGGAATACTGGCACACCATAATGTCCGAAGAACGACACCAGATGCATGGGGAGCAGTTCGTCAGGATTAAGGATGAGATGCCATAGTTCGTCAAACTTGAATTGTTGCCAGGTGTATTCGTTTTCTCGCACTATTCCCTTCAGCCAGTGGCAATAGTTGTGCAGCATGATGGCCAAAATGGCAACACCACGCATGGCAGAACACTCTTTTCTTGATAACAACTCTTTCATTTCTTCTTCAGTGTATTATAATCGGTTGTACCCTTCAGTATTCGAGGACGCCTGGTATCGTACTCGGGTGCGATCACGTTGTACTCAGGACGGTAGGCTGGTGTAGATATGCCTCCCAGATAAAGTAACAGATGGGGCAGCACATCAGTCATCATCGGACGATCCTTGGCTTGCTGGATAGCCTGCCAGCCATAAGGATGGTTTTCGATATATTGCGGTGAGCCCCAGATCCAAAACGGGATCTCCATCTCGTTGCGAGCCAAGCGGTAGTCGATGTTAGCGCCATGCATACGTCCATACATGAAAGGTGAACCGTCGAAGATCTCCTCACCATGATCAGGCATATAGATGACCACAGCATCCTTATCGATGAAACGCTGGGTGATGGCATTCATGATAGAGTCGTTGAAACGCACGGAGTTATCATAGTCGGAGAGGATATAGCGCTGCTTGACGGAAAGTTCCGGACGATTGGCATTCTGCGGCGTGAAGAAACGACGGGCTGGTTGTGGATAACGGGCTCTGTATTCCACATGCGAACCCATCAGATGCAGAATAATCAGGTTATGCTCATCTTTTGTCTTCAACTGATCATAGGCCTTCAGCACCCCATCATCGAATTGGTAAAGGCTGGTGTTGCGGGTATCAAACTGGCGCTGGCTCATCTCAGGATTATTCAGGAAGAAACCTCCACTGAAGTCATAGACAGCCTCTTTAGCCTTCGACTGGAACTGATTGGTGATAAAGGTCACATGATAACCTGCCTTACGGAACACCTCAGGGAAGAGCGGTGCATCACACCATTCACCACTGTCGCCAATCGCATGAAGTGACAGAACGTGCTTAAAGACAAAACTCGTAAGGTTCCACGGCGCCACCACATCTGTAAAGGGCACCAGACAGCCCTGCTCTGCCAGCTCCTGCTGGAAGGGGGTCGTGGGCTTATTATAACCATAAAGCTGGGAGTGGTGCTTATTGTAACTCTCGCCGATCACCAGTACGATATTAGGCACACGATAACTGCAACTGTCTATCTGGATCTTCTCGCTGGCAGCCTCTAACTGTACCAACTGATGGGATGCCAGATGATTGGCAAAAGCACTGAATACCAATCGGTAGATAGGGACATAGAGATTGGCCTGATCCTTTCTGGTAAGCTCATGTTCCACCTGTCCGACTGTATTGTAACTGAACATACGGTGCATCGCCACTTTATTATCCCATGTCTGTGAGATAGAGACATATAGGAACCAGGCCACAACCAGACTCAAAATAGCCTTAAAGCCAGTTATAACGGCAGGATTGACCTTTGGCAGTATCATCTTCTGCCTGAGGTCCCCCAGCCAGCAACGGACAGCCGTCCAAAGGCTATGAATCAGAATCAGCAACAGCACCCACCCCACCTGAGATTTAATGACCTCCCAAGAGAGATAGCCCGTCAGGAACTCACCAGCCTCCTGGGGAGTCGTTTCGCCCACCAGCATCAGCATTGTTGGAGTGAGGGTTGATTCAAAGCGCTCATAGCAGTACATATCCACAATGGCCACACCATAGAAAAGCACATAGAGCAGGGCCTTGACAAAGATACGGATCTTTCGGGGAATCAATGTCAGCAGGACGCAGACGACATAGATATCCAGAAATAGTTCAGGGACTGATAACTCATAGGGCTTTGCCCCCCGGTCGCGCAGATAATAGGGCATGATTTCGAGCTGGGTACAGAGATAACCCAGCACGAACATAAAGACAAAGAACGCACCGTTTTTCTCTATCGGCGCGAACAGCCCTCCCAGCCATTTACTGATATGTAGTCGCCTAAACATATAAACCTTCCTGCTTGATGAATGCTGCTACCGATGGCGGTACCAGTTTCTGGATGCTTCGTCTCTCACGGATACGTTGGCGAACCTCCGTGCTGCTGATGTCAAGCAACTCAGCCTCAACCATCATGACAGATGCAGGCAAAACCTTCTTCTGCTTTGTCTGTGCCTCGCGTCGCGGATAAACCACCAACTGATAGTTCTGAAGAATATCATCAGCATGATACCACTTGTCGAAGATGGCCCAGTTGTCACCCCCGATCATCAACACAAACTGACGGTCGGGATAGTCACGGCTCAAAGCCTGAAGCGTATTCCATGTATAAGACGGCTTGGGCAGATGCATCTCATAGTCACTGGCCACGATACCCGTCTCATGCTCCAAAGCCAGACGGACCATCTGCAGGCGGACCTCATCACTGAGCAGATCTGCCTGTTGCTTCATCGGGTTCTGAGGCGATACCATCAGCCATACCTCATCAAGACCAGCTTTCTCTTTCAACTGCTTGGCTAAAGAAATATGTCCATTGTGGATGGGATTGAATGATCCGCCAAAAATACCCGTCTTGATCATCTTGATGTAAGATTAGTCTTTCGCCAAGAACTGCTGGATAGCCGACAAGGCATCAGCCTCTGCATATTCCAGGATATCATTGACGACCACCTTATCGAACTTATCCGCAAAAGTGAGTTCAAACTCTGCCCTTGCGATACGCTGGTCAATCACATCTGGCGCATCGGTAGCACGAGCCTCCAGACGGCGGCGCAACTCATTGACCGAAGGCGGCTGGATGAAGATGCTCAACGCCTCATCACCATAGAACTTCTTGATATTCACGCCACCCTTTACATCAACGTCGAACACCACGTTCTGTCCTGCTTCCAACTGTTTCTCCACCTGAGACTTCAGCGTGCCGTAAAAACGGTCGGTATAGACTTCCTCATACTCCAAGAACTCATCATCCTCGATTCGTGTACGGAACTCCTCCGGGGTCAGGAAGAAATACTCCACCCCATTCTGTTCGGTACCTCTTGGTGCCCTTGACGTGCAGGAGATAGAAAATGCCAGATTCAACTCCTTATGCTCCTTCATCAGCCACGAGATAATCGTTGACTTTCCTGTGCCGCTTGGAGCTGAGAATATGATTAGTTTACCTCTCATATTACAGTGCGTTCAATACTTGTTCCTTAATCTGTTCCAGTTCATCCTTCATTTTTACCACGATGTTCTGCATCTCGGCCTGATTCGACTTCGAACCGGTAGTGTTGATCTCACGACCCATCTCCTGGGCAATGAATCCAAGTTTCTTTCCCTGTCCGGCAGGCTCGTTCATCGTATCACGGAAATACTTCAGGTGGTTGGCCAGTCGCTGCTTCTCCTCACTGATATCAAGTTTCTCGATATAATAGATCAACTCCTGCTCCAAACGGTTCTTGTCGTATTCCACACCAGGAATCTGCTGCAGACCGTCGATGATACGTGCTTTGATCCTCTCTACACGACTCTTCTCGAAAGGTTCGATCTCTGCCAACAGACTGGCGATATTATCAATCTTCTCCGCAAACTTCTTCTGTAAGGCAGCGCCCTCCTGGGTACGGAAGTCAACCAAGTTCTTCAGCGCTTCCTTCACAGCCTCACGAACTACAAGCCACTCCTCTTCATCAAGAATCTCCGTCTCTGTCTTTGTCAGCACATCAGGCATCCGGAGAAGCGTGTAGAAACAATCCTCAGGCATAGGGATACCCGTCTTGTCAGAGATGGATTTCATCTGCTGGAAATAATTCTCTACCAATGCAGCATTGATAGGTGTGGCATCCACAGCCGTATCCTTCTCTATCCATACACTCATATCCACCTTACCGCGGATGACAGCCTCAGCAACCATCTGACGGATCTCCATCTCCTTTTCACGATAGAGAGGTGCAATACGGGTATTCAGATCAAGTTGCTTTGAGTTCAGCGACTTGACTTCTACGTTAATCTTCTTTTCCTTAAATGCTACGACTGCCTTGCCGTAGCCTGTCATTGACTGTATCATGAGCTTAATTATTGTTTTCTAACAACTATGCATACCTTTGGCGGTGCAAAGGTACGGCAGTATTTTGAACTATACAAATATTTTGTATAAAAAATGGTCCGTTCACTTGGAAGGACACGCTTTTTTCTTTATATTTGCAGTCTGAAACCAAAATAACAAACCAAACCAAGGAATATGAAGAAAAACTTATTACTATTCATGGTCGTCGGCTGTTCGATGACGCTTCAGGCTCAAAAGGCTCCCGTGTTTGAGACATCCGCCAAGGATGAGATTGCTGCAAACCGTTATCTGTCAGGAAGTAATTATCTGGATTATGACCGTCAGTTGACCACCAAGGCACTGACACCTGCCCCTAAGGGTTATGAACCCTATTACATGAGCCATTACGGACGGCATGGTTCCCGTTGGCTGATTTGGGAAGGCGAATACACTCTTCCTATGAACACGCTGAAAGATGCCCGCATGGCTGGTAAATTGACACCTGTAGGCGAAGAGACGTTGAAGAAACTGGAGGCTTTCTTCCCCACCACCATCAAACGACTTGGCGACCTGACTACCGTCGGTGAACGTCAGCACCACGGTATCGGCAAACGCATGGCTCAGAACTTCCCTGAGATTTTCAAACACAAGGACGTGAAGATTGATGCACGCAGCACGACAGTCTTCCGTTGTATCCTCTCGATGATCGCTGAATGTGAGGAGTTGGCAGCCGCAAACCCCACGGCACAGATCCATAATGATGTCAGTGAGAGTCTTCAGTATTACCTGAACCAGCCTTGGGAAGGTATCGTGAAACAGATGGGCAAAGGCACAGGCGACCTGGAGGAGAAGACCTACAAACAGAAATATACCCACCCGGAGCGACTGATAAAGGTACTCTTCAACGACGAGGCATGGGTGCGTGATAATGTGGCTGCCGGTGACTTCATGCGCCGTTTGTTTGATGTGGCCGCCAATATGCAAAGTCACGACACCGATATCGAGCTGTTGTCGCTTTTCACCGATGATGAGATCTACGACCAGTGGCGCATCCGAAACATCGGATGGTATCTGGACTACGGTCCATCCATGGTTTCTGGTCAGAAGATGCCGTTCAGTCAGCGAAACCTGTTGAAGAACATCATTGAGACCGCCGACACCATTACTCAGACGCAGGCCACCCTTCGCTTTGGCCATGAGGTTTGTGTGATGCCACTGGCCTGTCTGCTGGAACTTGACAACTGCGGAATGGCCGTGGAGAACCTGGATGAACTGGACAAATACTGGCGCAACTACCGCATCTTCCCGATGGGCTGTAACATCCAACTGGTATTCTACAAGCCCAAGAAAGGTCAAGGTGATATCCTTGTGAAAGCCCTGTTAAATGAACGGGAGACCTACATGCCTGCCCAAACCGACAACTGGCCCTACTACAAGTGGCAGGACCTGCGTCAGTATTATCTGGACAAACTGGCTAAGTTTGACGCAGAGAACGCAAAGACTAATTGATCTTTGAGGTCATCGCACTGCGAACCCCCTTATACTCTCTCAGGTACGCCTTGGCTGATCCGAAACTCAGGAACATGTCGAGGCGTACTGGTATATGGTTCTGATCGTCGGTGATATAGAAACGGATCAGTTCGTGGCTCTTGTTGCCGTCACGCTCATAGAACGAGAAGACGAGACAGCGGAACTTCTCCTTTGAACCATTCATCTTGAAGTTCTCCTTACCCCGGAACTCCAGCCAGGAATTTGTCAGGCTACGTGCATCACTGATAGGCATGGGGATGATGTCACCCTTTTTAAACTTAGAGCAATCAAAGTTACGGGCACGGAGGAAGATCGACATCATATCGTAGATACAGGCATTATATTCTGAGGTCTTCCAATGCTGTTCACCGTCGGCATCAATGCGATGCTTCTTCAGTTTGCTGTAACCACGCGGATAACTGTACCATATCTCATCCACATAGTATCGGCTACCTTCACGGGCACCCTTGCGGAAATAGAGCGGTGCGAGATTCTTATCACAATAGGACAGCAGCGTATCACGCATCATGAAATATTTGTCGAGTTTGGGATTGCCACGGGTAATCAGATAAGACTTCCAGGCTTCCTGACCATCGAACTTCGAGAGTCGGGTATCCATCTCGGCAGAGCCCACCTTCATCCAGATGAACTTCCAGTTAAAATACAGATCATAAGAGAGTAACTCACCAGACTTAAAAGCGGTATTCTCAATACCGCACCTGGACTGGGCAGCTGCAGCCATGGACAAACCACAACACAAGCACATGATTGTAAATATCTTCTTCATTCTCATTCTTTTTCTACCAGACTTGTTTTTTTATATTCGATGCCAAGCTCCCGGGCTCTGTCGGCATTCCGGTTCTTCAACTTCTTCTCACTATCAGCCTTCTGCTTGGTGATGGCGTATGGCTTCTGCTTAAAACGAGGCACTGCCGTAAGGTTCCACTGCTGGGTGACATCCCACTTCTCCTTACATTCTATCTCGCGCGGATAGTAATAGACGGGCTCCGCCTGTCGGTCCTCATCATACTCGCCGGTATCCCAGAGGCCATTGCCATTGACATCGACAAAGGCACTGAGGAAGTATTTCTCAGGATTAACATGCTCAAAAAGGGCCACACCATCCTTGGCAAGCACTTCCTTTACGACACCGTCATTCTTATTAAGCAGTCTGACGCGCAGAGGCAGGGAGTCAGCCACTCCACTCACCTTAATGGTCAGCGTACTGTATTCATCGAGACTCTTGACCTTGAGACCTTGTTTATGGGGATGGGAGACTAGTCCATAGATATCCGTAAAGGCTGCGGAGTCGATCTCCAGACTGTATTCCGTATCAGGGCGCCAGTCTGCCACGATCCGATAGAAACGAAGTCTATGGGGTATCGGCTGGAAAGAAAAAGGTGCCTCATACCAAGCTGAGTCGATCATCGAATAGAGATGGACCGCTGCCGTATCCACATATTGCAACGGTGTGGGCATCTCAATCTCAATCTTCGTATCGGGATCCATCTGCTGAGGAACCTTGAAGGTCGGCTTCAAGGGCTTCGGAGGGAAAACAGAGTCATAGGCCTCTTCACGTTTCTTCTTCCGATCCTGTGCCTTCTGCCATTTCTCTATCTCCTTGGCCAGTTCCCGCTGACGCTTGGCATAAGGTGTCTTTGCCAATGCATCGAGGGTATCGGTCTGACTGACGAGGTTACCAAGTGAATCCGTCATCATATAGGTCACCTCCATGCGCAGGGTGTCCTGATTGATCAGGGTTGTATCGCGCAACCAGTAGTGGATGGTGTCCTGTTGTTCCCTAGTTTCGATGACAAAGGCACTGTCAGCATCAAAGTTCAGGCCTTTAATGACAGGCAGATCAGGATGGCCATAAGTAAAGAACATACTGATCTTCTCGGCATCCTTACGTTCCGTCTTCAGCAGAAAACGGTCTGTCTGGACAGGCGTAAAAGCCAACAGTGTAATGTCATCGGGCAGGAAATGCGTATAAGGCGTCTGTTTCAGGGCATCGATATGCAGAGAGTCACGCCAGATCGTGTCTATCCGGACATCAGGCTTCGACGATGGCACATAGGTGTCGTGGTTAAAACCGACCATCTCACTCCTCTGACTCAAACGAAAGTTGCCATCGACATCCTTGAGTGCATAAGAGCGATAAGTACCGGGGGCGACGCCCTTGATGACAAAACGGCCTCGGCTGTCAGTACGCGACACACGGAGCATCGGCTTGGTCTTGAAGGCAGAATCAGCCAGATCACTGTAGAGACCTACGAGAATGCCTTTCACTGGTTCCAGATTACTGGCATCGAGCACATAGCCCGACACTTCCATCGTGTCAATCTGGTCGCCTGTAGAGAAGCTATAGGTATAGTTCCCCAACGGATTACCCTCGTTGTTATCACTGATGGCATCACTGAAGTCAATGGTATAGGTGGTATTTGCCTTGAGGGAGTCCTGCAGTTCCACCACAATACGTTTGCCTGCCTCTTTGATCTCCGGCACCTCCAACTGCGGCGGTGAGACGATCACCTTATTGGTGGCATCCTCCAGTTTGATATATTCATTGAAGTAGATCGTAATCTTCTTGGCAGAGACATTCGTTGACTGGTCCGCGGGATGACTGCCGATGACAACGGGTGGGTCATCGTCATACCATCCGCCATCAGGGTGTCCCATACGTGCGCAACCAATAACGACGCAGGCCATACAGAAGATATAGAGCAGCTTCCTCATTGATTCAGTTTTAATAATTGTTCGATGATGTCACGCGAATTGCTCAGACGGGGCACCTTATGCTGTCCCCCCAGTTTGCCACGCTGTTTCAGCCAGTCGTTGAAGAGGTTCTGGCGGGCTTCCACAATCTCCAGAGGCTGGAGTGTGATGTTCTTATAGCGCTTGGCCTCATAGTCACTGTTGATCTCCTGCAGACGCTTGTCGAGCAGGTCGGCAAACAGCTGCAGATCCTGCGGACGCTTGGCAAACTCGATGAGCCACTGGTGACGGCACTTGGCGTTGGCATCCATAAAGACAGGCGCCGCTGTATATTCAGACACCTCAGCTCCCGTCTGCTCACAGGCATAGGTCAGTCCCTGCTCTGCATTATCCACAATCAGCTCCTCGCCAAAGGCATTGATGAAATGCTTCGTACGACCAGAAATAATAAACTTATAGGGATTGGTGGAGGTGAACTGCACGGTATCGCCGATCTCATAACGCCAAAGACCGCATGAGGTAGAGATGACCATCGCATAGTTCTTACCCGTCTCCACACCCCAGAGTGGCACAGGATCTCCCCCGTCCATAGGGATAAACTCATAGAACACCCCGTAGTCGAGCATCAGCAGCATCGCTTTATCGGCAGGATCATCCTGAATACCGAAGAAACCCTCACTGGCATTATAGGTTTCCATATAATGCATGTTGGGCGAGGTGATAAGCTGCTCATACTGTTTGCGGTAAGGCGTGAAGGCCACACCGCCGTGGAAGAACACCTCGATATTGGGCCACACTTCCTCCAGATGCGTCTTACCCGTCAGTTCCATCATACAGGTCAGTACGGAGAGCATCCATGAGGGTACGCCAGAGATATTCGTCACATTCTTCGTCATCGCCTCTCGGGCAATCTTCTCACGCTTGATCTCAAAATCACTGAGCAGTGCGGTCTGCTTTTTCGGCACACGCACCAGATTCACTAAGGGATTGATATTCTCGATGAGGATGGCCGAAAGATCACCCACCAGTGAATCCGGCAGGTTGTAGTTGGGCGCATGGCTGCCTCCGAGAATGAGGCCCTTGCCATCAAACATGCGAGATTTGGGATTGTTCCTCAGGTAAAGTGCTACGGAGTCACGGCCTCCGGCATAGTGGATCTTCTGCAGACCCTCATTGCTGACGGGGATGAATTTCGACTTGTCGTTGGTCGTACCCGATGACTTGGCATACCACTTCACCCGTCCAGGCCAGAGGATGTCTGCCTCACCCTGACGCATACGGTCGATATCACCCTTCAGTTCCTCATAGGTGTTCACAGGAACATTAGCGATGAAATCATCATAACCCTTGATACCGGTGAAGGCATGGTTACGCCCGTATTCCGTGTCCTTGGCAGAATGTACCAAGTGTTCAAGCACGGCCCGCTGCAATGCCTCTCCCCCATTCAAATGCTTCTCCAAAGCACGCTGGCGAGGTACGAATACTTTTCCTATAATCTGAGTCAGACTCATTATTGATTGCGCAATTTTGACTGCAAAAATACGCAATTCCCCCGTAACAGCGGAATAATTTACGTTTTTTTTATATTTTATTCCTCCGAGAAGGCTGCAGCTTCGGCTTCGGCGATGATTTCCTCACGCGTCTTCTCCCTGGGTTTTGCAGAGATGTCGGAGAGATCAAAGTCCTCATCGCTATCTGTTGTCTGTTGACGATCAGGCACCTGTTCATCGACCTGCTCCCGAGGTTGTTCGATGATGAAGTCCTGCTCCTGTTCCGTATCAGGCACGGCCATGGCAGGCTCTTCCTCCATCTTCGTGCGGTTGGTCTTGGCAGCAAAGACGGCATCCACAAACTGGGGCTCCCGCTTCAGGCGCTGGAGTGTCTCCTTGGCAGCCTGCTGCTGGGCCTCTTTCTTGGAATAACCAGTGCCCTGCTCACCTGCCACGCCCTCAAGCAATACCTGAAAACTGAAGATCGGATTACCGTTGTCGTCTTTCTTCTGCTTCAGCATCTGGAACTCCATACGTACACGGTTCTTCTGAGACCACTCCAACAACTTCGACTTGAAATTGACCTCCTTGAAGGCCACCTTGTCGATGTTGATATACTTACCCAGTATCCGATGTTCCCAGAACCACATGCAGGCATCATAGCCACGATCCAGATAGATGGCGCCTACGAGTGCCTCCAAGGCATTGCCCTCTACATAACTGTTGTGGGAAGTGGAGTGACCCGCAGAAAGCAGCAGTCCTCCCAGTCCCATCTCGCTGGCAACCTTGCCCAGCGTATCACGCGACACCAGTTTGGAACGCGTGTTGGTCAGGAACCCTTCGCGCTTACCATCGTACTGGCGAAAAACTACATCGCCCACCACGGCATCGAGTATGGCATCACCCAAGAACTCCAGTCGCTCATTGTTCAGCGGCTTGCCCTTGTCATTGCGCTTGCGGATGCTCTTGTGCATCAGCGCCTGCTTGTAATACTCGATGTTGTGGGGATAGAACCCAAGGATAGCGTAAAGGGCAGAAAAAAGCTCCTTCTCCTTGCGGAAAGGGAGCTTGATTCTGTCAATGATATTATTAAGCCTCATACTTACGGAATACCACACAAGCATTATGACCACCGAAGCCGAAAGTGTTGCTGAGACCAGCACGAACCTCACGCTTCTGGGCCTTGTTGAATGTGAAATTCAGATTGTAGTCAATCTCCGGATCCTCATCACCTGCATCATGATTGATGGTAGGAGGTACGATATCGTTCTGAACTGCCAACACGGTAGCCATAGCCTCAACAGCACCGGCGGCACCCAGCAGGTGACCCGTCATTGACTTTGTAGAAGAGATGTTAAGCTTGAATGCTGCATCGCCGAATACCTCCTTGATGGCCTTGGCCTCAGAGATATCTCCTACATGGGTAGAAGTACCGTGCACATTGATATAGTCGATTTCCTCAGGCTTCATTCCGGCATCCTCGAGTGCACTCAGCATCACAAGCTTGGCACCAAGCCCCTCTGGATGAGAAGCAGTGATATGATGGGCATCAGCACTCATACCGGCACCAACCATCTCTGCATAAATCTTTGCACCGCGAGCCTTGGCATGCTCCAGCTCCTCAAGAATCAGACAACCTGCGCCCTCACCAATGATGAAACCATCACGGCTGGCACTGAACGGACGACTAGCCTTCTCGGGTTCATCATTACGTGTTGACAGAGCCTTCATGGCATTGAAGCCACCCACACCTGCTTCGCAGATTGCGGCCTCTGCACCACCAGCTACAATCACGTTAGACTTACCCAGGCGAATCAAGTTGAAGGCATCAGCCAGTGCATTCGACGAAGAAGCACAAGCAGACGACGTGATATAGTTGGGGCCATGGAAACCATACATGATGGAAATCTGTCCGGCTACGATGTCGGCAATCATCTTCGGAATGAAGAATGGATTGAACTTCGGGCCGTCTTCCTCGTGTGTAGCATAGTAGCTCACTTCATCTTCGAAGGTCTTGATACCACCGATACCTACACCATAGACCACACCGATACGGTTCTTGTCTTCATGATCCAAATCCATACCACTATCCTCAACGGCCTGAATGGCAGCCACCAAACCCAGCTGGGTATAGCGATCCATCTTGCGGGCTTCCTTACGATCCAGATAGTCAGCCACGTTGAGGTTCTTGACCTCACAAGCAAACTGAGTCTTAAATTTTGTTGCGTCGAAAAGTGTAATAGGAGCGGCACCACTGACTCCATTGAGCAGGTTCTCCCACGTCTCTTTTGGAGTGTTGCCGACTGGCGTAACTGCGCCAAGACCTGTTACAACTACTCTTTTTAATTCCATAAGCTTAGATTAAAGCATAAGGGTTGCTTCGAGTATGACGAAGCAACCCTTATGTTGTTACTCATATTTATTTTGCGTTCTCCTCGATGTAAGCGATAGCGTCACCTACTGTAGCGATCTTCTCAGCCTTGTCGTCGGGAATAGAAATACCAAACTCCTTCTCGAACTCCATGATCAGCTCAACGGTATCCAGTGAATCTGCACCCAGATCATTTGTGAAGCTGGCCTCAGCCTTTACTTCTGCCTCATCAACACCGAGTTTATCAACGATAATTGCCTTTACTTTGCTTTCAATTTCTGACATAATTGTAATACTTTAAAATGTTAATAATGATTTTTGCTATCTTGAAAATTTCCAGCATATTGCTGAAATCGGGTGCAAAGTAACACATTTTCTTTCACTTACGCAAACTTTTTATAGAAAATCTTACGTTCGATTGCACAAATAGGGGTAAACTGTGCACATTTTAGCCCGTTTTGTGTGCGTTACCAGCAACAAAAATGCAAAATTAGATGAAAATATGTGGAATTAGTTGGTTATTTGAAAAAGTTTCTGTAGTTTTGCGGAATAAAACAATTAATATGTCGTTTACCAAGCAAGCAAATCAGATTTTCAATCGGGCGATAAGTGACTACCATCTGACTGATGACGTCAATACGCCCATCCATAACCCTTATGCCAAGAACACCATCGAGCACAGCCTTTATCTCAAGTGCTGGATCGATACCGTGCAATGGCATTATGAGGATATTATCCGCGATCCTCACATTGCCCCTGTGGAGGCACTCGCGCTGAAACGTAGGATTGACAGCAGCAACCAGGAGCGTACTGACCTGGTGGAAGAGATTGACGCCTACTTCCGTACACTTTACAGCAACGTGGTGCCACAGCCTGATGCAAGACTTAACACAGAGAGTCCTGCCTGGGCCGTTGACCGTCTGAGCATTCTTGCTCTTAAGATCTATCACATGCAGGAGCAGGTGGAGCGTAAGGACGCAGAGCCGGCACATATCCAGAAGTGTCAGGCCAAGCTCGCCGTACTGAAAGAGCAGCAGGTAGATCTCGCTCTGGCCATCGATCAGCTGTTGGAAGATATCCAAGAGGGGCGCAAATACATGAAGGTTTATCTTCAGATGAAGATGTATAACGATCCGAGCACTAATCCGATACTCTATAAGAAGTGAGAAAAGAGCATATCTTAGTCATCCGCTTCTCAGCACTCGGTGATGTGGCAATGGCCGTTCCGGTGGTATGGGCACTGGCAAACCAGTACCCTGATATCCGTGTGACGGTTCTGAGCCGAGGCCCAGCCCGGCCGCTCTTCGACGATCTTGCTCCTAATGTCAACTTCATGGAAGCCGATGTGAAACATGAGTATCATGGTGTGAGAGGTCTGAACGCGCTCTATCGCCGACTGGTGGCTAAGCAGTTTACGAAGGTAGCAGACCTGCACAATGTGCTCCGTTCCGACTATCTCCGTATGCGCTTCAACTTAGGCAGATACCGTGTGGAGCATATCGACAAGCACCGTCGTATGCGCCGCAAGCTCACCTCATATAAACATAAGGTAATGCAACAGCTGCCCTCATCATTTGAGAACTATGCGGAGGTCTTTGCTCGCCTGGGCTACCCTGTTGATATAAGCCAGTTCCATTCCATCTTCTCACCGGAGGGCGGTAACCAGAATATGCTGCCCGCCATCATCGGGCCGAAAAGTAGTTTCCAGAAATGGATCGGTATTGCGCCGTTTGCTGCACACAAGGGAAAAATCTATCCTCCCCAACTGATGGAGCAGGTCATCGCACAACTCATCCAGAAGCAACCAAGTGCCCGCATCTTCCTCTTCGGGCAAGGAGAGTTGGAGGAACAATACTTTAAGCGGTGGTGCGATCAATACCAGCAATGCCTATATGTAGGCAAACACTGCGAGACCTTATATCAGGAACTGATTCTCATGAGCCATCTTGACGTGATGCTCTCGATGGACTCCGCCAATATGCATCTGGCATCGCTGACAGCCATCCCAGTGGTCAGCGTCTGGGGAGCCACCCATCCGATGGCAGGCTTCCTTGGCTATCACCAGTCCCAGGAGAACGCCATTCAGGTGGATCTTGACTGCCGCCCCTGCAGCATCTTCGGCAATAAGCCCTGTAAGCGCGGCGACTATGCTTGTCTGAATAACATTCCGCCCGAGCGGATTGTTGAGAGAATAACATCTATTATTAATAACTAAACACTTACGATTATGAAGTACATTTGCGAAGTTTGCGGTTACGTCTATGACCCCGCAGTAGGAGACCCCGACAGTGGCATTGAGCCAGGAACAGCTTTTGAGGATATTCCCGATGATTGGGTATGCCCCATCTGTGGTGTAGGCAAAGACGAGTTCAAGCCCGAGTAAATACACTCAAAACGCAATTTTTGCGGGATTTAATTCTGGCACTTTTCACATTTAAATGTAGGAAGTGCCAGATTTAATTCTAGGAAATTTTCCCTTTAAGGGTAAATGGGCTTTATAAAAGAAGAGGTGCCCCAGTTGGCGCACCTCTTACATAAAAGATAAACGAGAGAATTATTAATTCCTGTATGCAGGGTTCTGATAAGCAGCCTTCTCCTCTGGAGTCATCTCCATACCGTCAAGCTGTCCCTGTGGGATAGGACGGAGATAGTAACCAGCAGGAATATCGCGCTTAACGGTCTTCAGTTCATTGGTTGCGTAACCATTACCTGCAATACGGTAAGTGCTTGCACGCTCTGCCCACTTCTGGGTACGGACGAGGTCGAACCAACGGTATCCCTCACCCCAGAACTCACGGCTACGCTCATCAAGGATAAAGTCGATCGTGATTGTTGCAGGTGTAGCAGCAACCATCTCTGCACTGAAATCAGCAGTCTGAGGAGCTCTCTTGTTGACACAGTAGGTTTGCTTACCAGCACGAGCACGGAGCACGTTTACGTACTTCTTGGCATCGTCATTCTTACCGAGCTTCACTGCTGCCTCAGCGGCAATCAGGTAGAACTCTGAGAATTTGGCAACGTTCCAAGGACGGGGGCTACCACCATTCACCTTTGAACCAAGACCACCATCATTATCAGTACGATAGATACCAAGTTTCCAGTTGATAGGATACTTCTTACGGCTGATATGGTTTACTGCCAATACGAAATCTGGACGTCCTGCCATTTCGCCAAAGTTCATCCTGCCATCAGCTCCCTTAGGCAATTTATAATCCTCTGAATTAGGATCAACTTCATCATAGTAGCCATTCTTTTCATAGTTACCTATTTTGCTGTCCTCACTTTCTGGAACCCAGCTGAAATAGCTCTCACCTGGCTTAATTTGAGAACCATTGGCACCGATTACATAAGGCTCTGTGCCTCCGGATTTATCCCAGTTGGTAAAGTAGCTCAGAGTAAATGTTGCATCGTAACGACAGTCGATAGCCTTAACAGCATCTTCCCAAACTCCACCCTCGATGAAGGCGTCAGCTACAGGAGCCATACGGGTCCAAGGACGTCCGAGCCCCTGAACAGCCTCACGCTGAACGGGATTGATTACAGCACCAGAAGCAGCCTTAGCTGTCATCTCTGTGTAGTTCCAGGTCTCCATCCAGTAAGCGAAGTTCTCAGGAGAGCCACCGCTACCCCAGCCGTAACCTGAACCACCGTTACCATACTTCTCATCCTCATCATGATCAGCATAGAGCATGACCTCTGAGTTGCGGTCGTTGGTAGCAACATTCACATCGTAGAATGTGGGCTGCAGTCCATAAGGGCCAGGATTGTCGATGGCAGTCTTAGCCATATCAAAAGCCTTCTGGAAATAGCTCTGAGACTGGCCAGCATCACGGCTGCACTCAGGATAGGTGGGGATGTTATTGGGGTTCTCCAGCCACCATGCATAGGTCAGATATGCCTTTGAGAGATACAGGCGAGCCAGATTCTTGGTAGCAGTACCTGTCAGACGAGGATTCTCAGGCAGATCGGCCAAAGCTTTCTCCAAGTCAGCAAAGATGGCTGCATAAACCTCAGGCACCGTGTTACGGACAGAGGTACGAGTAGGAGAAGTATTGAACTTCAGTTCACCAGCACCTAAGTCCAGGGGCACACCACCATAGGTCTGCACCAGAATGAAGTAGTCGAATGCACGGAAGAAATAAGCCTCAGCCAACAAGGAAGCATCCATACCGGCAGCCTCACCATTCTCAATCACACCGCTACAGGTGTTGATGTTAGAGAACAGTGTGCCCCAAGCACCACCAGCCACCGTGCTAGTAGGGGTTACAGAACCAGCACCGGAGAGGTCGGCATCCTTAAAGTTACCATCGGCAGACTGTGCATAGGTATATTCGTCTGTACCAGTCTCCAAAGTATTCAGGTAGTAACCATTGCCATAGAAATAGCGCATATGAGCATAGAGCGAAGTCAGACCGCCCTCGATACCCTTCGGATCGCTAAAGAACGTCGGGTCAAACTGGCTGCGTGGCTGCTCGTCGAGCACACTGTTGCAGGATGTCATGGTTGTAGAAAGACCACAGCACACAAGCCCCGCAGCAAGAATATATTTAATATTTTTAGTAATCATAACTCTTAATTATTTATTATTAATTCTTAATTTAGAATGTTACGTTGAGACCGAAGATAAAGCTACGGGTAGCGGGTGTATTGTAACTGACGATAGGCATCCTGTGACTACCAAAGTTATATGCTACAGCCGTGTTCTCATTAGACCAAGAGTTGGTCTCAGGATCAAGTCCGCTCTCGTTGTTAAACGGAGAGAAGAGCACGAATGGGTTCTGAACGCTAGCGTAGAGGCGCAGACGACTGATACCCAAATCCTTAATGGCCTTCAGATTCTCGAAGTTGTAACCGAGGGTAATGGTGCGGAACTTCAGGTAACCTGCATTAAAGTAACCGAGAGTAGAACCATACTTGGGGTTATCACCGCTCTGGATACCACCGGGCTTCGGATACTTAGCACCAGTATTATCCTCTGTCCAGTAGTCAACATCGATATTATTACGACGGCCAGTCAGCATATTCAGGTAACCATTTGCAGAGTGGATGGCAGAAATCAGCTTACCACCAATCTGGAAGGCACCAATCACGGTCAGGTCGAAGTTCTTGTAACCAACAGTTGTATTGAAACCACCAATCAGGTCGGGCTCCATGCTTATGATCTGACGATCGTCAGCCTTAATCTCACGGGTAGGCATACCATTAGCATCATAGTCACCGGTATATTTCACCTTGATCATACCCAGGTTTCCACCGGGCTCCAGAATCTCGAGATTGGTCTTACCGTCAGGACCAACCTTAATGTCGCTCTCGTTCCACAGACCCTGATACTCATAATCGTAGATCACGTCGATTGGATAGCCAACGAACCAGAGGTTACCCTCATCACGTTTTTCACCAGAGGCCAGCTCTGTCAACTCGTTGCGGTTCTGATAGAGGTTAATACCAGCCGACCAGTTCCAACCATTCTTGTTGTCAATAATAATACCGTTCAATGTGAACTCCCAACCCTTGTTCTGAGTCTTACCGATGTTACCAGTATAGCTGCTTACACCTGCAGTATCAGGCAGTTTCACATTCAGCAGGATGTCGTTGGTCTTCTGGATATAGTACTCAAATGATCCAGAAAGGCGACCATTGAACAGTGAGAAGTCAAGACCAAAGTTCCAGGTCTTAGAGTACTCCCAACCTAACTCGGTGTTAGGCAGTGAGTTTACATAGTAACCAGCATTATAATTGGTACCGTTACCAAAGTTATAGTTGCGGATACCCAGTCCACCGAGGGTAGAATAAGGAGCGATGGCCTGGTTAGAGGTCTCACCGTAACCAACACGGAACTTCAGATTGTCAAGCCAAGTGAGCTTCTCCATGAACTCCTCACGGGCGATGTTCCAACCTGCGCTGACAGCGGGATAGGTATGCCACTTATGACCTTCAGCCAGACGTGAAGAACCATCAGAACGAACGGCTACAGAGAGCATATACTTATTATCATAAGAATACATCGCACGAGCCATCCAAGAAGTAAGACCGTACTGCCTGTAGTTATAGTTGTTCAGGTTGACATTAGAACCTGTAGCCTTATCCAGTGCATAGTACTGGAAGTAGTCAGCGGGAATACCATCTGCAGAAGCACCTGTTGACTCATATCTGGTCTGCTCAGCAGAATACATAGCCACAACGTTCACGTTATGCTTCTCTGCAAAGACGCGGTCGTAGGTCAAGAGGTTCTCAACAGCCCAGTTACGCTGCTGGCTCTCAGAGATCCAACCACTATTGATGGCTTTTGGATCCTTATTATTAACACCTGTACCGGTGAAACCACCACCCTTACTAGTAGTAAAGTTCAAACCGATATTCACACGATAGCTCAGACCCTCAACCCATGGGCACTTCACTTCAGCGAACAGAGTATTATATGAACCGATACCCTTGTTCTCACTGAGCCATACCTCTTCGTCGCGCTCCACAGTCTCTCTGGTAATCACAACCTGATCATCTGCAGGCAGGGCGTTATAACGCTTCAGATTGCCGTTTTCATCATAAGGACTAGAAATAGGAGTTGAAGACAACACATTATAGATATTATTAACACCCTTGGTCTTGCGGAAACTGTTGTTGGTGGTCAAACCGAAGCGGAACCACTCACCAACCTTCTGGTCGAAGTTACCACGAACGGTGATACGATCGTAACCCTCAGTGGGCACAACAGACTCATCATGATAGTAACCAGCACCGAAGCTGTAGCTACCACCATTGGTACCACCAGCTATGCTGACATCGTGGTTATAGCCGATACCTGTCTTATAGTACAGATCCTGCCAGTCAGTATTGGTATTCTCATTCTCATCCAAAGAATTCTGGTATTTACCAGCAACCTGACGGAACTTATTGAATGTGGGACCATCCATCATCGGATACTTCTTGAATGGAGTCTTGATGCTGATGTAACCATTATAGCTTACCTTTGCAGGTGTGCCCTGAGCACCCTTTACGGTGGTGATAATGATCACACCGTTGGCACCACGAGAACCGTAGATAGCGGTTGCAGAAGCATCCTTCAGGATATCCATTGACTTGATGTCGGCAGGGTTGATATCAGAAAGAGAACCCATGAAGGGGATACCATCGAGCACGATCAGCGGGTCGTTAGAAGCACTCAGTGAGCGCTGACCACGGATACGGATCTGCATCTCGGCACCAGGCTTAGAAGAGGTCTGTGTCATGAGCACACCAGCTACACGCCCCTGCAGAGCCTCAGCTGCGTTTGAAGCAGCCACCTGATTCAGTTTCTCACCACCGATGTTAGCCACAGAACCCGTCACAGCCTCACGGCGCTGGGTACCGTAACCGATCACGACGACTTCGTTCACCACGTGACCATCTTCTTTCATCTTCACCTTTAAGTTATCACCGGCCTTCACTTCCTGTGACTCATAGCCGACATAAGAGATAACGAGCGTTGCGCCCGGCTGGACATTCAGAGAGAAGTTACCGTCGAAGTCAGTAACTGTACCGTTGGTGGTACCCTTCTCCATGACCGTAGCACCGATCAGCGGACCCTGAGAGTCTTGTACTTGACCAGTTGCCTGTCTCGTTTGCTGAACAGCAGCCACCTTCTCAGAAGCTGCTGACACCTGCTGTGCACAGATTATGCCCATAAAGCATAATCCGACACACATGGTAGTTTTCATTGCTTTGAAACTCATACTTTTGGTTTTGTTAGTTAATAATAAAAAATTAAAGAAAATTGTGGCGCAAAGTTAGTATGAATTCCAAAATAAGGCTTCTATATATGTTTCACTTCGTTTAATTTATGTTTCAGCCTGTGAATTTTGCTCAATATATTCGGTTGGTGAGACACCGAACTGCTTCCTGAATACGGTTGAGAAGTGCGCCAAATTACTAAAACCAACAGTATAGGCTACTTGTGTCACATTGATTTTCTGCTCTTTCAACAGTCTCACAGCCTGCTCCAAACGGATGTTTCGGATGAATTCGCTAATGGGCAGACCCGTCATCTCCTTCATCTTCCTGTGCAACTGGGCACGACTGATGCCCACCTCCTTGGTCAGCATCTCCACATTGAAGTCACTATCCGACAAATGTTCATTAATGGCCTTCATGATACGCTCCATCAGGATCTCATCATTACCTTTCACATTTGTCTCAACAACCTTATCTTTCTGTTGTTGCGTACCGGAATATTTTCCCTTCAGTCGGAGGTTCTTACTGATCAGGTTGTTGATGACCACATGCAACTCATCCATATCGAACGGCTTGGCAAGGAAGGCATCGGCTCCCCGTTCCAGTCCTTCGAGACGGTTAGCCACATCGCTCTTCGATGTAAGCATCACAACCGGAATATGACTGATGTTCATATTCGTCTTGATCATCCGCAGCATGGTGAAGCCATCCATCTCTGGCATCATCACATCGCTGACCACCAGATCATACTGACGGTCGGTTTCAGTAGAGAGCAACTCCCGTAATGCCTCACGGCCATTGGTAACGGTGGTGATACGATAGTAACTACCCAACTCCTGCGCAATATAGTCGCCGATCTCTACATCGTCATCCACCACCAACACCTTATAGTTCGACTGGGCTTTTTGCCTTTGTCCTTGCTCCTTCTCCTCTGGAATCAGGATCTCCTCGGCAGAGAGATGGGCCTTGCCCAATGGCAGGTGTACCGTGAAGATACTTCCTTGTACATCGTCACGGTTGGCCGCCTCGATGGTGCCATGGTGCATCTCAACCATCATCTTACAGAGGTTCAGAC
>JAEEGK010007690.1_pt1 | contig 25641 bp, 23 predicted proteins | sample 8958771 | NCBI WGS metagenome assembly JAEEGK01 (sample SAMN16246547, study PRJNA631951) | gut metagenome | biome: gut microbiome; feature: rumen; material: SC-attached | host: Bos | place: Iran: Karaj | collected 2018-10
CAAGCCCGATATGCGGAACAAGATCAATGCTGACTTCCGGCTCATCCTGCCCCGCTTCAACACCGTGCAGGATCTCTCCAACGACTGGTTCCACAACGGCATCCTGACGCACGAGAACCGCCGCAGCGACGTGACCTGGAACCGCGAGAACCTCGACGGCACACTTGCTTACTGGCACGCCATCCGTCCCGGGAAGCTCACCTTCTCTGTCAAGGCGAACGTCTCCAAAATCTGGGGCCACCGCCCGTCGTACTACTTCTTGGAGGGCGATTCGGTCAGCAAGTCGGTGTCAGGCGGCAGTCCGCTGCTCACCTCTGCCCAGACGGACTGGAAATTCATCGAGAAATACGGTTTCTGGGATGCGGGGGTGAAGTTCTCCTACCGCCAGAACGACATCTACCACAACTTCTTCGTGCGCGACAGTCTCGGTTGGGACTACTCCCACCAATTCAGTAACGACTTGCAGCACAGAGAGTACGTGCCCGCCGCCTACGTGCAGTTCACCTCTACGGAGTGGCGCGATCGTTTCACTTGGAGTGCCGGTCTCCGTGCCGAGTACAGCCGCACGCACCTTCACAGCGAGAAGGAGGTTTTGGACGAATGGTCGCAGCATTTCTTCCTCGGACCGTCGTTGTCGTTCAAGTACAAGATTTCCAAGAAGCACAGTCTGTCGTTCGCCTATTCGCGGCGCATCACGCGGCCCACGTATCCGCAGCTCAACCCCTACATGAGCATGATCGACCCGCACAACTTCGAGCAGGGCAACATGCACCTCCAGCCCGAGACCGCTGACAACGCGGAGCTGCTCTACCAGTTCAAGGTGTCGAAATGGGCTGTGAATGTCGGGTTGTATGCCAACTACATCCACAACTACATCACGCAGGTGGCTCGTTTCGAGGGCGACATCCTGCTGATGACCTACATCAACGCCACCTCGCAGACCAAGGCGGGATTAGATCTGAGCATGAAAGCCGACCCGTGGAAATGGATGACTGCGACGCTCGGCACGAACATCTATTATCTCCGTTCGGTAGGCAACATCGACGAGTGGGACATTTCGAACAGCGGCTGGGTCAACAACAGCAACGTGCGGTTAGATTTCCGCCCGATCAAGGGGATGAACATCAATCTGCAGTATTTCGTGAACACGCCGCAGTATTACCCGCAGTTCACCACACGCCTCTCGCACTATCTGAACATCGGCATCAGCCAGAAGTTCCTGAAGGGCGCGCTCACGGTCTCCGCGCAGCTCACGGACGTCTTCAACACCCGCAAATGGGAGATCTTCGCCGACAACCAGTACTATCAGTTAGACAACATGTTGCACGGCAAGAGCCGGATGTTCTGGTTGGGCGTGAGCTACAACTTCAACGCCTACAAGAAGGCTGGTGCGGGCAAGGCTGAAGGGGAAGACAGGAGCAAGATCCGGACGGGGGTATAAAGTAATTCATCATCATGCTATATTTATCTGCGTAAGTCTGCGAGATCTGCGGGAGAAAATGTGCCCGCTGAACCCGCAGATTTTGCAGAAAGATTAATCTTCCTCCTCCAGCATAAACAGTTCCTCCACGGTTTTGCCGAAATACCGCGCCATCTTCAGTGCCAATAGGGTGCTGGGGACGTATTTCCCTAATTCGATGGAGTTCACCGCCTGGCGGGTCACGCCGATCTTTTCCGCCAGTTCGCCTTGGGTGATGTTCACCTCGGCGCGTGCCACTTTAATCCTGTTTTTCATAGCGCATGGAACGTTTGTTAAGGTACAGACGAAGATAAAAACAAAAGATGAAGACATAAAGGATGGAGAAGATGTTGATCATCATCACCCACAGGAAAGGAAGACCCCATACGAAAATCAGACATAACAGCATGATTCCGCTGTTGATGTACAGTGACAGGATCAGCGACTCATACCGGAGCTGCTCGATGAACTCGTCGTCTTCCTTATTGCGGGAGAAACCGATGAAAATGCCGGCCACAATGAGCAAAATGCCGATAAATGTCAGCAGAAGGTCGTCGTTCGGACCGAAAGAGGAAGAAAGAAAGCCAGAAAACAGATTCCCATTGCTTTCCAGATGTTCCATCCCGAAAAGCTCGCGGATGTTGTTGAGGCTGAAGTCGCATTGACTTTGGAAGATGGAATGGATGATAATCAGTACAACAGAGACACCGAATATCCACCAACCTGCTTTTTTGTAACCGCTTGGTAGCAAGAATTTTGTGTTTTTCATAACCTTGAATTTTTAAGATGATTAATAAATAAATCGACGCTGCAAAAATACACAATTCTTGACAAAAAGCAAGTATAAGTTACAAAAAGTAATGTTTTTAATACGAAAAAAAACCTATTCTCCTATGTGTCAATAATTTACAAAATTGATGCCACTGCAAAAATCAATCACATGAGTATCAGGCACGCAATTTGCCATCGGTCGGGGATGAAGTCGAAGTAATAGACCGGCGCGCCCCAGCGGTCTTTCTGCCTAAGGGTTTGTCCGTCAAGGTAGTAGAGTGGTGTGCCCCAGCGGTCTTTCTGCCTGATGGTCAGCCCGTCGAAGTAGAGCAGTGGTTCCCCCCAACGGTCCTTCATCCGCACGGTTGGTCCGTCCATGTAAATCAGGGGTTGTCCCCAACGGTCTTTAAGCCGCACCTGCTGCGAGGCGGCATCGTACCAAAGCAGCTGTTCGCCCCAGCGGTCCTTCATCCGGATGGTGTTCTCCTGCATATAGTACAGTTTCGCGCCCCATTTGTCCTTCTGATAGACGGTCTGGGCGCGGGACGCGACGGTTATTGTGAGGACGATGATGCAAAATAGGATAAACTCTTTTTTCATGTGGCAAAGATACGTTTTTTTGGGACGACAACTGGGATGTTTTTTTTGTACGACAACCTGGACAACGTGGGACAACTTTTTTTCATAATGTTGTCCAGAGCTGTCCAAGTTGTCGTCCTATTTTTAATCAAGTTGTCCCAAGTTGTCATGGTTGTCTTTCTACAACAGTTGCATCGCGATTTTCGCGCAGGCCTCCGCGTCGGCCAACGCGTGGTGGTGGTTGGTCATCGGACAGCCGCAAGCCTCGGCAACGGTGTGCAGCTGGTGGTTGGGCAACCGCCGTCCGAAATGATGCCGCGAAGCCCGGCAGGTGCAGAAGAACTGATAGTCGGGATAGTCCATCTGATAGACGCGGAACACGGCCCTGAGGCAACCCTCGTCAAAAGGACTGTTGTGCGCCACGAGGGGCAGTCCTGCGATGAGCGGCTCAATCTGTCGCCACACCACGGGGAATATGGGTGCATCATCGGTGTCCTCGTGCGAGAGTCCGTGTACCGCCTGGCAGAACCAGGCGTAGTAGTCGGGTTCGGGATGGATGAGCGAGTAGAACGTGTCGGTGATGACGCCGCCGCGCACCACCACCACGCCCACGCTGCAGACGCTGCTGCGCTGTCCGTTGGCGGTCTCGAAATCTATGGCGGCAAAGTCGGTCATACTATTGTTTGTTTATGATTAAATGCACCAGTCATCACCTCCATTTCATCTTTGGGAATGTGATGATGGGCTGCAATGGTTTGCCAGTGGGATACGACTTCTTGCGTTTTTTCCATGATGGATATTGCGGTGGATTTTGTTAAACCCGCGAAAGGAGCCACTTCCAAAGCTAACGTAAAGTCGAGGGCATTGTCGTTCTCGTTGATGTTAAGGCTGAGCCCTGTGCCATAATTTTGCGGATTGAGGTCGTATGCGGGCGACAGCGTCCAGCCCTGCGGCGTTAGGAGAAAACCGTGATTGCGTAGATGGTCGTCGCAATTGGACACCGCGATGTTGAATACGATTCGCCGCCAAAGTTCCAGAAGATTGTCCTGTACACGACAACAGTTCCGGCTAATCCAGTCAAACAGTTCCAGATAGCTGCATCCGTCTGTCGCTCCGTCAGCGTACCCCAGCATGGTCATGGCGGAAGTAAAATGGATGCGGCGATTGCGGATGTCACGGTCAAAGCGGCGAGTCATGAAAGTGGCATGTCTCCCAGACAGCGTGCGTACTTGAAATGGAGCCACCCGAATGCCGCATTGCTGCGCCAGACTCATGGTCACCGCCTCCCATGCACCGACATTGGTCTTGTCGTTCCGACTCGGGAACTTTGCAATCCACAGATGATCGTCGGCATCCCGTACATTGGCCTTGGGACGTGCACCTCCGAGTGAGGATCCCGGTGCCAACAGCATCACAAGCCATTTGTTGACATCTTTGTCTTCATCCGTTTCTATATGGTTTACCGCCATTTCCAGCTCTCTCAAAGAGGAAAACGGTGGCGTTGAAAAGCGAGCGTCATTGTCCAAAAAATCTCCATCGGGTGAACTTTTCATACGCAAGGCCCCTATGCGGCATTCATCGAACACCCCTAACAGATAGTCGCTTTCCTGTAAATGTTTGCGATTTCGATTCTCGTCTCGGGCGCGGATGCCTTCCCGTCTGTCCAGCAATACGCGTCCCCAACGGTCGGGTGACGAGTCCAAAAAGATGCCGAAATTGTTTTTATTGTCTGGAAAATATTGTTTGCCGGAATAGAGCTGCAGGTCGGGGTCAAGCAATTTCCCTTGATGACGGATCAGCCATTCGTCAGCGAAAGAGAACGAAAAGACCTCCTTTCCTCTCAAGGCCTGTGCCGAGAGAACCCCTACCAGTAAAGGCCGTTCCGTGTATGTGTCGTCGAAATAGATGTAGATGTCTTTATTCATGTTGCGGCATGTTTTCTGTTTTGATTTTGGTGCTGCGGCGGCGCACGGTCAAACCGGCATCCTGAATCTTGCGGCCGAGCACATCGTCCTTGGCAAGGAGTAAGAGATCGTCATGGAGTCCCAACACTATGAGTACGCGAAAATAGGAGCCCAAGGAGACACCTTCGTCGCCGTGTTCGATCTTGATGACGGTGTTGCGTGAAATGCCGGCTCTTTCGGCCACCTGTTCCGTGGAATAGTCACGGCGCAGTCTCGCCAATCGGATATTTTCCCCCAAGGTGTCCAGCATTCTCTTATATTTGGGCAATAGCGGTCTTTTCATGATTCTTCTTTTATAATGTTCAAAATAATGCGCAAAAATACAAAATTTTGTTGAATATTATGCACGTTATTTGTTTTATTTAAGACAGGCAAATGGATGGTTCCATCAATATGCTTTTATTTGCCAATGGATGCTCTATGCAACAATGATGGTTACGCTATCGGGTCCCCGCAGTACTTCCGCCGCAGGCATTTCGTGCAGTGCAGTCCCATCCAGACCTCGTCGAACTGCTGCATGGCCTGGCGCACCAGCTCGGGCTCGTCGGTGAGGATGCCCGTCTCGAAGTTGCGGGTGTTGGCCCCTTTCATCCCGATGCCCGCGCCGGTGAGGTTCGCGCTGCCGAAATAGACCGCACTGCCGTCGAAGACCAGCATCTTGAAGTGGACCCGGGGACAGAGCACCCGTTCCAATCCTTTCGCCAACGACGGGTACTTGTCGAAGTCCTCGCGGAAGGCTGGTCCCGGCTCCTTGGCGTGGATGAGGCGCACCTCCACGCCCGTGCGCACTAACTGCGCCAAAACCGCGAGGAACGGCAGTGTGCCGTTCCCGACTTTCACGTAGAGGTCTTTGATGTCGGCGGTGCCAATCCACAGCGACTTCCTGACGGAGGCCACGCGGGAGAGGACGAGGTTGTAGTGGTCGGTGTTGGAGATGTAGGTGAGCATAATATAAAAATGTCAAAGTCGTTCTAACCAATGCGAAAAGAAAACATCGTTGACCGTATATTCAGTACGGTGAAGGGAGGTCTCTGCATTCAACAATCCTTTTTCGCACAAAGAATCGGCGAGGCGTTGTACGGAGGACGGGGTTCCGATTTTATGTTTTCTCAAAAAATCGCCGGCGGTAATTTGTGTGACTTTACCCTCTTTGGCGATAGAGATGAGAAACCGCCACTGTTTTTCGGTTAGCATCTGGCGATATTGGAGGTACACAGCCTCCCCTTGCTGTAGCAACTGGGCGCAGGCGTTTTTCACTTCGTCAAGCCCTATATTGATGGCACCGTTGTTATAAATTGTGTGACAAAGTTGCTGGGTGTAATAGGTGTGCCTGTGAGTCCATTCAAGTATAAAATCCGCCGCTTCGGGCTGAATGTTGCGATTCCTTTTATTAAAAAGATTGACAATGAAAGCCTTGTATTTTTCTATAGGGATTTTGTCAAGGGCCAAGAAGGCGGTACTGGAGTAAAACGGTTTGCGTTCATTGGTGAAAATGTCGGCCATTATGTGTTTTTTACTGCCGCAAAAGACAAAGGTGATGTTCTTTGTTTGTTGTATATAGGTGCGCAGCAGTGCCTCCATATTTTGTTCCGGGTATTCGCGGATTTGCTGGAACTCGTCAATAGCCATCACGATGGGGGTGTTTTGGCCGTCCAAAAACTCGAACAGGCCACGCAGGGTGTACTCTTTTTCGTGGGTTGTCTGGTAGGAAATCTGCAGTTGTGGCTCGCCCGTAATGGGATCAAATGAAATCTGCGGACGGAGCGCCTTGATGAAAATCATAAGCTTGTCCAATATGGAGCTTTTGGGACGGAAAGCCCGCATAGCCGCTTCCGCCATCATCTTGATGAAATCGTCCAAACTTTGGGAGGCGAAAATATCCATATAGATAGTCTGGATATCGGGATGTGTGGATGACAGTTCGTCAAACAGCCGCAGAATCAGTCCGGTTTTGCCGATGCGTCTTTGCGAGATAAGGGTGGTGTCGGTGTGGCCGGTGGCGTTGCGAAGCAGTTGTTGGAGTTCTTCTTCGCGGTCGCAGAACAATTCCTTTGTTTCGTACGATTTGATAATGAATGGGTTATCCATGACGGTTTGTTTTATAACGGCTGCAAAGATACACAATTTTCTTTGATTACGCAAAATGCGTAACGCAAAATGTGTAAAATGTTTTTTGGCAAATCTACTCCTCGAAACTCATCAGCCCGCCGATGAGGATGCCGAGGACGAGGAAGATTCTAATTGTTTCCTAACATCTCATCCATTCCTTGCCGTGCAGTCAGCATGGCGCAAACCATTTCGGTCATGTCGGCGATGACTTGTTCTCCCATAAATTCCTCTGTGGTCGGGAATAGTATTCCGAATTGGAGACGCAAATAATGGTTGTTGCAGTAGGTGTAAGCACCTTTCATTAAGGAGCGGCTTTCAAAACACTCGGTTCGTTGTTGTGAGTATTTTAGAACCGTTTTTTCGTACACTTCGTCCGTTTTCTTAAATAAATCGATTTTCTGTAGCTCTTCAATGTATTGCATTACCGTTTCATACTGGGGGTGGGTACAGTGTCCAGAAATATTCATTTCCAGATTCAATCGGATTTTACCCTTGTCCGAATAGGTGTGCAGATTCAGTTCAACTTTTGGCGTCAGTTTAATGGGCGCATTGGTCTGAACACGGGCTGAATTAGGCGCAATAAAAGAAGCATACTGTGGCAACTCCTTCTTCAGCGATACGATTAGCCGGTCTCGCACCTCTTTGAGGAAAGAACTTGTGTGGTAGTTTACTGGAGCGGCATCATTAGCCTCCAAGTTTGTGATGGCCGACATTCGCATTGCGCTGCGGATGTTTTCCTCAATTTGCTCTGGGGTTTCGTTAAATGGTTCCCCTTCATTTTCTTTGGTCTGCGGGTTGAGAACCTTTTTGATTGTGATACGCATACTGTTCAGAAGTTGAGATATGTTAAGGGCTTTGTGCTGAAGATAGTAATCGGATGCGCAAATCCGATAGAGCAACTGCTCCCATTCTTCATCAAATTCAGACATTGTTTTCAATCCTTGCCTCGTCTCATCGTCCAATGGCTTGAGGCTCAATTGGAAAGCAATATCCTCGTTCCAAGTAGTGAAACAGGGGTATTTGTTCAGCACATTATAGACTTTGGGGTAAGCGATTTGCATGCTGACAAGAGCGAAGCTCAAATATACCGACAAATTATCTTGTAGAAAATTTTTCTCTTTATTGTCTTGAGCATCGTTGATACATTTGATGAGCGACAAGTTGTTCAAGAGCCGTTTCAATGAACGGGGGTTGTGTCCCACTGTGAGACGGGCGGCTTCAGTAATGCGTTCCATCAAAAGTTTGGTGTCGCGTTGCGTGGGGGTCACCCATCCAATGTTGAAGAGAGATTCCTTTAAAAAAGAGTCGATACGGTAATTGCTGACGGGCATGGAGAAAGGCACTTGGATGATTTTGTCGAAGAAAGAGCGGAACTCGCGCTCGTTCTGGTCGGTGAGCTCACCGAATTTGGGCTTGAGTCCTTTCACTACCACGTCATAGTCGATGGCGAGTACGAACACGCATTTGTCGAGGGTGAAGATGTTCTTCAAGAGTTCCAAAAGTTCCACGGCAGTGGGCGGGCTAATGCGGTCGAGGTCGTCGATGAAGAAGACAAAGCCTTTTTTGTCCGATTCCGCAAGGGTGGTGTTGATGGACTCTTGCAGTTCATCGCGTAATTTGCCGATAGAGGATTTGGGGCTGTCGAACAAGGCGTTGAGTTCCTCACTTCCGCCGCCAAGCCCGGCGTTGACAGCGGTTTTAAGGGCCACCACCCCGAATTTCTTCACCTTGTCAAGGACATCTTTTCTGCGATTGCTGTCATTGGAGGCGGTTTGGGCGGCCATCTGGGTGATGATTTGCATCAGGGTGGTGGCGGGGTCTTTCATCAGGGCGTATTCCCACGTGTTGATCCAGACACCGTGGTAGGAGTCTCTGCTGTTGTTGTTGCACAGCGACTCCTGCAGATAGTTCATAAGGGATGTTTTGCCGCTCCCCCATTCGCCTTGCAGGGCGATGGTGATGGGTGTGCCGGTGTTAGTGATGAACCGTTCAAGCCCTTTTGCAAATGGGTTGATGCCGAACTCGTCTTTGTCTTCGGCGCGGCACGGGATGTCGGAAAGGCTGTATGTTTTGGGCATATTGATTCTATTTAGAATTGGAGGAGTTGGCATTCCCAAATGATAGCAGCAAGAATAGCTGGATTGTAGTAGCCATCAATAATCATAAAGGGATAATTTTCAGGATGGTGAGAATGTTCTCGCGCTTTATATAGTTTATCACCATCAAGAATCATAAAAGGATAGTTTTCGGGATGGTTAGAATGATTTCGCGCCACATAAATCTCACCATCGTCAATAATCATAAAAGGATAATTTTCAGGATGGTTTGAGTGCTCTTTGGCTTGATAGACTTTTACTCCTTCAACAATCAAAAAAGGATAATTCTCTGGATGATGGGAATGTTCCCGTGCTCTATAAATTTTATTATCCACAATAACCATAATGGGATAGTTTTCAGCATGATTAGAGTGATCCCGCGCCATAAAAATCTCACCATCCTCGACTATCATAAAAGGATAGTTTTCGGGATGGTTTGAATGGTTTCGTGTTTCATAGATTCTTGTTACCATAATAAATTCCCTAATTTGTGTCGGGCGCAACTGCTAAATGAAATGCCTACTCTGTTGAACGCTTTTCGGCGGGGGCGTTAAGTAAATTCTGAATAGGTGGAGATGTTTTAATTGAGCTTATCTCATCTCACTATTGTACTTGTGCATGAAGGCCGCTGTAAAATCAGTTATTTGATTGATAAGCTCGGTGAGGTCGTTGTCATCAAGGAAGAAGATGACCACTTCACTTTCATTCGCACCCCATCTATTCGAAGGTGTCCCGGGAATCAGTTTGGGATAGTCTTTTAGTGTGTCTGCTGCCATCTCGCGTAAGCGTTTTAATCTATCCTCTTTGAGATTTTTAAGGTTATCTTCGCCCACTACCCATGCATACTGATTGATCCGCAGGTAATATCTTCCCCCTTGTCTACAATCCACTCTCCAGAAAAGACCTTCGGATATTGTTTTTTCTTGGTCGTAAAAAACAGCTTTGTCTTCAAAAACTATTTCAGTCCACGGTCTTCCACTGCTTGTTCCTTGTTGATAATGCAAGGTGTTGTAAAGATTGCGGTGTTTGTTTAATTTGTCAAATACGATTCCCATCAGATAATGCTGGGCCTCACCATGGTTCTCGCCCAAAACGTCATAGTTTCTTTTGTTGAAGAGTTCTTCATGAAAGGATTCAATGTGCTTGCAAAACGTTTCATCCAAATATTCAAAATATTGTTCAAGAATTGGATGTAGATTCTGAATGGGTTTGAGGGAATCTCTTACCTTAAAACAATCAATGATTTCATATCCGCACTCTTCGGCATATTTTTTGTCATCAATACCTATATATCCTAATTTCAAGAAAACATATTTGTACATATCGGGGAAGTCGCTCTTGTAGCCATTGAGCTGTCCGACAGATGTTTCAGACCAAGTTTTGTTCTCGAACAAAATGGTCTGCCTTTCTTTTTCCTTTTCAAAATTAAATGAAACTTGAAGGTCAGTACGTCCATTCCTTTTCCCCTCTTGAAGAAAAACTTTGATGTTTGCAATGTTTTTGGTTTTGTCCTCTTCTTTTAAAAGGAATGTTCTGAAAAACTGCTGTTTGGCCTTGCTATAAGCATTGTCGCTGTCTAAAAAGTAGAATAGCCATGTAAAAAAAGCGTCTGTGGTTAGTTCCTTTGGGGAATACTGGAAGATATTGCACTTGTTATTCATAATCGTTTCCCTGAATTCGTGTCGGGCGCAACTGTTAATTTATGCGATTAAATTTCTTTCATTTTCCAAACAGAAAACAGCGCACCCCTTCCGCCCTTCAGGTAGAAAAGGCATCGCCAAACGCCGCGCAACACTGAAAAACTGAAAAGAGTACGCCTATAGCAGACGTACCTATCAGTGTGCCCCGTTGCTAAAATTTGGCGATTTTTTTCCACGGCCACACTATAGCTTACGCTATCTTCAAGTACGTTGCAAACATACAAATTATTTCTGTTCGGCATACTCTTTCCGTTTTTTTTGCCTGCAAAAATAAGACGCAACTGTGCCATTCCACAGCATAGACAATAACCATATAGTTGACGCCTTTGGGCAGACCGGAGTAGGAACAGAGCAGCCTGTCGAGGACGGTACCGGTGGGGTAGTTCTCGAAGAGACTGCTGTCGAAGCGCAGGTCGCACATTCTAACGGTTTCGGTCATATCCTATAATTTTGCGGCGAAAAAACAATTTTCAGGCAAGCGGAATTGAATTCTGCTATTCGCAGATTCAGCGGCAAAGATAACGGATGGGTGTGCCAAAAGGTGTCATGGCGGGGGCGCTTTAAGAGCAACTACAACTTGGACAACTTGGGACAACTTTTAAATGTTTTGAAACCTTTTCAATCCCACAAATTCCTGAAATGCTTGCAGAACAGAGCAAGTCCTTCTTTTTCGTTGTTATTCCTCCCCTTTAACAATCCCCGCAATCTTATCATCCATCCTATTCAGGAACTCCCCAAACGGCATGTTCGGATCCACGTGTTCCATTTCCTCCTGATAATCAATCGAGTGAAAGTGGTCCACCACGTTTCCGAACCAGTGGTCCTCGATGATTGGAGACTTTCCGCCGGTTGCGGGCGGTAGAACCTTGATGACGTGGACGGTAAGACCTTTGTGATGGTTTTTGCACCATGTCAGGTTGACTCCGACGGCCAAACATTTCAAATATAATGCCGAGTATCCTCCTTTCGGGGAGATGATCATTTTGCCGGGCGAGTCCCACACCAGCAGCCACACCTCCAACGGCGGGTCGTAGTCGCCGTCCTCCTGACAGTACAGATATTGCTGCACGAAATCTTGGTCTGACATCCATTCTGTGGTGATGTCATCCGCGAAATGTGCCAGAACGCCTCTTTTACATTGTTCGGCGTTGAAGCCGATGGGGATGATAATGGTTTTGGTGGTCATAATCTTTGTTGTTTTTGATGCGGCAAAGATAATGCGGGGCTATGCCAATTCGTGGCGTAGTAGGGCTGCCGCAGTGCGACAGCCCTACACGTTTTGGAAAAAAAAGATTAAGGGTTTCACCCCGCGAAAAACGGCACGGGCTTCACATTTGCTACAGGATCTGCGACAGTGACATCTGTTTACGTCTCCGCATTCTCCATGGCTGGCGCATTGCTTTGCCTTATGTGGTGGAGGAGTATCAGTTCGTCGCACACGGCAAGTTTTTCTTCCAAATCGACACACTCCTCTTTCCATCCGTCAAGTTCGTATGAGAGGTCCTGATACTCGTCTGAATCCTCGTCCAAATTCTCCAGTCGGTTTTCCAAATCTTCAATTTCACCTTCACAGTCATACATTCTGACAGACCAGCGTTCCCTGATGGTGATAATTTCTTCGATCCGCTCCTTTATGAGGTCGGTCTGTTCCTCAAAGGAGAGGTTTTTCAGGTCTTTTTTGAATTGTATAATGTTCATATTATCGTTTGTTTTGTTTTGCTTTTACTCTGTTGAACGCTTTTCGGGAACGCATCTAATGTCTCCAATCCATAACAGTGGCAGAGCTCGTGCTGATGCAGGCGAAAACCTCTACCAGTCCGGCTCAAACTCCCAGTCCACCGGCTTCCCGTTCAGGTCGAAAACCTGGCACGTGTCGCACCCACCAACCTTATAGGCACCCGAGTCCACCAATGTGTTGGGAACATATACTTCTTTGAGAAGATGGGCTTCCTCAAGGCACCACGTATCAACACCTTTTATACATTTAGGTAGCCTGATGGATGTGAGGCGTTCTGAAAAATACTCTCTCAAGCCCTCCCCGATATATTCAACAAAAGAATATTCGTCCTCAACGTCAACCATATCGGGTAAGTCAATGTGTCCGGACAGTTGGTGCATCTCCTCACCCCAGAATAATTGTACGACATTGTCATAACTGTAGATTTCCAGCGTGTTGTTATGGTTTGCAGCGTAGATGGATCGTTCACTTTTTTCGGAAGGGAAGAATTTTTGGATATAACAGCCCGTGTACGCATCAAGATCCTCGGAAACGTATCGTACACCCAGCAGTTGCTCTTCCGGATAGGGTTGTTCTTTGCCGTTTACGGACAATACCAAACGATCGGGCTGCAATGTTGATATGCACCCGCCAATAGTCCCGTCCGGAGTCTCGATTTCCACGAAGTCCCCGACCTGCAGGTTTTCGTTAATGTACTTCAACATATCTTTGTTGTTTTTGATGCGGCAAAGATAGTGCGAGGGTGTGCCGATTCGTGGCATAGTAGGGCTGCCGCAATGCGACAGCCCTACGCAATGCGACAGCCCTACACGTTGGAAGAAAGAAAAATGATTAAGGGTTTCACCCCGCGAAAAACCGCTAGGGCGAGTTAGTGGGTGGAACAGCCTATCTCTGTGCGTTAAACTTGTCTGCCGCAGAATGGAACAGCTCAAAGTAGATACGCATATTCTCCAGCTCGTACCACTGGGCCAAATTCACGGGGTCGGCATCTCTTCGACACCCTCATTGGTGGTGAAATCAATATGGCGCGGATAGCTTTGGTGGTATTTCACATCCAAGATTTCGTCTCTCAGAATACGGCTTTTGGCCTTTTTTATCTCATTTTTGTCTCTTGACCGAAGGATGTTTTTGAAGATGTCGTCGCTGGTTATCATCTTGGAAAATTCCGAAAGATTGGCCACCGGATGTTTCGCTTTCCATTCGGCACTGACGGTAAAATCACACAGTCTGCCATAGCGTTCCATCATCACCGTGGTGTTGTAGGCAGCATTCCGTTTGATGCCCAGCACTTCGGAAATCACGTTGAGGGCGGTGGATTTTCCGCTGCCGTTACCTCCATACAAAATGGTGATAGGGGTAAAATCAAGGGACCTGAGACTGTGGTCCGACAGAACGCCAAAGAGATAATTGCCCGAGACGTCCTTGTGAAAATAGGATTCCTCCAAAGAGTCTGGATCATAATGGTAATAGTCGATCAGAGCCTTGTCCTCTTGTTCAAAAGTGGGGAATTTGAATGATTCGAGATAGATCATAGTCGTTGTTTTTGCGGCAAAGATAGTGCGAGGGTGTGCCGGTTTGTGGCAGAGTGGGGAGCAAGTCTTTTCCAAATTCTCAAGAGCGTGTCAATGTGCTTTGAGTTTGATGTCAGCGGGGGCGAGCTAGGGTGATTTTATAGCGGATGGCACGTGGCGTGGAAGTCGGCAACAATAGATCACAGCTTAATCTGCGGAGCAATATAATTTACAATATACTGCAATTTATCAGCACCTCTCTGCCAACAAGAGGGATGATATGCTACAACTACCTGGTGCTTTTCCTTAAGCATATCTACTTTATAATTTCCCAAACCAGTTTTGCCTTGAAAGACAATAATATCAGGAGAAAAGGCTTCTATCTCATCAATTAAAAGTTTAGATTCTCTTTTTGCATCCAACCAAATTCTATCTTTACCGCCACTTCTTTCCTTTATTTTATTACCATTTTTAGCATTCCCTCTGCCCTTAGTGACAAATCTAAATCTATTTTCATAAGCCACATACGACATTAAATCATGGGGCAAGAAATCAGCAGCGACTTTTATTGCCTTTGCGTTTTTATGTGAATCTCTCAAATCCCACAACTTCTCCCATGCTGACTGTAAGTTCATCCGATCTTTCAGCAAATATAGAGCAGTTGCATAAAGCCCTGCAATGTGAGGGTTGAAATCCAAATGACCATCTGCAAATATATTCTCACGATCTTCCAAAGAATGATAAGTGTTTCTGTCAGAACATTCATCTATTCCTGTGTCAAGGGGAATAAATAATATTTTGAAAGGCGCATTAACATAGTAGGCGCCTATATAAGGGAAACCGGAAAATCTCAAATTGGTTCCTTCTACAATCCCGGTATGTTTGTCAATCTTCATATCCTTGAAGAAATCATCATACAAACACTTGATCTTGTCCTTTAATTCTTGAAATGTCATAATGGTTAGAATTAAATACAAACGCTATTGTTCTGAATATCAAAGGAATTAAGGCATAGAGAGTCCTTTTTTGTCAATTTCTTCCATTGCAGTAAGAACTAGTTTTATGATATAATCAACATAATGGCCATTAATCATCTCGGCGATGGTGTTCATATCCCAGTCTCTATATCTGTTCAAATATTCCCATCCGTACGGCCAATATTCATTGGATTTACTATGAAAACAATCAAGTTTAGCTTGACTAACAGTAAGTTTACCACCTGAGTAATTTGAAACACCCCAATAAAAATCCCGTTCTGTAGTTCTCTCTGCATAAAAAAAGATTGCCGAATGTTTCCATTCTTTTTTGTGAAAGAAAAATCCTCTCTCTCTCTCGCTGGAAAATAGATTTATGTCTTCAAATATTAAGTGATTTGATTCACCAAACTTTACAAACATAGGTTTGACAAATGTGTTGTACACATATTGTTTATATGAATCCTGTTCATTGTAAATAGCTGCTACACATTCAGGATACGCAGTCATGATTTTTAGCAATTCCTCTTTGTTCAAACTATCCATATCTTGATTTGTTAATTGTTTGATGTGATTAAGATATTGCACTAATGTCTCTCTAACAAGCGGCATGGTGGCACTTTCACTAATGCAATACTGTAACCAGTTGATAATGTCTTTTGAGTATGAAATGCAGTTGTAGTTCACGCACTCGCCAGTTTCCGGGTCTATAACACTATCTCCACTGGCCTCATGGCCATAAAGAGTAAGATAGTAGATCATATAGTTTCCTTCTCCATACTTTTCTTTAGCAAAATTGTTGTAACGTTTCAATTGTTCCGGTTGGTCTCCAGCATAAACTTTGTTTTCAATAACAATGCCGTAACCTGTATTGTCCTCAATCAAAATGTCTATTCGACCATCTCCTGTATCATACTCTGTATAGACTTTTGCATTGGATGTATCTATGTCGATTCCATCTTTGTTTTCGATTGTTTGCAAAAACAATCTCAGAAAAAGGTCTCCTTGTCCGTGTGAACCTTGGGGATTCAAAAAACCAGCAATGATTTTGGAATGCGTCACCTCGTAATGAGCTACACCCAACATTTCAAACACGTTGAACCTTTCCCCTCTCTTTCGGCTTTCCTCCTTGCGAACCTTCTCCTTTTGCAGGATGAGGTTCACATATAGTAATAACTTCTTTAAGTGCTCCATATATCAGTTGTTTTTTTCCACCCCGCAAAATTACATTTTTCCCCTTCTCCTCCACCTCCTTCCTACAAATCCCCCAACGGACACCCGAACCTTCCCCTCATCTCCCGCAAAATCTCCCGTAAGGTCTCCGGCAGGCGGGACCACATCTCCTTTACGATCTCTTCGGGGATTTCTTTGTAGTACGCTTCGGCGATGCCGCCGGTGATGCAGGCGAGGGTGTCGCTGTCGCCGCCGAGCGAGACGGCCAGGCGGATGGCGCTCTCGAAATCCGTGCTGTCGAGGAAGGCGATGATGGCCTCTGGCACCGTGCCCTGGCACCTCTCCTGAAACGTGTACCAGGGACGGATCTCCTCGCAGGTGCGGCTCAGGTCGTAGCCGAAATGCGTTTCCACATACTCCTTGATCTCCGCTTTGGTCTTGCCGGTCCTGCCTAAGAAAATGGCGGCGGCCACGGCCTGCGCCCCCTTGATGCCCTCCGGATGGTTGTGGGTGATGGCGGCCGAGATTTCCGCCACCCGCAAGGTCTCCTCCAGCGTGCCGAACGCCCAGCCCACGGCACTCACCCGCATCGCCGAGCCGTTGCCCCACGAGTTGTAGGGCACGCGCTCGCGCCCGCTGAACAGCCACCGGTAGAACGACCCGCCGTAGCCGCCGAGCGGGTTGGGATAATTGTATGCAAAACGCACCATCGAGGCCTCCAACTCCTTGTGGGTGTGGTGCTCGTCGCGCAACAGCCAGTCGGCCACCGCGAAACACATCACGGAATCGTCGGTGAACTCGCTCCACTCCGAGAAGAGCGGGAAATCGGTGGTTTTGATGTTGTCGAATTCGTATATCGATCCGACGGTGTCTCCTATTATTGCTCCTAACATGATGGGTTGGGTTTTGGTGATTAGTGATTAGTGATTAGTGAACAGTGATTAGTGAACAGTGATTAGTGAACAGTGATCAGTGAACAGTGATCAGTGAACAGTGATTAGTGAACAGTGATTAGTGATCAGTGAACAGTGATTAGTGATTAGTGAACAGTGATCAGTGATTAGTGAACAGTGATTAGTGAATAGTGATTGGTGAATAGTGATTGGTGAATAGTGAATAGTGATTGATGATTGGCGATTGGTAGTTTTAGTTTACATTTAACAATTAAAAATCGGGGCAAAGGTAAAAAAATTGTATCATCGTCGAAAGTGAGACTGTGTAATAATTCGTGGCATTGTAGAGACGTGCCATGGCGCATCTCTACACGGTGCGTCATTAAACGGCACGTCTCTACATGCCACGTTCTTACGCTTGGAACCCGATACTTCCCCCGTTGCACCCGTTCCCGATTTTCTCGTGGCGACACAGCTCTTCGATTTCCGCCAAAGTGGGACGGGTGCCGTGAAGCACCTCCTCCATCACGACCTTGCGGACGATGTTGTCGATCTCGCCGCCGGAGAAGTCGAACTTTGTGGCTAACGCCCGGCAATCGTCGTCGGGGAGCCACTCCAGCTTGCTCTTCCAGATGCTCTGTTTGGCCTCCACCGTGGGCTGCCCGAACTCGACCTTGAACAGGAATCGGCGGGCGAAGGCACTGTCGAGATTGTCAACGAGGTTGGTGGTGGCGATGAGGATGCCGTCGAGCTTCTCCATCTCTTCCAGGATGATGTTCTGGATGGCGTTTTCGGTCTGCGCCACATTCGAGAAGTTGCTGTCCTTGCGCTTGGCGAAAAGCGCGTCGGCTTCGTTGAAGAGCAGGATGGGCTTCAGCTTGCTTTTCTTGCACTGCTCGGCGTAGCCCGTGAAGATACGTTTGATGAGCTTCTCGCTCTCCCCGAACCAGCAACTCTTGGAACTGGCGATGTCCACATGACACACCGGACGACCCGTGGCGCGGGCGATCTGCATGGCCGTCTCGGTCTTGCCGGTGCCGGGCAACCCGTGGAAGATGGCCGCCACACCCTTGGGCAACGACTGGGCCTCCAAGCGCTTCTGCAACTCCGCGAAACGCTCCTCTTGAAGGTTCTCTTTCAGAAGATTCAGCTGCCGCGACAGCTCTTCGCTGTAAAACATCGACTTTTCGGGGATGTCTTCGGGATAGATCAACTTTTTGTCCTTCTCCTTTTCTTCAGCGAACAATTCAAAGTCATTTTCAAGGAACAGTTTCCGGCCTTTCTCTGTCAACTTCATGGAGGCCTCGGAGAACATCCGTTCGGGCTCTATTTCAATGAGATCCAGCTTGATAAGCTCGTGTTCCTGTTGCATCAGCTGCTTTCCCCATGCGAATCTTTCCGGTATCGAATCGAAAATGTCATTTAATGTGGCATCAATATCGCTCATGCGCCGACGAGAGGAGATGAAATCGTAACAAATGTCATAAAACATCACCCTGACGCGATTCTCGCGAATCATCTTCTTTACCGTTTGCACAAAAAGAAGGTCCTCCGATTGTTCTTCTTCTTTGGCCATTTTTTGCAGCAGCTCCATCGTTTTGATATCGTTGTCCTCCACCCATTTCCCGATAGTCGTGACAAAATCGTAACGGGTTACCTCTTTCTTCTCGTTGTTTTTCTCCCCAATGGGCAAATCTTGGTGTATTGCAGAAACAATATCCTCGGGAATAATATATTGGTCTCTTCTTCGGTAATCGCTTATTACCAGAAGATTTTGCTTGTTCAACATGTCGAAGTCGTGCTGGAGGAATTGCGCATCAATGTTGTCTAAATCGAAAAAGGAGCGTATGTCATCGAAATCCACAGACGACCGATACAATGATTTTGAAAAAGCAGCGGTAAACAGAGCAGCCTGTATAGAGGTGACATGCAGATAGGCGGCCAACCTGTCCAATTCTCCTATCACCTTGTTTAAGGCCTCGTCGTTGATGACATCTTCCTCCCGGCGGGTGAAACGATTCGTCCCGAAGGTGACGAACTTTGTCTCATCTGAGATAAGTCCGGGCTGGATCGCGTTAAGCGCGTAATGTTTTGAGTTTTCCAGCTGTTTCGCGAGGAAACATAATCTTTGCAGCGTGGTTTTTTGTTTTTTCTTCATTTTTTGCGGTTTTAATTTCAACGCTGCAAAAATAAATCGTTACTGTGCCATTCTATTGCATAGTCATATTTTTGTTGTGCATAAAATTGGCATAACTTTTTTAGACTGTGCCATGGAATTTCACACCTATTTGTTATCTTTGCCGCGTCGGTTTATAAATCCAATAGTTATGACAAAGGAGCTTATAAGAAAGTATATCTGGCTGATAGACACGGTGAACCAGGCGGGATTCGAGGGAATCACGTTCAGCAATATCCGAGGCAAGTGGAAACGGAACGACCTGCTTTCCGGCGGGGAGGACTACCCGAAACGCTCGTTCCACAACCACGTGGCGGCGGTGCGCGAGCTGTTCGGCATCGAGATTGCCTGCCACAAAAGCACCAACTCCTACTATATCGCCAACAGTCGCGAGCTCAAGGACAGCTCCGGCTTCAAAGGGTGGCTGTTGGATGCGCTGTCGCTCAACAGCCAACTGGAGGAGAGCAGCCAGCTGAAGGACCGCATCCTCCTGGAAGAGAACCCCTCCGGTCGCGAGTTCCTGCCCACCATCTTGGAGGCGATGCGCGACAACAAGATGCTGACATTCAGCTATAAACCGTACTGGGTGGAGGATGACTACGTGTCGAATCTCTACCACGTGAAGCCCTACGCGCTGAAGGTGTTCAAACGCCGGTGGTACCTCTTGGGCAAGTACGGCGACGGCCTGCTGAAGGTCTATGCATTAGACCGCATATTGGACATTGATATTGAATTCGAGAGCTTTACGTTGCCCGCCGATTTCAACGCGGCGGAGTTCTTCGGCTCCTGCTTCGGCATCATTGTCGGCGACGAGGAGCCGCAGCTGATCCGGCTGAAGGTGGACGCCTTCCAGTCCAAGTACCTGCGCTCGCTGCCGTTGCATCCGTCGCAAAAGGAGGCCGAGCGCACGGAGGAGTATTCCGTGTTCACCTACTTCGTCCGCCCCACCTTCGACTTCGTCCAGGAGCTGCTTTCGTTGGGCGAAACCGTCGAGGTGCTGGCGCCCAAGACGTTACGCAAGGAAGTCGCTAAAATCGGGAAGACGGTTTGGAAACGGAATGGGTAGGCGGGGGGAGTTTTTCTACTCTTTCATCCACCGCTCGTAAATCGCCCATGCGGCATTGTAAGTGGGGTGCTTGGGAGCCAGTCCGCCTGCTTTCCGTTTCACCTCCTGCGGCTCCACGGGATACTTCGTGTGGCTCTCCGTCCACTTGTGCTCGAATTTGGAAAGATCCTCACCGAAGGCCTTCTCGTCGAACTCCTTGCCCTCTTTCACGGCCAAGATGACCGCCTCGAAGAAGAGGTTCCAGCGTTTGGCGTAGTAGTCGCCAACAAGGCCGCCCCACATCCGGTTGGCGTAGTCGTTAAGCACCGGGCCGCCCCAAATCGATAGGATTGTGCGCGCCTGCCGCTCATAGTAGTCCTTCTCCGCCTCGGTGGTTCCCCACGCACGGGCCGCCTCAATCCACGGTCCCAGCATGAAGGCCGGATGCGTGTTAAGCAACGCATCGACATCCGAGAAAAGCTGGTTGGCAAGCTTCACATGCCGCTTCATCTCTTTGATGTCGCGGTTCTTATAAGCTACCGTGAAGTCGTTGCGGATGTCCATGAAGTGGTTGCCCATCCATTGCGAGAAAAGGTTGACGAGGTCGTAACGGTAGGCATCTGTCCCATCAAAAATCTCAAAAGGAGCGATGAGATAGGGATAATTCCGGAGAAGTATTTTGCAAATGCTCTTGAGCGTATCGTTGTTGTAAGAATAGTATGGCTTTGTGTAATAGGTGCCGTGACCCTCCAACGAAGGTCGCGCCACCAATTGGGTACCGAGACCATAGAACGACCAATCCTTATAGATGCTGTCGTTCAGCAACTGCCATGTTTCGGGATGGTCGCGGTTGCCGGAACGCAGGTGGCTCCAATCAGCAATCCATTGCTGCACATCGGGTTGTTTTTCCCACGCACGGTCGAAAAGGTACTCGTAAATCTGAGGACTCACGTCGAAAGATTCCAACGTGGAGCCGATGCCGGTCATGTTTGGTCCCGCCTCCTCCAAAGCGGCGGCGAGCTTTTTCTCCAACTCGTTGAGGTTTCCCACCAGCATGGTGTTGCCGCCGAAGTTGCCGAGGTAGCACCAGATGAACGGCTGTCCGTAGAAGCCGTCGGTGGTACGCCACACTTCCGTCTTCTCGCAGAAGTAGTCGAGCAGCATGAGCTTGTCCTGCGGCACGGCGGTGAGGTAGGCGCGGAGCCGTTCGGGGGTCCACGACTTGCGTTTGTAGTAGAAGACCCAGGTCATCTGCAGCCAGCGGGCGGCGGGGTCGCTCTGTTGCAGCGAGGTATAGATGTTTTGAGAGACTTTGGCGAGGTAGTCGGGTTCCCAGCTGGGCGGGTCCATTTCGTTGAAGGGGTCGACGCCGTAGATGTGGTCGGTGCCGAAGAGGGCGATCTCCTTCTCCATGAACGATTGCTGGATTTTGGCGAAGAGCGGGTCGGAGGAGTTGAGGAAGTGGGTGGGCTCGAAGCCGCACCACGCGCTCAGCTGCTGGATGTCGGCCTCGGGGTGCATTTCGGCGAACCGTTTGGGCACGTGTCCGGCGAAGGCGGGCAGCACCGGCGTCATGTTGAACTCGCGCTCGCGGGCGACGATTTGCTGCTGCAGCGCCTTCTGTCCCTCCAGCCACGATATCGGCAGCGGGCCGCCGAAACCATCGAGGTTGGCCATGCGGTGCCACGGCAGGTGCGCTGGCCCGGAGAAGTAGCTGCGGATCTCCTCGTCGGTCATCCCGAACTCTTTCCACACCTCGTACCAGACGGCCTCCTGCCCGGTGATGGCGAGCGGCATGTTGATGCCGTTCAGCGCCATCCAGTCGATGAACCGCTCCCACTGTGGCCATTTCCACCACGGCATCGTGTAGCCGTAGGTGCAGTAGTTCAGGAAGAAACGGTCGCGCACGAGGGCCTCTTTGCGGATGGTTTTGAGGGGGACCGGGAACTCGACAGGCAACTCGATAGGTTCGCAAAGCAGCCACGAGACATGCACACCCGCGATGTGCTTGAGGTAGTAGTTCAGGCCCATCGCCAACGAGTTGTCGTTGTTGCCGGTGATCTTGATTTTGAGGGACTTGACCGGATCCTTGACGGGCTCTATCTGGAAAAAGTCAACCGTATCAGGTTGATACTCAAAGACAAACCAGGTGTCCATCTCGCCGAGGATGCGGTGCGCCAAGCCGTTGATGGGGCGCTGTGGCCCATTGTTTCCGGCGGTCATTGATAAGGTCCAGAAGCAAACGGTCATGAGTATGATTTTTCGCATAAGGATTCGTTCTTAGAATGATACGGCGAATGTTTGGTGCATGATTGTATATGTTAATTCTCACCGAAGAACGCCTTGCGGATGCTCTCCAGTTCCTCGTTTTTTTGGTAGTCGCGGGAGTGTTCCCGGACGTATTCCAACTCGGATGAGATTTTGGCCTTTTCGTCTTTGTCTTCCTCCAGTGCGATGGCCTCCTCCAGGAACCGGATGGCGTTGTCGTTGTCGCCCAACTGCCACCAGCAGGCGGCAATCCGCTCGGCCGCGGCCGACTTTGACCTGCTGCCTTTCTCGTCCATGTCGTACAGCTTTTTATACATGAGCAACGCCTTGCCGTACTCTCCTTCGATTTCATGGACGGCCGCGATGTAATAGATCCAGCCTGTGTTGTTCGGATCGGCCAGATGCCGCGCCTCCAATTCTGTGATGGTTTGACGGTATGCGCTGTCCGCCAGTTCCCTCAGCATGGTGACAGCCTTGCTGTTATCATCAATTGACAAGGCTTGGACCACATTCTTGGCTACATGGTCGTAGTCGTGCATGTTCCGGTAGCAGAGCGCTCTGAGCAAGTAGTAGTCCGAATAGTCCGGATACCGAGTGATACAGTCCGCGAGCCATTCAAGACATTTCCCATAGTCTTTGATGCCGTAATAGTATTTCCCCACACTGTACCAAGCATCCATGTTGTTGGAATCCAACTTCAGGGCGGCAAAGAAGTCGTCCCCCGCCTCCGTATATTTCCCGAGACTGTAGTACCATTCCCCGCGGTTGATGTAGTCTTGGGGGTTCGGGTAGAGTTTGAGAGCCTTGGTGTAATCAGCGTATGCAGCTTTGAGATCCCCGGCAGTGCGGTTGGCCACCCCACGACCGGAATAGGCTGTCGAGAGGAAGACTTTGTCTTTGCGAGGGATTAGTTTTACGGCTTGGTTGAAGGCGTGCAGGGATTCTAACAGGGCATCTTTGTGGTACATGTCCAGCCAGCCTTTGTAAAACCAGGCATAGCCATTTTTGGGGTGCTCGGCCAACTCTTTCTCCAAGTACTTGTAAGCTGTGGCATAGTCTTGGTTGATGAAATATTGTCGCGCCTGGGTGTAGTAAGGGGTTGTGGGTTCGTAGCTCTTATGGCGTTCTTCGCCCAGCAGCCACTCGAGGCTGAAGTTGTAGAACACCATGGAGTAGTTCACGCCGTCGTTGAAGGCCTCCTCCACGTAAAGGCCGATGGTGCCGTCGGGGAGCTGGCACAAGGAGGAGTATGCCGAGGGGTAGGGGACTATTGTCCGGCGCACCGGCCAGGTCTTCCCCTCGTCGAAGCTGACGAAGACGGAGACATCCTTTCGCTCATTGCCGTATGGCAGCGAGTGCAGCAGCAGAGTCCGGCCGTCCGGAGTGGTGCAACGGAGGATGTCGCCGTTGCAGGCGGGTGCCTCCAGCTCGGGCCACACGGAGGTGGTGTCGCGCCAGGTGACCCCGCCGTCTTCGGAGATATTGTAGAGCCGATGGCCTTCCGCACGGATGCTCATCAGGATGCGCCCGTCTGAGAGTTCCACCACCTTGGCCTCGTCGCCTCTCGGGGAGGCTTTTTGCGAGCACTGCCACGTTTCGCCGTCGTCGTCGGAGTAGAAAACGTAGTTGCAGGCCATCCAGAGGGAGTCTTCGCGCACGGCAGCGACGAACATCAGTCGCCCCGAGGAGGTGCGCAGACCCGCGCCCGAGGCGAAGAACGACGACCACCAGCTACGGTGTTCCGGAACCACACAGTCGGGACCGAGGATGAAGTGGGTGATGTCCTTCGGCTGGCTCCAGGTGCGGCCGTTGTCGCGGCTGCGGCAGAGGTAGGTGCGTAGCGGATTGTCGGGCCGCGACTGCCAGAAGCCCACGCCGCCCACGAAGACGGCAATGAGCCCGCCTTCCTCGTTGGTGCGTACCAAGGCGCAGTCGCCGAAGCCGTGACCCACGCCCGTGCCCTCCGCCAAGGTCAGCGGCTGGCTCCACGTGCGCCCGCCGTCGGTGCTGCGGTTGACGAGGATGTCGATGTCCTCGGGCAAGTCGCTATCGTTGTACTTTCGCTTGTCGGTGGCCACCACCAAGGATCCGTCGCTCGCCGTGACGATGGCCGGGATGCGGTAGTTCTTCGAGTTGTGGTCGCCGGGACGGTAAAGTGTGGTACGAAGCAGGAAACCGTCGCGATTAGTGTCGGAAGGTGTCGGTGTTTGCGCGGACAGGCCAGACAATACGAAAAACAGACAGAATATCAAACAAATACGAATGTTTTTCTGCTCTGCAAAAAAACAAGGAAATCTGTTGCTTTTCTCAAAAAGAAAGCTAACGGCTAACAGCCAACAGCCAACAGCCAAGGTTATAGTCATAGTTATGGTTTAAGTCTAAGTCATAGCTCTACCGCAGTTTCAGCAGCACCACGTTCTCGACGTGTTGCGTGTGCGGGAACATATCCACGGGCTGCACCTTCTCCACACGGTACTTCGGGTCGAGTAAGGTGAGGTCGCGGGCCTGCGTGGCAGGATTGCAACTCACATAGACGATGCGAGGCACCTCCAGATTCAGCAGCTGTTCGATGACGTTCGGGTGCATGCCGGCGCGCGGCGGGTCGGAGATGATGACATCCGGTTTCCCGTGCTGCGCGATGAACTGGTCGGTGAAGATCTTCGCCATGTCGCCCACCACGAACTCCGTGTTCGTGATGTTGTTCTGCGCGGAGTTGATCTTCGCGTCCTCCACGGCAGTATCGACGTACTCGATGCCGACCACCCGCTTGGCCTGGTGCGCCACGAAATTGGCAATCGTGCCGGTGCCGGTGAATAGGTCATAGACGACTTCATCTTTCTGGATGTCAGCAAATTCGCGCACCACCTTGTAGAGATTGTAGGCCTGTTCGCTGTTGGTCTGGTAGAACGATTTCGGCCCGACCTTGAACTGCAGGTTCTCCATCTTTTCGGTGATGTAGTCCTGACCGGCATAGAGGTGGAACGGCAGGTCGAAGATGGCGTCGTTGAGCTTGGTGTTGATGACGAAGGTCAGCGAGGTGATTTCGGGGAACCGCTCCATCAGAGCGGCGAGCATATCTTTCACCTCTTGGTTGTATTTGGTGACGATGAGCACCACCATGAGGTCGCCGGTGGAGGCGGTGCGGATGATGAGGTTGCGCAACAGACCTTTCTGCTGACGCGGGT
>JAEEGK010007693.1_pt1 | contig 25639 bp, 18 predicted proteins | sample 8958771 | NCBI WGS metagenome assembly JAEEGK01 (sample SAMN16246547, study PRJNA631951) | gut metagenome | biome: gut microbiome; feature: rumen; material: SC-attached | host: Bos | place: Iran: Karaj | collected 2018-10
AATAAACCACAAAGCCTATACATATATAAATAATCGCACTCATTTTTTCACGATAGAATCGTTGAAATATGTTAAAAATTTACTAAAAAACGGCACGGTTGAAGAAGGAAGTTATCAAGTGAAATTTGACAACGATAAAATTGCTGAATTTTTAACTTATCATCCGCAATGGCAAGTGGACGACATTCATTATCCATTGGAAAGATCCGACCAAACACCTGATGTACTTTCCCCCTATTTCAATTCTGCTCAAGGCAAAGTTGATGTGGTGCTGTTGTTAGTGGAATCTTTGGGTGATGAATTTATGAATATAGGTTTGATGCCTTTTGTGGATTCATTGGCAGAAAGTGGTTTGTATTGGAAAAATTGTTTATCGGCAGCCACACGCAGTTATGCTGCTTTGCCGGCTTTAACGGGTTCGGTGGGTGGTCCTCGTGGATTTCAATTCGGCACCATGCCGGCATTCAATTCCATGATAGCCATATTTAATCAAAATGGATACCGAACCAATTATTTTTATGCCGGATATCTTACATTTGATTGTATATATGAGTATCTAACAGCCCAACATGTGGAATATATGTCTCCGTTTTATCAACAATTTAAAGACAACAAAGAAACACATTTAGGGGGCTATTGGGGCTATTTTGACGGAGTGATGTTGAATAAAACCATGGAAGTATTGCAACAGCAAACACAACCGCATTTCAGCATGGTTACCACCATCACTATGCACGAGTCATTAAATCTTTACGACGCGGAAACACAGCAACAATATGTTAAGAAAGCAAAAGAAAATCCACAATCAGCATCTTTTAACAAGCCGGAAAGATTAGCTTCGGCTATATATACTGATGATTGTTTGCGAAAATGGATGCACCAATACAGCCAATTGCCCAATTACGATAATACTATTTTTATCATTGTCGGAGACCATTCATCCGGAATAAAACAAGACGGCAGCAAGTTGAGTTTTCATCACGTTCCGTTGATAATATGGTCGCCTTTGCTCAAGAAAACACAACAATTCAATTCCATAGTAACACACAACGATTTAGCTCCTTCTTTGTGTCAATTACTCAAGAATACCTATCACCTATCTATTCCTGCCAAGGTGCATTGGTTGGGCGAAGGCTTGGATACTTCCTCGGTGATGCACAAGCAAAGAGATATGTTGATAGTGAGTTACAATCGTGAAATAAGAGAATTGGTGTCAGGCGAATACTATTTTCATACCGCCAATCAATGGGAAAACGAACAAGTGTATCACATAGAAGATAATTTAGAACTCTCGCCTGTATATAACACCACATTGTTGCAACAATGTCGCAGAAAATTGGAAGTGTATAAATATATCTATAAATATACCTATTACAACAATAAACTCACCCAGAATCCTATCTATGGTCAAGAGGAATATAGGAACGTTATCACCTATCAACGTTCATCCGATGTACACTACCAAACACCGTCTTACAAGCCGAGTGAAAAAGGAAACAAGTTGTTTGATATATTTCCCGAAAACTCTTTGCCGAAATCCATTAAGAACAATAATAAGGTGAAACTTACCTTTACAGCCGATGTGGTGCTACTCGATTCCTTGTATCAAGATGAATATCCTTTGCTGGTATTTTATTTTAAAGGCAAAGAAGAAGTGAAAGAAAGCGATTACATCACCAAATTTTTAAATGCCGAGATATTACAAAAAGATAGTACCTACCATTTGGAAATATCGAAATATTTTGTATTATCGAACGATAAAAACGATTTATGTTCCATAAGTTTACTTTCTCCTATTTATGATTCCAATTGGGTACCCGGCAGTCGAATGACCATAAAAAATGCCCGCTTAAAAGTCGATTATGCAAAATAGTGGCAACCTTGTATTGAATAAACATGAAAAAAACATGCATTTAAAAGGTTTTTTGTCAGTTTTGTAATCCCTGTATAGTTGAAATATTGAACGACACGCATTTATCATTTTTGTAAATTATTAACTGACAACAATTTGCAATAAAACAATTAACAGTTTTTTGTGCTTAAGTTTTTTTTTGTCAAAATGGTTTTTGTATTAAAAAAAATACTATTTTTGCTTTTTAAAATATGGGAATGTCATCTCTGGAAAAATGAAACAAAAGAGACCAAATTTCAATATTTTAAATAAAAACGAAAAGATACAATTAAAATATAATTATTAACATTTAACTAATCAAAGACATGGATAAAATCAAATCTTTGGCAGACTTAAAGAAGAAGAAAGACAATCTTCAAAACACAATGACCCTAAGAGAAAAGGGTGACAAAAATGAGTCTATGGTGCAAATTAAAGTAGCCATGGCAACATGCGGTATCGCAGCAGGTGCAAAACAAGTGATGGAAACACTTATCGACACATGCGACAGTAACAAAATAGATGCCGTAGTAACACAAACAGGATGTATGGGTTATTGCTTTGCAGAACCTACAGTAGAAATTACCAAACCGGGTCAAGAACCTATCGTATTTGGATATGTAAATACTGAAAAAGCAAAAGAACTTGTTACGAAATACATCATGAATAACGAATTGTTAGAAGGTGTAATTCCACAGAACTATCAATCAATTGATAAACAATAAAAAAGGAGATTTAACATGGCAAATTACAAATATCACATCCTACTTTGTGGCGGTACAGGTTGCCGTGCATCAAAGAGTGAACAAATAGCACAAAATTTTAAAGAAGTTATTAAAAATAAAGGTCTTGAAAACGATGTACAAGTTGTTGTAACAGGTTGCTTCGGATTCTGCGAAAAAGGTCCTATCGTAAAAATGTTACCTGACAATACTTTCTACACACAAGTTAGTCCTGAAGATTGCGAAGAAATCGTTCAAGAACACATTGTAAAAGGTAGAAAAGTAAATCGTTTATTATACACCAATCCGGAAAATAAAGAACATGTAGAAGATTCCAAACACATGAACTTCTATAAAAAACAAATGCGTATAGCATTGCGTAACTGCGGTTTTATCAATCCGGAAAATATTGACGAATACATCGCAAGAGATGGTTATAGTGCATTGGCAAGCGTTTTGGAACAAAACGACCCGATGGCTACCATTGATATAATTAAGAAATCAGGTTTAAGAGGTCGTGGTGGTGCCGGCTTCCCTACAGGTTTAAAATGGGAACTCTGCCGCAACACTTCTAACAAAGATGCAGATCAAAGATACATTATTTGCAATGCTGACGAAGGAGATCCGGGTGCTTTCATGGATCGTTCCATTTTGGAAGGTGACCCACACTCCATCATCGAAGCTATGGCTATTGGCGGTTTCTGTATTGGAGCTACAAAAGGTCTTATCTATATCAGAGCTGAATATCCATTGGCAATCCATCGTTTGCAAATAGCTATTGACCAAGCCCGCGAATATGGTCTTTTAGGAAAAGATATATTCGGAAGCGGTTTTGATTTCGACCTTGAATTGCGTTATGGTGCAGGTGCATTCGTATGCGGTGAAGAAACAGCATTGATCCATTCTATGGAAGGTAAACGTGGTGAACCTACTTTCAAACCACCTTTCCCTGCTGTTGAAGGTTTTATGAAAAAACCATCCAACGTAAACAACGTTGAAACATACGCAAACATTCCTGTTATCATCAATAAAGGTTGGGAATGGTTCTCTTCTATTGGAACAGAAAAATCAAAAGGAACAAAAGTATTTGCATTGGCAGGACAAATCAACAATGTAGGTTTGATAGAAGTTCCTATGGGTATCACACTAAGAGAAGTTATTTTTGAAATTGGTGGTGGTATCAAAAACGGAAAGAAATTCAAAGCTGTTCAAACCGGTGGTCCTTCCGGCGGTTGCTTGACAGAGAAATTCTTGGATACCCCTATTGATTACGATAGCTTAATGGCTGCCGGTTCTATGATGGGTTCTGGTGGTATGATAGTTATGGACGAAACATCTTGTATGGTTTCTGTAGCTAAATTCTACCTTGACTTTATCGTTGAAGAATCATGTGGTAAATGTTCTCCTTGTCGTATCGGTAACAAGAGATTATATGAAATCTTGGATAAAATTACACAAGGAAAAGGTACTATGGAAGATCTTGACAAATTGAAAAATCTTGCACAAGTTATTAAAGATACAGCACTTTGCGGATTGGGACAAACTTCTCCAAACCCTGTATTGTCAACTATGGACAATTTCTGGGATGAATACGTTGCACACGTAGTAGATAAGAAATGTCCTGCCGGTCAATGTAAAGCATTAAAACAATACTTTATTGACCCTGAAAAATGTAAAGGTTGTACGGCATGTGCAAGAGCATGTCCTGTTAACGCTATCAGTGGAACTGTTAAGAATCCACACACTATAGATCAATCTAAGTGTATCAAGTGCGGTACATGCTATGAAAAATGTAAGTTTAACGCAATTAGTATTAAATAGAAAGGATTTGAACAATGGATAAAATAAAAGTAATAATTGATAATAGAGAAGTACTCGTAGATAGAGGTACAACTATTTTAAAAGCAGCACAACAAATAGGTATAGACATTCCTACATTGTGCCATTTTGAAGTGGAAAACTTAAAAATTCACAACAAACCGGGCGGATGCCGTATATGTGTTGTAGAAGTTGTCGGACGTCGTAACTTAGCTCCTGCTTGCGTTACCGAATGTATGCCGGATATGGTTGTTCGTACAAATTCTATTCGCGTTATCAATGCAAGACGCACCGTTTTGGAACTTATTTTAAGTGACCACCCGGCAGATTGTTTACAATGTGCTAAGAGTGGCAACTGCGAACTTCAAGATCTTGCTGTTCGTTTTGGAATCCGTGAAAATCCTTTTATCGGCGAAGAACATGAACAATCTACTTACCAATTGGAAGTATCACCGTCTATCCGTCGTGATATGAACAAATGTATCATGTGTCGTCGTTGTGAAACTATGTGCAACGAAATGCAAACAGTGGGTGCTTTGTCAGCCATCGAACGTGGTTTCCCTGCAGTAGTTTCCACCGCTTTCAATCAACACCTTGAATTATCACCTTGTACATTCTGCGGTCAATGTGTAGCAGTATGTCCTGTTGGTGCTTTGACAGAAGTTGATCATACTTCCAAAATCATCCGCGCTATCGCAGATCCTACTAAGAAAACAGTTGTTCAAGTAGCTCCTGCAGTACGTGTTGCTCTTGGTGAAGAATTCGGCATGAAACCGGGTTCAATCGTAACCGGCAAGTTGACCGCTGCTTTGAAAGCTCTCGGTTTCGACTATGTATTTGATACTGATTGGAGTGCCGACTTGACCATTATGGAAGAAGGTACTGAATTGATAGGTCGTTTGACTAAATATTTAGCCGGCGACAAGAGTGTTCCACTTCCTATATTGACTTCATGCTGCCCTGCATGGGTTAACTTCTTCGAACACCAATTCCCTGATATGAGAGATCTTCCTTCAACAGCAAAATCTCCTCAACAGATGTTCGGTGCTATCGCTAAATCATATTTCGCAGAAAAAATCGGTTGCAAGCGAGAAGATATGGTCAGCGTATCTGTAATGCCTTGCTTGGCTAAGAAATATGAATGCAGCCGTGACGAGTTCAAGGTAAATGGTAATCCTGATGTGGACTACTCTATCTCTACTAGAGAATTGGCTCGCTTGATTAAGATGGCTAACATAGATTTCACCGCTCTTCCTGAAGCAGAATTTGATAGTCCTCTCGGCGAATCTACAGGTGCCGCAGTTATCTTCGGTACTACCGGTGGTGTAATCGAAGCCGCTGTTCGTACCGCTTACGAAGTGATAACTAAGAAACCTCTTCCTAAGATAGATTTCGAAGAACTCCGTGGTTTGGAAGGTGTTCGTTCAGCAACTATTGATGTTGATGGTTTGAAACTAAACATCGGTATCGCTCACGGTTTGGGCAATGCTCGTAAGTTGTTGGAAGACATTAAGGCAGGCAAATGCCAGTTCCATGCTATTGAAATTATGGCATGTCCTGGTGGTTGTATTGACGGTGCCGGTCAACCTTTACACCATGGTAATAGCGATATTATCCAAGCTCGTTGGGAAGCTATCTACCGTGCAGATAAAGAAATGCCAATCCGTAAGTCTCACGAAAATCCATCAATTCAAGCTATCTACAAAGAATATTTGGGCGAACCTTGTGGTCACAAATCACATGAATTGCTCCACACACATTACTTTGATAGACAGACTATAGTAGAAGTAGATGTAGATAAAAAATAATCATTATTAATTAAGAAAACATAGTTAACATGGATAAGATAATAATTAAAATGAAACCCGAAATTCGGGAAAAAATAATTGAAATTTGTAATAATTTCAACAACAATCCTGGCGAATTGATCAATATTTTACATGGTGTTCAAGACTTTATGGGATATCTTCCTGCAGAAGCACAAGAATTGATTGCAGAATGTTTGCATATTCCTACAGCAAAAGTTTATGGCGTAGTATCATTCTACTCCTTCTTCACCATGATGCCAAAAGGAAAACATCCTATTTCAGTTTGCTTAGGAACAGCTTGCTACGTTCGTGGTGCTGAAAAAATTCTAGATGAATTTAAACGTATCTTAAAAATCAATCCGGGCGAAACTACTCCTGACGGCAAGTTCTCTTTGACGAGTCTTCGTTGCATTGGAGCATGTGGTCTTGCACCAGTTGCCATGATTGGTGACAAAGTTTATGGACGTTTATCTCCAGATAAAATTCAAGGTATCATAGACGAATACAAAGACTAACCTTGAATAAAATGTATTAAGATGAAGGCTACCTAACGGTAGCCTTTTTTATTTTATTCTATTTTATTTTATTGTTAGAATGGATAACCTATACCAAACACAATGGCTCTATCTTTCCTATAATCGGACATTGAATTCCATTTGAAATGTTGCCAAGCATTGGAGCCTTCTTTTGCAGGATTGCGAAATTTCATGGCATAATCTAAACGGATGATAATAAATGACAAATCCAAACGCAATCCCAAACCGCCATCCAAGGCAATTTCTTTATAAAAACGACTGGGATCAAAATTTCCTTTCGGATAATCGGCATGTTCACGCAACAGCCAAATATTGCCGGCATCAGCAAATACTGCACCTTGAAGTACTTTGTATATTTGAAATCTGAATTCTACATTAAACTCAAATTTGATATCCCCTACACTTTCTATGGTGAGAGCATTTTCATTGGCATATCCTCCCGGTCCTAATGTTCTCAAACGCCATGCACGCATAGAATTGGAACCTCCTAAATAAAAACTATTTTCAAACGGCAAAGTGGTAGAATTTAAAATAGGCACACCTACACCTGCTGCCATGTGGAATACCAATGCATTTTTATTTTTTCTCCATGCATCATATACCATATCTATGTCGAAAGCAATACCACTGGCAAATGGAATTTTCCAAACAGTATATTGGTTGTATTCGTTCAAAGTTTTGCCTTTTTTATCAAAAACAGCCATAGAGGCATACAATAAATTGCCAAACAACTCTAAATTGGTCTTTAATATGAATTTATTAGAATATTGAAGGGTAAAATTATAGTCGCTGCCTAAAATAAAGTGGTCTTTATATTTCTCCATGATTCGTCTGGTATAGTGATAATTGCTCACTATTCTATCAAAATCTTCACCTGTATACATTTTTATAATGCTGAAATCTAATACCGACAAAGAATGATCTACTCGTACCAAACGATTTCGTGAAAGACGTTTACCCCATTTATAAGTAAATGAGATATTTGACAAAAATCTATCATAATAATCTTGTCGCATATAGTTTGCATTTAACTCAATATTCGTTTTAGGACGGTAAGTTTTCGACACATTTTGTTGCTTGATAGGAAACAAAAAGCGAGGAATTTCCAATCCTATTGTTCCACCTACTTCAAAATTCTTAAAGTGCGTTTTATTGGAATCAGTTTGCAATTCTTGTGTATATTTGACTGAAAAATAAAACATTTCAGCACCTTTAAATAGATTTTTGTCCGTATGAGTAATACTGCCTCCTATACCAATTCTATCACCTGTATTCTTGAGTAAGAAATCTAATCCTATATTTCTTTTCTTGCTGTTTGTCAGCTGAATACGACAATCTAATTGTCCTGTATCTGAAGAATAATTTGCCCTGCTTTCCGGAGTTTCGGCATATAAAACTTTTATATAGTCAAAATTTTTCAAATCTGCATAATGGTCATATGTAATTTGTGATGCCCTTGCTGAATAAGTTCTCCCTTGATTGAAATAAACAGGATTGACCAGAGTTTTCTGTTTATGGTATTTATGTCCATTGTATAAAATTATATAATCATTGGTATCGGTTTTTCTAACAATTTCTGTGTAATATGTAGTGTCTAATTGCGTATCATTCTCCCATTGGGAATAATTGGCATATATATTGACCGATTCTACGGTAAAAATTCTATGTTTTCCTTCTACGAAAACAGAATCGCTTAATTGGTATGTAGGATTATCAATTATCAACTTAACATTACATAGGTTGTTGCCGATAGTGGTATCGATTTCGTATCTTACAAAATTTTTAGAAAAGTAATAATAACCTCTGTTTTGCAATCTGGTGGTAACCCGTTCTTGCTCTTCTTTCAAGTCGTCCACACAATAAATATCGTGTCGTTTTATCAATCTGCGATTGGTATCGGATAAGATAATTCTCCGAATGGTAGTGTCTGCTATATTGTATTCAATATCATTAATTCTATATGGTTCGCCTGCTGTAACATAGTAATAAACTTTTGCTCGTTTATCTTTTATTTTAACTTGGTCAGTTACTTGTGCATTAAAATAACCATTATTGAACATCATCAAGTGAACTTGTGCCAAAGAATAGTCTATCAATGTGGTATCTAATAAAACAGGTTCTTCACCCATGGTATTTTGTACCCATTTTTTGCATTTATTATTCACTTCATGATAATAATCCATAGCAGCAGTATCTAAAACGATAGGACTTTTTCCAAAGGTTGACCTTGCCCATTTAATAAAAGGTCTGCCGGAGAGAGAATCTGATTGTGGTTCCATGGCTTCGTATATGCCTGCCCTCCACAAAAATAAGCCAAAAGTTTTTTTATTGGTTTGCGGACGAACTACATATACCAAATCATCTGCAACATCTACTTTTTTATCGTCAACTTTTACAACATTCTTCACTAAAAGATACTCACCCTCGTTAAGATGTCGTTCGGGACTACAGCCGGGTAAAAACAATAATAAACACACCCATGCAATGATAGATGAGTTAACAATAGTGTGAAACAATATGTTGTATAGTTGTTTCATTATCTCATATCAATTACATCTACATTTGGATATTGTGAAGTTTTGAAAATAAATTTACTATCATCTATAGTTTGATTTACTGTCAACTTTTCGATTATATAATTATATGTAGTGCCATCTTTTTCAAGTATTTCTGTTTTCAATAATTGTTTTTTGTTTTTATCAATAATCAGACGAACTCTGCCGATAGAACTTGCTTTTAAAGGTGTCAGGTCAACAATTTGAACCATCACACCTCTTTGCGATTCTTCTCTAATAAAAGTGGAACGATACGATTTTTTGTATTCTTTCACTAATTGAAGAGGATTCAAATTGTCAGAATCTGTTGAATCAAAAGTAGTTATCGACACTTCGTTTTGTGCCGGCAAATACGTCCAGACATCTTTTGCATTGCAAAATATTTGTTGGTCTTTGGTATTCAACATATATTTGTTTCCTTTAAGATACAATGTTCCGGACAGTTCCGACAACACTTTATCGTTCTTTTCTTCTCTTAATTTAAATTGAATGATAGCAGATGAATAAGAAGTTATTTTCTTTTGCAACGCATCCAGAATGGCTGTTGACTGCGTATCATTTACTTTGCTACCAGTAGTTTGTGCAAACATAGTTGTTACAGCGAACAACAACATGACGGAACAAAATATCTTTTTCATTATAACTCCTTTTTATTATTAATGTCAAATTTATATTAAGTTTTTTTCTTGGAGGAAGTCTTCTAATTCAGTTGGAGACATCAAAACCTCTCTCGGCTTTGAACCTTGTGATTGTCCTACAACACCGGCACTTTCCAATTGATCCATAATTCTTCCTGCTTTATTATAACCTATTTTAAATTTTCTTTGCAAATATGATGCCGAAGCCATTTTCATACTGACAACCATGCGTGCTGCTTCGGGAAATAATTGGTCAAATTCGTCATCATCGTCAAGATCTTCCACACCGGAATTGCCTTCTCCTATTTCATCCGGAACTTCCGGCAACATAAATGCTGACGTGTAACCGCGTTGTGCACCAATAAAATCACATATCTTGCTGATTTCCGGTGTATCTATCAAAGCACATTGTATTCTTGTTTCACCATTTCCCGTAGAATACAACATATCTCCACGTCCTATCAAGTTTTCGGCACCGCTGCCATCCAAGATAGTTCTGGAATCCATTTGAGAAATCACCTTGAAAGCAATTCTGACAGGGAAATTGGCTTTGATTAAACCTGTGATAACTTTCACAGAAGGACGTTGTGTTGCCACTATTAAATGTATGCCGACTGCACGTGCCAATTGTGCCAAACGTGCCACCGGTGTTTCCACTTCCCTTCCTGCTGTCATAATACAATCTGCAAATTCATCAAATACCATAACAATATATGGCAAATAACGATGTCCTTTTTCCGGATTCAACCTTCTGTTGATGAATTTTTCGTTGTATTCTATAATATTTCTGCAACCTGCATTTTCCAATAAAACATAACGCTGGTCCATTTCGTTACACAAAGATGTCAATGTTTTTACAACCTTCTTTGTATCTGTAATAATAGCTTCTGTATCAGGCAATTTTGCCAAATAATGTTTTTCTATTTTAGAATACAATTTCAATTCAACACGCTTTGGATCTACCAAAACAAATTTCAATTCAGATGGATGTTTTTTGTAAAGCAATGATGCCAAGATAGTATTTAATCCGACCGATTTTCCTGTACCGGTTGCACCGGCCATCAATACATGTGGTGCCTTGGCTAAGTCGAACATAAATATTTCTCCTTCGATGGTCTTTCCCATAACAATAGGCAATGCCATTTTGCCGGCATTGACATATTTATCTGAACTCAAACATTCTTTTATAGGTACAATTTGCGGAGCGATATTGGGTACTTCTATTCCCACTGTTCCTTTACCGGGCATAGGAGCAATAATTCTAATACCGATAGCCGACAAACTCAAAGCAATATCTCCTTCCAAGCCTTTTATTTTGCTGATTCTTACACCGGGAGCCGGAACTATCTCATACAAAGTAATAGTAGGTCCTTCAATTGCTTTTATGTCGGTGATTTGAATTTTATAATTTTCTAAGGTTTGTGTAATACGTTCTTTGTTGTATTCTATCTCTTGCAATTTTTGTTCTTCGGTTCTGCTGACAGATTCCGGATAATCCAACAACAAATCTAAAGACGGCATTTGAAAACTCGGCAAGTCAGCCTTCGGATCGTAAGGTTCCAAATTAGCATAATGCTCGCCTACTTCACCTGATTCATCTTCGACTTCTTCTTCAATATCTGACGAAACCTCATTAGCTTGTCGCTTCTCTTCCTCCTCTATTTTTTTTCTTGCCTCTTCTTCTTGACGTTTTCTCTCTTCTTCTTCAGCTTTTTTTCTTGCTTCCTCTTCCTCTTTAATTTTTCTTTCTTCTTCTTCCTTTGCTTTACGTTCTGCCTCTTCTTTGGCTTTTTGTTCTTCTTGTAATTGTTGTTTTGCCAATTCCTTTTCAGCCTTTTTTTCGGCTATTCTTTGCTTAAGATTGTCCAATAAACTTGGTTTTTGAGGTTCATCTTCTCCATCGCCATCTTCTTCTGCTTCTTCTTCTATTGACTCTGTTTCTTTGGCTTTGAAAATATTTCCTCCGAAGCAAACTGCAACAAAAATCAACGCATAGAATAACAATACAAGAATATTACCGATACTTCCTATGCCATTTTCAATTTTTTCTACAGTTTGTAAAGCAAGCATACCACTACACCAATCGTATTCTGCAGGAAGAATTGTAGCCAATACCAAAATTACCCAAATGGATACAAACAAAATAATTCCTGTTGTTTTTATCAATGGCAACAAACTTTTTCCCGTAATCAATTTGATAGCATAAAGGATAAGTAAAAACAGATAACCGAATGTAGCTAATCCAAACCAATTTTTTAGCAATACAAAAGAAAAGTACATGCCCCATTTTCCCAAATGATTAGCAATCTGTTGACTAGCATCGATGTCAAAAATCCTGGTACCGAAAAAGCTATCATCAGCTTCGTGAGTGCCAATAAACGAAATGCAAGCACTCAACAAAAACAAGGCTATCAACATCAATACAAAACCTGTTATCACACGAGTTTTGTCACTCTTGAAAAACGACTTAAAAGAAAAACCGGAATGGTCTGCTTTAGACTTCTTCTTTTTTGTGTTTGATTTGCCTTTGTTTGCAGATATTGTTTTATTTACCTTTGCTTTTGATGTCTTTTTTTCTTTACTATTTGGCTCTAGTGTCAATTGTCTATTTGCCATATCAATGTGCTATTTTATTGATTATCAAGTTATTTTACAATATTATATGTATTCCTACATTAATATACAAAATTAAAATTTTGACTCAAACAAGTTTTTTCAGTTTAAAAAAATTATGAACACCATAATGTTAATGTTTTTACTTTAATAATTAGCCAGTTAGATAATGAAAAATGAGTATTTTTGCAACCGATTTATAAGCATTTACGTATATAAAAAACAGATTAAAAAATAAGAAAATGAAAAATAGACTAATTAGCATATTGTTGATGGTTGCCCTACTATATATGCCGACAAAAATTTGGGCTCAATTTCAATTGTCACAAGATAACATTACCAAGTTTAAGTCCACCAAAACCTACATTGTATTGGAAGGCGGTATGTTTTCAGAATTCAACAGCACTATTCGTCAGTGTGCACAAGCATGCTGGACGATAACACCCTACGAAATTATTTCTCAAAGTCAATATGAGCAATATTGCAAACGAGAAAATTGCTCCTTTATGATGTTGGTAGACGGCATATACGATTTAGGAGGAAAAAGTATGCAATGCAATGTTTTGACTATTGTTTTAGGTCACAAAAGCGGAAATATTGACAAAATGCCTGATGTGATTTCCATTCCGGTGGCCACATACGATGAAGATGGTGAAAGCAATTCGTATGGTTATAAAATGATGGGTATATTAAAGTCTGTTCAATATTTACTCAATCATCCCACTACCATTGGCAGTAGCAAAGATTTAAGTGCCATTAATTCCGGAGAAGTAAAAAACAAGACTTTGTTACTTACTGCAAACGATGTTGTCAGAGTATTGAATGACAAGGAAAAGATAAAAGATGTCTATTCTCACCCATTTATATTGACTTCTGAAAAAGAAGTTGAACAAGCTCTTTTGCAAGCAGATAAAGAAAAGGCATTTGTACATACTATCGGTGAAGCCGGAAAAATCAGTTTAATGATTATTGCCAATTGTAGCGATGGAACCATACTCTACGGCAATTTCCGACAAGTGAAAAACAATGCGGATATTGGTTTAAATGTATATGATTTTAAAGAATTGAGTCGATAAGAATTTAATTTTAAGCATAAAAAAAGCCGTTTAGAAAAACGGCTTTTTTTATCATCAATCATATCAATTATATGATACCTTGTGCTAACATAGCTTTTGCTACACGCATAAAACCTGCAATGTTTGCACCTTTTACGTAGTTGATGGAACCATCTTTTTGTTTACCATATTCTACGCACATATCATAAATATCATTCATGATTTTATGTAATTTAACGTCAACTTCTTCTGCAGTCCAGTTGATGTGACCTGCATTTTGACAAATTTCCAAACCAGAAGTTGCAACACCACCAGCGTTTACAGCTTTACCAGGAGCAAATGGTATTTTTGCTTTTTGAATAGCTGCAATTGCTTTAGGTTGGCATCCCATATTTGAAACTTCAGCAACATATTTAACGCCATTCTTAATAAGTTCTTTAGCGTCTTTTTCATCCATTTCGTTTTGGAATGCACATGGACATGCGATATCACATTTTACTGTCCAAGCTTTCTTACCTGCGGTGAATTTAGCAAGTTTTGGGAATTTAGTTGCCATATCTTCAACTTTGTTACGGTTAGAAGCACGCATTACGAGCATGTAATCAATCATTTCTTTGGTGATACCATTCTTGATTTCGCAAACGCCATCAGGACCGGAAATTGCAACAACTTTTGCACCGAGTTCAGTTGCTTTGATAGCAGCACCCCATGCAACGTTACCAAATCCAGAAAGGGCTATTTTTTTACCTTTCATAGTATCTTTTTGTTGTTTTACCATGCGTTCAACATAGTAAATTGCTCCGAAACCTGTTGCTTCAGGACGGATTAAAGAACCACCCCAACCATAAGATTTTCCTGTTAATGCACCTGTGCTATGTTCGCGAGCTAATTTTTTGTATGCACCATACAAATAACCGATTTCACGACCTCCTACACCAACATCACCTGCAGGGCTGTCTTGGTCTGGTCCGATGTTTCTCCACAATTCATACATGAATGCTTGGCAGAAACGCATAATTTCTTCATCTGATTTGCCTACTGGATCGAAATCAGAACCACCTTTACCACCACCTAATGGAAGGTTAGTCAAAGAGTTTTTGAAAATTTGTTCAAATCCTAAGAATTTCAACATTGATACGTTAACTGCTTTGTGGAAACGAAGACCACCTTTATATGCACCTAATGCAGCATTGAATTGTACACGATAACCTAAGTTTGTTTGAACTTCACCTTTATCATCTACCCATGTAACACGGAATGTGAATATACGGTCCGGTTCAACTAAACGTTCAACGATTTTTGCTTTTTCAAATTCCGGATGTTTGTTGTAAACGTCCTCAATTGATTCCAAAACCTCTTGAACTGCTTGTAAGTACTCGCTTTCACCTGGATGTTTAGCTTCCAAGTTTTTCATTATTTTTTTTACTTCCATAACTTTTTTATTTAATTATTTTAGAATTGTTACTTTTTTCTTGCCTTTAAGCCTTTGAATTTCATACGAAATCGAGTGCAAAGATAAAATTTTTTATTACAATTTTCAATTTTTTTTTAACATTTTTTTATCATTTTTTTCTATTTGAATTTCAGCGGATTATCATCATAAAAATTTATTTTTCTAATTTATTTTTCTCTTCCATGGCTGGGAAAAGTGTATAAATTTGCATCAATAATCCATCTGAAACTGATTTTGTAGGACAAGCTATAATTTTTCCCTTAGCATCTATCAACACTCCCATCGGTAAGGAATATGCATCATAACTATCAATCATGGCAAAATTGCCGTCACAGTGAACAAATGTCCAATCAAAATCTTTGTACTCATTGACAAAGTGATATAATTTTGAATATTCAAAATCTAACATCACACTCACTATTTCCAAACTATCCTTCAAGTGTGCATACATATCTTTCAATATCAGCATTTCCCGAATGGATTCTACATTGTAGGTGGCGAAAAAGTGAATGAAAACATATTTTCCTTTATAATCATCCAAAGTTACCTTTACACGATATACATCTTTCACTTCAAAATTGGGTGCTACACTACCCGGACGCAATTTGGTGAGTTGTTTTATCTGATTTTCTGCCATTTGCTTATGCTGTACAAACTTGGTAGCATTCGTCATTTGATTCAAAAGAAACAAGATATTTTCTTGACTGAATTCGTCATTGTCGTATATTTCTCCCAAACCTTTTATCAATACCATTTCACGGATAACCTCATTGACTAAAATCGGATCTTTTCCAAGAGCATCCAAAAGCCTGTAATAATTTCGTTTATTGTTGATATTATTATACAACATGGATTTTTCAATATATTTGGAAGTGCCATACAAATATTTATCGAAAAAATTATTGAAAAATTCCATATATGCAATGTTGTTATAATGAATATAATTATCAGTCAGATATTGATTGTAAATTTTCAGTTTGTTTTTAGAATAAAACATTCTGTCTAATTCCGCATAGCGATAGTGAATATAAGTTGAATAATAATTCAAAGGATTGTAATTGTCCGGAAAACGAACCTTGAGCATATTCACCAAACTATCATAATGCTCTTGCGTCATGTTTGTATAAAGAAATTCGCCATAGTTGAGGCAAAAATAGTCGTAGTATCTGTCAAAACGAGCTATCTTGTAATTCAATTCTGCCGTATCAACATGGTCGAATTTTACCAACAAATTGCCGCCCATGATTGTAGCATCAATATATGGCAGAAAACGTGTATCTGCTGATAAATGCAATTGATAAGTTTTTTCCGGTTCTACAAACAATGTTCCAGCCACCATATTGTATGCCAATTCTATCAATTGTGTTTCCTCTATTTGAATTTGCAGACTAAAAGTACTATCTTCTTTAATATCTGCTTGCTGTATCTGTGTTCTTTTGTAAGTAATTAAATCTTCGTAAACATATACACGAACAAGTCCTTTGTTGGCAAAATCCACCTTACCTTTAATAGTTACCGGTTTCAATGCCCATGCAGACATAGAAAGCAGCATAAAAGATATACAAAGAATTTTGCCAATTGTTTTCATTATTTTATCGATTTAAACGACCTTATTATTGATGCATAGACACTCTGCGGAACAAAAGAAACAATATCGCCATTATGGGTTAGAATTTCTCTTACTGCTGTAGAAGAAATGCCTGCATATTGTGCACTTGTAGGAATATAAATGGTTTCAATTTCGGGCAACAACATTTTATTGGCATAATGGATAGCATTTTCCGTGTCTAAATCGGTGGCATTTCGCACACCTCTTACAATGACAGATATATTATTCTTTTTGCAAAAATCAATTGTAAGACCATTATATGTTATAATTTCAATATTGAGGTCTTTTTGAAATACTTGTTGGAGAAAAGACACCCGCTCTTCAAGGGTGAACAAGTGTTTTTTGTGGATATTATTACCTACACCTATAATCAGTTTGTCAAACATTTTGGCGGCTCGTTGGGCAATATCTTCATGACCAAGTGTAATTGGATCGAATGTGCCTGCGAATAATGCTATTTTTCCCATTTTTTGTCAAATTTAGTAGTTATAGACTTTAATTCTCCCGTAAATGGATTGATTTCTACAGCAGTTGTAGCTTTAGAAAGTATTTTTATTGTTCCCGCTTGTGCTATAGGATAAATACCAAAATAGGCTTTTCTTTCTCCATTTTCCAACAGCCAACACCGGTAATATTCTGCATGACGATAATAGAAAGCATTTTTTGATGCCTTAATATTTATGACAGGTAATTGTTTCTCTTGCATCTTGCAAAATTGTAATTCATAATGAATAACATCCTGTTCTATTTCTTCATCAAAATCTATGCCATATTCAGGTGATAAGTCAAACAAGAAAAATGTTTGTGTGTCCCCGACATTCTCCGGCACTACAGTATAATTATATGTAGTTTCTTCGTTTTGAGAATAGCCGGTAAACAAAATAGTCAAGTCATCTTCCTTCTTCTTTAATTCATCCAACATTACCTTAATATCGGCTTGTCCAATATCGGCAACACCGGATATGATATCATAATAATCTGAACGGATATCTTCTATTTCGTCAATTGCATCTTGAGCTTGTTCATAATCGGTTTTTACTACCAAGCGGGAGACAATTCTTGCTTCTTTTACCAACACACTATCCACCCATTTGTCTTCATACACCGTATCGTAGCGGGTTTCCAACTCCCCTTGTACATACATATAGAATGGATTGCTTGACGACTCATTATCCGGTTCAAAATTAAATTCTTGCTGATAGCCATATTTTTTTTCCACCCCCATGTCCAACAACAATCCTTTGTTGGCCAAGTTTGAAAATGCAAAATGAGTGGCTTGGATAGGAAAAATACAGTTGGTATCTACTCCTGACTGAATTTCTATATGAAAATTTGACAGATAATAATGAGTGGAATTTTCTTCTATGACAGGTTGTTTTATACCGGATAGCAAGTCTGCATGGTCTGCATAAGGACCGGCAACCGACACTTGTTTGGTGATTTTTGCCTCTATTTTAAACCAATTGTATGGCAAATAATAATGATAAGTCTGCCCTATCACTTGCAAAGATATACTAAAAAACAGTCCTATTGATATAATATGTTTGAAATTCATAGATATTTTGCAATAATTTGCAAAGATAACACTTTTTTTTATAACAAAAAAGAATATCTGCTAATAGAAATCTGTTTAATAATTATCCTCTACTAATGTTAAATGTTTAATTATTTTTTAGTACTTTTGCAGTTGCATATATTAATAATGTAGCATGTTGTTACAGCAGACAAAAAAAGACATGGAGCAATTGTGTGAGCAATATTTTTCTCACACGGTAACTATGCGTAGGCATTTACATCAGCATCCTGAACTATCCGGCAATGAATTGCAAACAGCAGACTATATCTATTCCACTTTGCAATCATGGAAAATAGAAGCCGAGAAATTGTTAGACGGCACAGCAGTTGTAGCCTGCATTCGAGGAAGTAAAGAAGGTAAACAATTTGTTTTGGGTCTTCGTGCCGATATAGATGCATTGCCAATAGAAGAAACTAACTCGGTTGATTATTGCTCTCACAACAAAGGAGTGATGCACGCATGTGGACACGATGTCCACACCGCCAACTTGCTAACTACAGCAAGAATTCTCAATGAATTAAAAGATAGATTTTCAGGTGTTTGTATATTTATATTTCAACCATCTGAAGAATGTTATCCGGGCGGTGCCAAACGTTTGTTAGAAGCACATCTATTGGAAAAATATTCCATCAAAGCCATGATAGGTTGTCATGTGTCTCCGGAAATTCCTACAGGAAAAATCGGCTTGAAATCGGGCAACTATATGGCATCAACAGATGAAATATATTTAGACATATTCGGCAAAGGCGGACATGCTGCCTTGCCGGCCACCTTTATCAATCCACTCACCTTGGCAGCAAAAATTCTGGTGGAAATGGAACAATTTTGCCCCAAATATGCCCCAAAAGATATTCCTTCTATACTTACTTTTGGAAAAATTGTCGGCAACGGACAAACGAATGTTGTTCCCGACAAGGTACATTTGGAAGGTACTTTCAGAACTTTTGACGAAAATTGGAGAAGCCAAGCCTATCAAAAAATGGAACAAATCTGCAAGCATTTGGCACAACAATGCGGTGGTGACATACAATTAACCATTCGAAAAGGTTATCCTGTATTGTACAACGACCCCTTATTGACAGAGCAATGCCGGCAATGGGCTCAAGAATTCTTAAGTGCAGAACAAATAGAACTTTTAGACTATCGAATGACAGCCGACGACTTTGCCTACTATTCGCATCTAGTGCCATCATTTTTCTATCGTTTAGGCACACAAATTCCGAATAGAACTGTCAATTTACATGCTTCCGATTTTGATGTAAACGAAAATGTTTTTCACTTTTCGTCGGCTCTTTTAGCCTATCTGGCATGCAATATTTTACAATAACTTACGTTTATTAAAAAAATAGTCACATGAAAAGAATTTCACCTTTATTGATAATAATTATTTTTTTATTTTCACTACAAAACGTTAATGCACAACGTTTTAAAGGAGAAGTCATTGCCGGTGTCAATCTCAGCCAAGTAGATGGAGACATGGTTATCGGCTACAAAAAAGTGGGAGTAAAAGCAGGCTTGGGAGCCATGTTGCCATTCAGTTGGAGCAAATACAACGAAAAGAAAAATTGGGCTGTCAGCATGGAAATCCTTTACAATCAAAAAGGAGCCCGACAAAGACAATTCGGTGTTTTTGACAGTTCCGATGCTCTTTTTGGTGTGAATATGAAGTACAAACTACATTTAGATTATGTATCTCTCCCCATTATGCTACACTACTACGACCGCGATATTTGGTCAATAGCCATCGGATTGCAATATAGTCGTTTAGTCAATTCCAAAGAAATAGAATTTGATGTAGAACGTGAATATCAATATACAGAAGTGAACGATAAAGGAAAAATTGTGGACTACGATATCAATCCTACCACCCACGACACCATTTACCGTCCCAAAGCCAACGATTTTTGCATATTTTTAGACTTGCGATGTAGAATCTGGCAACAATTAAAAATCGGCTTCCGGTTTGAATATTCCCTCAATTCCATGCGAACCCGACATTTCCAACAATCTGTATATTACAACGAACAAGTAAGACAGCAAAGAAACAATTCACTTTCTTTCTATCTTGTTTACATGATCGGGGAAAAGAAAAACACGCAAAACAAAGTCAAACTACGTTCAGAAGATAGAACTTATTATTACTAATGAAAATACTCATTGTTCGGCTAAGTAGCATCGGAGACATAGTTCTGACCACACCTGTTGTAAGATGCATTCACAAAGCGGCTGCTGACATTGAAATTCATTATTTGTGCAAGCCCGCTTTCCTGCCGATTTTGGCAACAAATCCTTATATTAGCAAAATTCATATTTTCAATAAAGAAATCCACCAAACATTATTGGCGGAAAATTTTGATTATGTTATTGATTTACAAAACAATCATCGCTCTAATAAATTGTGTCGGCAATTGAAGAAACCGGTGAAACACTTGAACAAAGTCAACCTGAAAAAATGGTTGTTTGTACATTTTAAAATAAACCATTTGCCAAACATACATATTGTTGACCGATATATGGAATGCACCGATATTTTGCCTTTCAAGGTTGATAATGACCAACAAGGTATAGATTTCTTTCTCACCGATACAGACAGAGCAAGCACGGAAACACTTCCATGCAATAAATTTATGGCAGTAGCTGTTGGCAGTCAACATTTTACAAAAGAAATTCCCGCTGATAAAATTATCGCTATAGGTCGGCAAATTGCTTTGCCATTGGTACTTTTGGGTGGCAAAGATGATATAGAAAAAGCTCAGCAAATACAACAAGCCTTTCAACAAAATGTAATTAACTTGTGTGGCAAACTATCCATCCGCGAATCTGCGGCAGTGATAGAAAAAGCTACTGTTTTGCTTACCGGTGACACCGGTTTGATGCATATTGCATCAGCATTTTCTACACCAATTATTAGTCTTTGGGGTAACACTACACCTCAATTCGGCATGTATCCCTATACGAAAAATCCACAGCAGTCTCACCTATTTCAAGTGGAAGATTTACCATGCAGACCCTGTTCTAAGTTGGGATTTGACAAATGTCCTAAAAAGCATTTTAACTGCATGAATTTAATTGACAATCAAAAAATTATCAAGCTTATCAATGAATTATCAAACTAATATAGAAGATTTCAATTATTCGCTGCCTGCTGAAAGAATAGCTTTGTATCCTTGTCCGCAACGCGATCAATCAAAACTATTGATATACAAAGGCAAGCAAATTTCTGAAGATATTTTCGCCAACATTGCCGATTATTTGTCAAACGACAATATCTTGGTATTCAACGATACCAAAGTGGTACAGGCAAGACTGATATTTCACAAGCCGGAGGGTGCCACTGTAGAAATTTTCTGCCTTGAACCATTATCACCCACTCCCGTACATGCTTTAGCCTTTGAAGTGCAAGGCAGTTGCCGTTGGCTGTGCTATATCGGCAACAACAAACGACTCAAAAATTCTATAGAACAGAATTTTGACTACCACGGACAAGACGGCATATTGAAAGCCGAACGCATACAAGCCCAAGGAGATGCCTTTGTGGTGGAATTTTCTTGGAATCTGTCACAATTATCATTCGGAGAAATTTTGGAACAGGTGGGGAAAATTCCCTTGCCGCCTTATATCAAACGACAGGCCGACACCAACGACAGCTACCGCTACCAAACCATCTTTGCACAAGAAAAAGGCTCGGTAGCAGCTCCTACCGCCGGTCTGCACTTTACCGACTCCGTATTGCAATCACTTAACAACAAGCACATACAGCATATCAACATTACCTTACATGTGGGTGCCGGCACCTTCAAACCCGTAACAGAACAATACATTGAGCAACATGTCATGCACACCGAACCCATTTTTTTCAACCGCAACAGCATAGAACTCTTGCTCAACAATATAGAGAAAAAAATTATCACCGTGGGCACCACCAGCACACGCTCTCTGGAAAGTTTGTATTGGATAGGAGTAAAAATACATCACGCCTACCAAAACCACCTTCCTATTACACCCGAAACTCTGCACCTGACACAATGGGAAGCATATACACAATGGCAAGCTCTTTCCATCAGCCCGAAAGAAGCTCTGCAAAGTGTATTACAATATATGAACGATAACAATAGTAATCATTTACAAGCATCTACAGCAATCATGATAACTCCCTATTACCAACCGAAATTGGTAAATGGATTGGTAACCAACTTTCATCAGCCTAAAAGTACACTGATGCTGTTGATAGCTGCATTTGTTCACGACGATTGGAAACAAATCTATAATTATGCCCTCAGTCACAATTTTCGTTTTCTCAGTTATGGCGATGCCTGCTTGTTTTTATAAATTTCAAACATGTTGATTATGAAAACCAAACGCGTATTTATAGGAATTTTCGGTAGAAAAAACCAAGGAAAAAGCTCCCTTATCAACGCCCTCACCCGGCAAGATATCGCCATAGTGTCTCCTGTGGCAGGCACTACCACCGACCCTGTGAAAAAAAGCATGGAAATATTCGGTATCGGTCCCGTGGTGCTTATTGATACCGCCGGTGTGGACGATGACAGCATATTGGGACAACAACGCGTAAGCAAAACCTTGAACACCGTCTCCACCATAGACGTGGCAATAGTGGTTGTCAGCCATAATGAATTCACCGACTATGAAAAACAGATATGCTCCCGACTCAAAGAGCACAATGTGCCGTTCTTATTCGTTTACAACAAAAACGATATAGAACCGTTTACGGAGAACTTTAGAACACAACTAAGCACCTATTCCGTGCCATTTGTTCCGGCAAGTGCCCTGCAAAATACCAACATAGAAGCCGTAATAGATGCCATTGTCGGCATCACTCCGCCGTCCGCCTACAAAATACGCACACTCATAGGCGATAAGATTCATGCCGGCGACACCGTTTTGTTGGTGATGCCACAAGACGAAGAAGCTCCGGAAGGCAGGCTGATATTACCGCAAGTGCAACTTATACGCGATGTTTTGGACAATCACGCCATGGCGGTGTGCATACAACCGGAGGAGCTATCCGGCTATCTACAAAAACATACGCCACAATTGGTGATTACCGACAGCCAAGTGTTTAAAGAAGTTGACAAAGCCTTGCCTGCCGACATTCCGCTCACCAGTTTCAGCATTATATTGGCTCGTTCCAAAGGTCATTTTGAAGCATATATCTCGGGCACTCCACATTTGTCACATTTGAAAGACGGAGACAGAATACTCCTCTTGGAATCATGCACCCACCCGACCAAATGCGAAGATATAGGAAGGGTGAAACTACCTAATCTCATACGCTCTTTTTCCGGCAAACAAGTGGAATTTGACATGGTATCCGCCCTATCCCCTCTACCCGAACTATCCCGCTATGCCATGGCGATACAATGCGGCGGCTGCATGGCCAGCGACAAACAAATCAGAGAACGCATACAAAGCATTATCGCACAAAATATTCCCGTTTCCAACTACGGCATGAGTCTCGCCTATCTACATCATATTTTTGACAGAGCCATTGGGATTTTCGTTAAATAACTGCATATAGAAAACATAAAATTAATCTCTGAATATCCAATAAAATGGCTCATAGAACAAAAATAGTTTAAAAAAATGTGATTTTTTACACAAATTTTGTCTTTGAAATGTGATTTTTTACTACTTTTGCATTCCGAAAATGTGATTTGTAGTTATATAACTTCCTCAATAACAAATAGATATAAATCATCTAACATAATCTTTGTTTAGGGAATTATTTCTATCGTTTTATTATTAAACACTATTTATTGAATCAACCATTTTGTCGCCGGAATCACACAAATGGTTTCATCGTCTATTTCTATCAACTCCTCAGTATTGAAGGTAAGCAAAGTGAGTTTTGGGCAATTGAATTTCTTGGCTCCACGCAATAAAGCATGAATTTCACGTTGTCGTGTTTTCTCGGATGAAATATTATAACATACTTGTATCAATTCCTTTACGATTCCGTTTTTAGCTACCAAAAAATCTATTTCAAACGACTTTTCTTTATAATAAAAAATTTCGGCATATTGGTGATGGTATCGTCTCAGTAATTCTATACAAACAACATTTTCCAATCTCCATCCCCAATTTTCTAGTGAAAAGGTGTCGCTACGTTCAGTTGCCATGGCAACATCCACCACATAGCATTTCTCATTGCAAACTCGCTCACGAACTTTGTAAGAAAATTTTTTCACTCCTATAAATAAAAAAGCCTCCTTTAAATAACTGAAATATTTTTCTGCGGTATGATTGGAAACTCCTAACATCTTTCCAATGGTTTTTGCAGAAAATTCTTGTGCAAAATTGTCGGCTAAATATGTAGCCATTTTTCTCAACACCTCTTCTTGGCGGATTTTAAAACGCTTTGCTATGTCATTGCGGATGATAGCATTAAATAATCCGTCTATATAATTTTTGTGATTATTCTCTTTTTGTAATTCAGGGAAACCGCCTATTGTAAGGTATTTAAGTAACGCATTTTGTCGCAATCCCTCTGCCTTAGTGGTAATGGATGTAGTATCAATGTTGTGAACACGACAAAAGTCGGTAAAAGAAAAAGGATATAGCTCCACTTTGTTGTGCCTGCCGGTAAGGTGTGTAATAAGTTCGTTAGATAATAACTTAGAGTTCGAACCCGTAAGAAAAATGCGTTTTTTTTGTCGAAGCAAACGATTAACAAACAAAGGCCATGAACTCACATTTTGTATTTCATCAAAAAACAAACAACTGGTATTGCCATAAACAACATAGATTGCTTCCAACAATTTGTTTAAATCTTCCCCTTGCATAGAAACCAATCGTTCATCATCAAAATTAACAAATGCACAATCGATGGCATTGTCAATAAGAAATTTTGCACAAAGAGTAGATTTTCCGCTCCGTCTTACGCCAATGACTACTTGTGCCATACTACTATCTGAAGATAGTTGTGTAGATTCCATGCGATCACAAAAAGTACTCATATCCTCAGAAAAAAATTCTTCGCGTTGATCTGCTATTATCTTAACTAAATCCTCTGCTAACATTTTTAAAAATTTTTGCAAAGATACAACAAAACTTCCATATTTTTCCATTTTTTCTCATCCAAACTTCCATATTTTTCCAAAATTCGCTTAATAAACTTCCTTATTTTTCCTATTTTTCTCATCTAAACTTCCATATTTTTCCATTTTTTATGTACTATTTTGTGGAAGACAAACCAGTAGAGAAGAAAAACCACTGGTAGAAAAAGCATGAATTCTATTGAGTTGAAAAGCATTCTTATTCTTTATTGATTACATGATTAATATGTAAACATCCTTTATCTATCCAAAAAAAGTTGAGCCTATGGCTCAACTAAAAAATGAAATG
>JAEEGK010007694.1_pt1 | contig 25637 bp, 10 predicted proteins | sample 8958771 | NCBI WGS metagenome assembly JAEEGK01 (sample SAMN16246547, study PRJNA631951) | gut metagenome | biome: gut microbiome; feature: rumen; material: SC-attached | host: Bos | place: Iran: Karaj | collected 2018-10
TGAAAATAAAGTTTATTCTAAATGCATTAAAACTTGTATGGATTTAGTAAGATATAAAAATGTAAGTAAACTTATTAATATTCCTATTTTTCAAGATGTGGAAATTGAAATATTTAATGAGAAATATTTTAATTATTTTGAATTGATAAATTTTAAAAGAGGTGATATTATTTTTAAACAAAAAGATGAAAGAAAAAGTGTATTTTTTATTAAAGAGGGAGAAATTGAATTATCTATGAAAGGTTCTATTATTGATTTAAATAAAATAATAAAAGAATTTTCACCTGATGATTTAATTAGTAGAAATAAATTATTAAAAAATAGAAAATATGAAGATGATATTTTGTCAAATTATTATAATAAAGATAAAGACATTCATAATTGGAGAATTTTAAGTCAATTTCCTTCTGATGTTTTTGGATTAGATGATTGTTTATATAAAGATAAATATTTTGTTACTGCAACAACTAAAACTGCAACTTTACAAATTTATGAAATTGATATTAAAATTTTTAATGTAATGACAAATTCTGCTAGAATATATAAAAATTATACTTCATATATTAAATTTAAAAAAAATCAAATGTTAGAAAGATTAAAACATATTAGAGAAACATTTATTAATTATAAATATAAAGAAAAGGAAAAAGCAATTACTTTTTATCCACAAAAAACAAAATCAAGTTTTACAAATGAATCATATTTAAATATAGATTTACTTAAACAAAAATTCCAAGATAAAAATTTAGTATTAAATAATATTTCAGCATTAAGTGATAAAAATTCTTTTAAAAAAATAGTAAATACAAGTGATTCATATAGAATAAATTTAAAGAAAAAAAAAATTGCTCCATTAATATTATCACCAGTAAACAATAAAGTACAAAATCATAATAATTCATTATATTCACCTGATTTAACAAAAAATTATTTTAGTTCAAGGCAAACTCAAATTTCAACATCAAGAACAGTAAATAAAAAAACAAAACATAAAATTTTTTTTAATAAAAAAGTAAAAAAAATAAATAATTATTCTTCTTCTTTATGTAATTATATTAAAAATGTTAAAGAAATTAAATTAAATGAACCTAAAATGAATGCTTTTAGTGAATTAATGTTTGAATTAAGTACTCCTAATTCAAAACAAAATTATTCTAAAGAAGATGAAGATGATGATAATAATAAAACTCAAAAAAAGAAAGATGATATTAATGATATTGATATTTTAGCTTTTGATAAAATTATGCAAAATAAAATTAATTCTCCTATTTTTACTATAACAAAAAAAAAGTTTAATATTAAAAAATTTAAAGATAAAGGTTTTAAAGGATTTAAAATTTCAATTAAAAAAAATAATTTATTAACTCAAAAATAAATGTAGAAAATATATATTAATATTATGTATATTATTTAAATATTATTATTGAAAATAATAAATATATAAAACTATTTTAGAATATTTTTTTTTATTTAAAAGAAAAAAATCAAGTATTAAAATTAAAGATATAAAAAATATATTTTTATGTAAACCTCACATTTAAATATCTTCATAATTCATCATTAAAAAATAAATAGCAGTAACATGACATAATTCATTGTGATTTATTTTTTCCAAAATATAATTTTTATCATATCCCATTTCTTCAATTTTCCTTATAATTTTCTTTTTCTTTTTTTCTTCATCTTCTTTATTTAAATAAAAATCACCTTTTTTATCATCATCATCAAAATTATCATTTAAATGAATATTTATAGAATTATTAAAAATACTACTATTAACAGAATTAGAAGTTTTAGTATTTATTAAAATTCCATTATCACATTCTCCATTATTATTTATTTCATAATTTCTATTATATTCCTTGACTTTATTACAAAAGAACAAAATATCATTTTCTAATTTAACATTATTAGTATTTTTATCACTAAAATCATCATCATAAGAAACAGTATATTGTTTAATAGTATTATAAGGTGCTAAAATATTACTTTTAGTAGTTCTATTTATTTCTTCTTTTGAAACTTCATCATTATTTAAATTTGACATAGTAAAAGTTTCTTTTATATCTTCAATTTTAGCAAATCTATAATCAATATAAGTTTTACTCATAAGTGATAATTCAGCTTTAGTAAATAAATGATGATAATTATTATTATTATTATTTTTCATCCAAGGATGATTTAAAACATCATTTACTTTAAATCTTTTTTTAGGATCTTTTCTCAATAAACCATTTAATAAATCAAGTGCTTCATCAGAAATATTTTCAACTGGTTTAAATTCTGCATTTATAATAGCATTTCTTAAATAATATTTTTCTTTTTCATTTACTTCTCCTTTAGCAGAAAAAGGTAAAGTACCACTTAACATAATATATAAAGCAATTCCAGCTGACCATAAATCAATTGGATATGGATCATAACCTTTTTCTTTATTTGATAAAAATATTTCTGGTGCCATATACATTGGTGTTCCACATTGATCATATAATTTTTGATTTTTTATTGTTAATATTTTACTAATTCCAAAATCACATATTTTAATATTATTTTTAATATCAATTAATATATTTTCTAATTTTATATCTCTATGTACAATATTCATTGAATGTATATATTTTATTCCTAAAATTATTTGTTTAAATAAAAATTTTGATGTTTTTTCACTTAATTTTCTTCTTTTTTTAACAAATGAAAATAAATTACCTCCATTAATATATTCCATTATTAATAAAATGTATTTTTCTGTTTCAAATAATTCTAATATTCTTGTTACATTTGGATGATTTAATTGTTTCATTAAACCTGTTTCATAAAATATTTTTCTTTTATTTTCATTATCTAATGATTGTTTATTAAATGATTTAATTGCAACAACTCTTCCTGATAAAACATTTAATCCTAAATTTACTTTTCCAAATGCACCTTGTCCTATTATTCTTCCATATTTATAAAATGTTAATAATGTTTCTGGATAAATATTATTTTTTTGATGATATGATTTAATATATGATGATAATTTTAATGATTCTAAAAAAAATGAATTTCCATTAAAATTTGATGTTGCTTCTGTAGAATTACTTATATTTTTATTACCTAAATTTTTTTTTGTTAATGTTGTTTTTTGAAATTTATTTATATTATTTTTTGTGTTAAGTAAATTCATAATTTGAGAAATTTTATTATTAAAATTTTCCTTTTTAATATTATTTTTTTTCAATGAAGGATTTTTAGAATCTTTTTTTCTTTTTCCATTATAAATATCATCATAATTTAAATAATTATTAGTTTTATTTGGTGAATTATTAGTAGTATATTTTCTATTAAAACTTTGTTTAGAATCAATTTCTTTTTGACTATGAGAAGCAATTTTTTTACTTCTATTTTGTTGAATATTATGTAAATTACTTTCAATATTTTTATCAACAGATGTACTTTTTAAATTTGTATTTACACAATAATTATTTTCACAACTATTACTTTTAATATTTTTTACAACTTTATTTGTAAATAAATTTTTAGATACAACTTTATTAACTCTTGAACTAATAGAATTAAAATTTGCTAATGATTTTCTTGGTGATTGTCTTGTTGTTGTTGAAATAATTTTTTTATTTTTATGAAAATTATTATTACTTGAAAAATCAATAGAATGAATAAATAAAGGTTTTTTTGCTAAATTATTATTATTTTTTCTTGATTGATTTGTTTTAAGATACTTTTCTAAAAAATTAATATTAATATTTTTATTATATAAGGCAATATTAGATTGAAAAAAATTATTTTTTTTATTTAATAAAGAATAACTTTCTGAAAGTTGTTTTGCACTTGATGCAAAATTATTTTTATTAATTGTATTATTATATGAAATTGAAGATTTAGGATAATGAAATTGAAAATCTACTTTATTTCCTAATAAATTATTACTACTATTTGTATTTGTTTTTGTTTGAACTCTATGAGATAAATTTTCATTTTTTGTCATACTTAAACTTTTTTTTCCTTTTTCATTTAAATATGACATAATTTTATCTTTTGAATTAGAAATATTATTCAAAGTTAAAATTAATTTATTCTTCATATTTATATCATTTTTTTTTTTATTATTTTGATAATATTTATTTAAAGGTGATGCATATGTTATATATGATGATTTTGATTCATTATCTTTTGATTTATTTAAAAATGTTTTTTTCATCATCATTATTTCTTCACTTGTGTTTGGAGAGTTCATATTTGTTATTATTTTTCTAGATGAATCTTTTGGTGATGGAATTGAAGTTGGATATTTATAATTGAAATTCCCAAATCGTGGTTTTTTTGAAAGACTTGTGAAATGTGCAAGATTCTTTCTTTGATTCATATTTTATTTTATTTTAAATTTAATTAAAAATAATCAATGAATTTTTTACCATAAAAATAATTATTTTGTTTATATTATTATTTGTATTATATATATTAATTTTTAATTATTTTTATTTTCATTTTATTTTTTATAAAAATTCATGTTTATTGAAAAAAATTTTGAAAAAATATAATAAACAGAATTTTTAAAGTAAAATCAAATATAAGGTTTAATAAAACAATAAATTATAAAAATCAAAATAATTTCATTCACAATAATTATTATGAAATTAAAAATATTAAAATAAGATAAAGAATAATAGAACATTTATAAAAATTTCAAAAAAAAAATTTTCTAATATTTCATATATAAAAGAAATATATACAGAAATAAAATAAAGTAAATGGAACCAAAAAAGGAAACAGTAGAAGAAAAACTTGCTCCAAAACCAGATTGTAAAAAATGTAAAGGAACAGGAATTGTTGAGAAAGATGGAAAAAAGAAGGATTGTAAATGTACTAAAAAAAAGAAAGATAAAAAGGATAAAAAAGATAAAAAAGACAAAGAGAAAAAAGAAAAGAAAGATAAAAAAGATAAATCAAGTAGTAGTTCTAGTTCAAGTTCTGATAGTTCTGATGATGAAAAAAAAGATAAGAAAAAAAAAGATAAAAAAGAAAAAAAAGATGAAAAGAAATAAAACTAAAATAAAAGGTGTTATTTTTAAATAAATATTTAAAAAGAATAAAAAAATTAGTTTTATATTACCAATTACGTTATTTCTATTATTTTAAAATTTGTGTTAATTTAACGAATATTATTTATTTAAAAAAAAATAAATGTCAAGAAATGAAAATAAACATATTTCATATCATCAATCATATAAACTTCCTACATTAACTCCAAAAAATAATGAAAAAAAAATAATAATAAATACTTCACAAAAAAGTAGACAAGTAACACAAAGAAAAAAAACTTTTAATTTATTAGGTCATGAAGTAGTTCCTTTAGATGAAAAAAGAATTTGTGGATTAATAGGACAAAATTTATCAAAATATGCAAATTCAACTGTAATATATTATCGTCAAATTATAAATAATATATTTTCTCAAAAATCTAGTTTACATTGTTATTATAATGAAATGTTATTAGAAATTGAAGATGAAGAACTATTAAATAAATTTTATCCTAGAAAAAAATCAGTTGATAAATTAAAATTTATTGGAATAATTTTTAAAAATTTTTTAAAATATTATCCTTCATATATTGGAATGGAAATGAAAATATATTTGTTAATGAATAAATTATTAATGGAAAAACAATTATTAATAAATAAAATAGATGATAATATGAAAAAAATTGATGATATTAAAAATAATTCTTATATTCATTCTTTTCTTAATGATAATGATTTAAAAGATGATGTTCGTGTTAAAAAAAATGTGAAAATTCATTGTATTGAAGATAATAATGATAAAGAAGAATCAGAAGATTCAAAATTTTGTAAAGAATTACAAAAAATTGTTTCAAAGATTGATAATGCTAAAAAAGATAAAGATGATAATGAGATAAATAATAATAAACCTAAAGAAAATATAAAGAAAAAAGAAAAGAAAAAAACTGAATTAATATTTAAAAAAAGAAATAGTAAAAAAAGATTTACTTCAGCAATTAGTAAAACACAAGAAAATGAAATGGAAAAAATCTTAAGAAGAATAAGATTAAATAATCAATTATTAAAATTAAAAAAAAATAAATATGAAAATGAAGAAGATAAAAAAGACAATTATTCAAAAGAAAATGAAAAAAAATTAATTAATGGATTAAAATTAATCAATGAAAATGAAGATTTAAATATAAATGATAATGATAATGAAAATGAATTAATAGAACATAAAAATGATTTTTTATTTCTTCCTAAACAAAAATTTAAAAGCACAAGTACTTTTCTTCGTAATAATAGGAGGAAAAAAAGAAATTTTGAAGAAGCAGAAAAAGTATTTAATGATATTTTATCAAATCCAGTAAAATCAATAATACATTTTAAAGAAATAAAAGAAAAATTAAATAAAACTAATGAGAAAAAAAAAATTCATTCATTCATTGGTGAAAAAAAAAAGTTTAAAATTCAAAATATGAAAATGCCATATATTTTAAGTCCAAATCAAATAAATAAAAATCAAAAAATAATGATAATATCTGATAATTCATTAATGAAATATTCACCACAAATAGTTAATAAAAGAACAAATAAAGTTAAAAAAAATTTTTCTGATATTGAAAAAGATAGTAAAAATAGTCATACATATTATTATAGTTCACTTATGAATTGTGATGAATATGAACATATTAAAAATAATATTCCTAATAATTTCCTTTTTAAATCTGTTGATAGTGTTGATACTAATTTTTCTAATTCAACATCAAATAAATTATATAGTCCCATCTATAATAGAAATTATAGTAATAAAACATTTGGAAATTTTAATACATATAAAAAAGATATTATTAAGAAAAAAGGAAGATTTGTTAATATAAATAATGGTAAAAAAAAATATGTTCATAATGTAGAACTTTTAAGTTTAATAAAAATTGAATAATTTTAATTTATTTTAATATTTAGTTCTATATATTTAAATTTAAATTAATTGTACAAATAATATCAATAATATTTAGAGTTTTTTTTTTCTAATAAAAATATTAATTTTATGTTTATTTCAAATATGAAAATTAATATTAATTAGATATGAATTTATTCTAATATATCAAAAATTTAAAAGCACGAACATTTTAAAAAAATTAGATAATATTAATAAATACTAATTTACATAATTTTTATTTTTTATTAACGATATTACAATATATTATTACTCTTCATCATTATCTTTAATTTTCATTAAATCTTTAATATTTAATCTTTTTTTAAAATCATTTATAAGTGTTCCCCTTAGAACTTTAAAACATAAATTATCATCATTACTTTTATCTTTATTATATTCATATTTAACTAACAATTTTTTCATTTTATGCTTACTTTGACAAGAAACAGGAAAATTATTATATAATAACCAATATACAGTAATTCCTAAAGCCCAAATATCTACAGAAAAATTATATTTTTTACCTAATAATTGTTCAGGAGTTTTATAAGGTAAACTTCCATAACCTTCATAGGCAAATTCATTTGAACCCATAACTTTACTTAAACCAAAGTCAATAATTTTCAAAACTGCTTTTCCATCATCTCTTTTAACTAATAATATATTTGTATTTTTAATATCTCTATGAATAATTCCATAAGAATGTAAAGAATATAATCCACTTATTAAATGTTTTGTAAATAAATTTATTATTGAATAATTATTTGTTAAAGTTAATTTTTTAATATTTCCACCATTACAATATTCATTTACATAATATATACATTTTGCTGTTTCAAACCATTCATAACATTTAACAATATTTGGTATATTTCTTAAATTAGATAAAAACATAAATATATCTTTTTCCCATTGAATACATTTAAAATTTTCTATTTTTCTTACTTCTTCAAGTTCTTCATCTGGATTATCAGTTTTATGATTGTTTTTTATTTTATCTCTATCATTATGATTTTTAAAAATAACTTTTATTGCTAATTTTTCTTGTGTAATTTTATGTGTACAAAGAAGAACATTTCCAAAATGTCCACTACCAATTTCAACTGTTTCTTTTGAGTTTAAATCATAACTATCAAAAATATTTCTAAATTTTTCTGCTTTATAAATATGATTATTTAAAGTTTCAATATCTTCTTTGTTAGTTAAAAAAAAATTATAAATTATTTGATGCTCATGTAAAGTAGAAAAAATTTGATATTGATACATTATTTTATTTTTATTTAGTGTTTTAAATAAATTATTTGGTATCAAATGATTATCTATTATTGATGGAAATAGTTGATTTATAAATATTATTAATTTTAATTTATATTCTGGATATGAATTTGTGTCATTTTTATATTTTTTATTATAAATATAATAAAATATTAAATTATCAGCTAAAATTAATTTCACTTTTTTAAATTTTGTTAAAGTCTTTGATAATTTAAAACAAAATATTTCAAAATATTTTGGATTTTCAATATCAATTGAAGGACAAGTAGATATTCTTTCTAAATTTGTTTTTACTTTAGGATATTTTAATAAAATATCATTTTTTGAATCTATTAATTCACTTTTTTCAATTGTATCCATAGAATTTTGATTAAAAAAGTTTTTACAAACTTGAGCAAATTGTAGATTATTTTTATTCATTTTTTTAGAATATTTTTGATAAGGTGATAAACTTTTATTACTTCTATTTGATGTTGGATAATCATTATCTTCATTTAAATCTTTTACATTTATTTTAATTAAATTTCTTTGTAAAGAAGTCATAGTATCATATAAATCTCTATCAAATTCTTCCATATCTCTTCTCATTTCATTATCTTCTGCTTCAAATGGTTCATATTCAATAAAAGATTTTTGTATTATATTTATATATTCTTCTGCTTCTTTACTTATATTTATTTTATATGATTTTCTCTCTGGTGATTCTGATTTTGATGAAGAACCAAATGCATTTGTACTTAATGATGTATTATTTAAATTTGTTTTTTCTTCAAAAATATTATATGAATTCATTTTTGTTTTTCTCCATAATTTTAAATGATTTAAATATGTATATTCAAATAATTTTATCTGATCTTTATTAAAGAATTTAAATTTATTAAAAAATGTATCAAAAATTTCAATAATATCATAATTTTTTTCAAGTGATTTTGATATAAATTCATTAATTGTACAATTATCTTTTTCTTCAAAAAAATTGTATATTATTCTTTTTAGATTAATTTCATATAAATCATTATGTAAAAATCTCATATGACAATGATTTAATAATAATTTAACATCTCTCATTTGAATTTGATTTTTTGAAAATGAACATAAATTTGCTATAAGTTTTGTTTTTTCATAATGATTTCCAAAATATAATGTATTAAATCCATTCATAAATTCTTCATTTGATAAACAAAGGAAATCTATTTCTAAATCACTTTTTATATTTCCTTGAGTATTATTAATATCATTATAATTGTAAGTCATTTTATTATGAAAAGCATTTAATATTAATTTTTGTGCAACAATTAATGGCATATTAGATATTTGAAATAAGGTATACATATCAACTTTTTCTCCTGATATATATTTTAACGAATAATATAATGAATTTAAAAATGCTACTCTAGGAGGAACTTGATAATTAATATTTGATATTTGATAATTTGTTGATAGTATTTCCATACTATTACTCATTTTTTTAATTTATTTGTAAACAATTTTTTTAATTTATTACTAATATTTATTTTTTACCAGAATATTTTATACAATTTTGTATCATATATAATTAATTTATAAATATTTATATAATTAATAAACGTATAATATTAAAAAAAAAGTAATAAATTTTCATAAAATCCAATTCTAAACCTTTATAATTATATCAAAAATAAAAATGAAAGAAATAAAAATGATAATGAAAAATTTTAGATATCAATATTTAATCAATTATATAATTAAATAAATCATTAGAAAAAAATAAATATTCAGATTATTAAATTAGAAAATAAAGATTGTTGAAAATTGATATTTATATTTATATATAAAAAATATATTTATTTTAGTGAATAATAAAAAAGAAAAATTCCATAAAAATATAAAATAGCAAAAATTATAATTATTAAATTTAATTAATCAGCAGCTTCATCATAAGGAAACCAAGCAATTTCTTTTTTTTCTAAACTTTCAATAACATAAGAATTAATAGCATTAGTTTCTTGAATATCAACAAATCTCAATCCAAGCATATATTCAACATAAGTCCAAATATTATGTACTTTCTCCATATGAACATCTAATTTTTCCCCTTTCTTTTCACAAGTTTCTTTATCAATACCACAAATAAAGCAAATTTCTTTTTTATCTCTTTCAATAAATTCTTCTTTACTTCTTAATTCAGAAAAGGCTTCAATAACAATACCATAAAGCATATTTAAAACTAAAATAACTAAACTAATAAAATAGCCTTCTTCATAGAAGAATCTAGCAATATAATAACCAGGATGATGAGTAAATGAAGTAGCTTCCATTCTATCAGCAATACCACCATCAAATCTCATACCATAATCAACATGAGTAGCAAAACAAAATAATAAAGTTGCACATTCTGATTCAACACATGCTGGTTCAACAAAAACTCCTCCTATTAAATCATTAAGAAATCTAAATTCTTTTGGGAAATGATGAGGTGTTCTTGATGGAACTTCTCTTATGAAATCTCTTGAAAATTTAAAAAATGCTATACAACCAAATACTAAATTTAATATGAGCATTAAAGATAAAATTGATACTATTTGATTTATTTTTAATTTAAATGATAAGACTAAATTTCTTAATGTTTGACTTAAATTAACTACACCATAAATTTGACATATGTAAAAGAAATAATTTTCTGTTAAAAAACCTGCTAAACTAAATGCCATATTCCATACAAAACCAAATAATTTTCCTTTTCCTATTAATATTATGTAACTTGCATATATTTTTTCTAATATTGATAATGTTATTTCATTTTCTTCATCTACATCATTATCTTCTTCATTATTTTCATTTTGTTTCTTTTTTAAAATCCTTTGCATTTCTGCTAAATAATAAACACCAAATTTTGTATATAACCAAAGTACTGCTGCAAGGAAATTAAAAACTAAATTTATTAAACCTAAAATTTTAATCATTAAATCAATTCTAGGATCACCATATAATCTTTTTCCTTCTCCTTTAATAAAAATCAATAAAATAATATTTATAATAACAGTAATTAAAAATCCAAAAACTTCAATTCTATAAAAATTTAAATCATTAATAACTTTAATAATTGAACTATCTTTACCTTGACTTTTCTTATAAGTAACTTCTTCAATAAAAAATTCACAATTTTCCATAAGAGAAACTAATTTAATATATCTATCACTTCTACCAACATTTTCAACAAAATCTTCTTTTGTATTTTTAGATAATAAAGGAGCCATTGGATTTAAAGTAAAAACTACTCTTACTGGTTTATCATTTCCTTGTTTACTTACAAATACCATTCTTGTTATACTTTCAAAAAATGCAACACATAAATAATTATCAAAAAATTTAGGATCAATTATTCCTGATGATGGTTCCATTACTTTATTATTTGTATTATATTGTTTTATTATTTTTGATTCAGGAAATAATTCCATTTTCATATAAAATTCACTTACTGCTGGATTTTTAAATGTATCTTCTATACCAAAAAATTTAAAAAATTGATACATTCTATTTGCTAATGAAAAACGAATATCTTGATCTAAATCAGTATCATCAAAATATTGTTTTGTAAAATAAGATTTCATTTCTGGAGAGAATTTATATACTTTTTTCACTCCTCCCATTGAATATATATTATTATCATTATTATTGTTATTATTATTGTTATTATTATTATTATTATTGTTATTATTATTATTATTAGTATTTATATTATTATTATTATTATTATTGTTATTATTATTATTATTGTTATTGTTATTATTATTGTTATTATTATTATTATTAGTATTTATATTATTATTATTATTATTTTTTTTTTTAGATTCTTCATCCTCATCAATTTCTTTTTGAGTCATAGATTCATATAATTGACTCATTATAGAAACAATATTTTCCAAAATTGAAATTGGTAAAATAACAGAAGAAATTTCAACTAATCCAACTGCAGGAGTAGAACTTTCTTCAATAAAAGCCATTAAAAAATCCATCATATCTTTTCTACATTGATAAGATAATTCATCTTCATTTTCTTCTAACATTAATCTATGAATATCTAATAAGAAAGTACCAAATAAATGTCTTCCTTGATTATCTTTTTGAAATACAGTTTGTAAATTTTCTGGTCTAGTTCCTTGAATAGTTTCAATTAAAAATTCTAAAATAACAAAATATAAATCATAATAATAATCTTCTAAATCTTTTGTTGTTTTTGGATCAATCCATTCAGATAATAAAATAATTTTACCTAAAATACTTAACATATATTCAAATACACTTGCTTTATTTTTTTGAATTTCTTTTAAATTTTCTTCACTTCTTGTAACTTCATGTAAATTAATACATTCTGAATCTGGATTAGGTTTTCTATTTTTTATATTATCTTCTTCTTCTTCATCATAATTTTCATCTTCTCTATCATCACCAATAAAATCTAATAATTTAGTATAATCTTCTTTATTATTTTCTTCCATAAAAACAATAACTTCATCTTCTAAATTCATATCATATTGTTTTGGATTATAATGAAGAACAATACCATCTTCTTCTTCTTTGATAAAAAAAATCCTTTGAAAATCTTGATTATGTTCTTCACAAAAATATTTCAATATTTTAACAATCATTAAAGTAAGAAAATAATCATGTCTAACCATAATAACACTTGGATTTAAATTTCTAATAAAAATACTCATAATATGAATAGTAAAATTTTGCATAAAATAATCAAAATTTAATAATTTCTTTTTCTTTTCTAATAATTCTAAACAAGCTTTTTGTGTCATTGAAGTATCATATTGTAAAAGACGAAAAAGTGACCACATACAAACATCTCTATATGTTGCTTCATATCTAAAATTACTCATTAAAAATAAAATATTTTTTATTAATAGGAATCTATAATTACAATTATAATATATGTTATCTTCTAAAAGAACTTTAAAAAATGTACTTTTTTCAACTTTTGCTTTATCATTTATATATTTTATTACTACTTCAAATATATTTTCTTGAAATTGAGATTCCATTAAATTCATTGATGCTAAATATTCTCTTTTTTTTTCAACATCTTCTTCTTCATATACATCATTTTTTTTCTCGAAAAAATCTTTCATTCCTTTATTTAATTTTTGTTCTACTATAAAATTTAAACAATGAGAATGAAGTAAATTATTCATATCTGAAAAATTATAAACTTCATAACTTCTTGAAAATGTTTTAAAATAATCTTCTTGTACTCTTTTCATTTCTTCTTCAGTATATGTAAAACTAATTAAATATTTATGTCTTCTTCCCCAAGAAGCTAATTTATTTTTAAAAGGATTTTTAAAAGTTTCTCTTTCTTCTTTATCACTAAAAATTTCTTGATGTTCCATAACATATTTTTTCAAACATAAAAAATAATGCATAAGTAAATAAAATAATAAATAATTAGCACCAGACCAATTAAAAACATAACTAGATAATTTATTCATAAAGACTAAAATACATTTTATTAAACCATATTCAATAAAATATCTAGTTTTTTCCATTGTATTATGTTGAGCTCTACTTTCAATTATTCCTCTAAAATTTCTTAATTCAAAAATTAATATTCTTGCTTCTTCAGGAACTTCAATTGTTTTTGGATTATTTCCACTTGCCATTAAATTTTCAAAGAATCTTAAATATTTTTGATTTTCAATATTTCCTTCAACTTTTGTTACTTGTGGATCAATAATTAATAATGATGTGTAATAATTTATATTTCTTTCTAATATTATTGTATCTAAATATACTATACGATAAAATATTAATAATTCTGTTCTTATTGATATATCTAATGTAAAGTTTTTTTTAAATATTTTTAATATTTCTCTTTTTGTTAATATGTCTTCTATGAATCTTCTTTCTTCTAAAACTGCATTTCCTTCAAATAATTTGTTTAATACTCTTAGTGTTTTTTTTATTGTTTTATAATTTCGAATTTTGTCTTTTCCATTTAATAATGTTTTTAAATCTATATTTGCTTCTGTTAATTTACTATAAAAGAATATCATTAATTTTCTCATTTTTCTTAAAGTATTTTGTTCTTCTAAGAAATTTATTTTTAAAATAATTTGCATTATTTTTAATATTTTATCAATTAAACCTATTGAATTACTTGATTTAACAATAGAAATTTTTAATAAATGAATTACTTGTGAATTAACTTGAATTTCTGCTGAATAAAGATAAATTGTTTTTAAACAATGTTCAACTAAATCAAGCATATTAAATAATTGTTCCCCATTTAAAAATTCAATATTACTTAAAAAATCAGAAGTTAAAAACATAAAACAATTATCTAAATTATTATTAATATAAAAATAAGATAATTTTAAAATTTTAAGAAAAATTTCATCATCCATAAAAAAAAGATTTTTAGAAGAATTTGAAATATTAAAAGAATGAAAAATATCAATTGATTTAAAAATAGATTGTAAAATATAAGTCTTATTAATTAAAATTTTTAATTTATCTTCTTCTTCCATTTCAACTGAAGGATCATATCTTCTAGGTTTAACTCTATCAATATAAAATTTATATTCTTCAACTTCAACATTCATTTTTTTTGAAGTAAAAGCCATTTTTAATTTACTTTTAGTTTCCATTAAACTTTTTCCTTCATCAACAAATGAAGGATTAATTGATTTAATATCTTTTTTATCATCATTTACTTTTAATAAACTCATAACTTGACTTAAAACATCATTAATTTGAGAAATAAGTTCATCATTATTTCTTTTAAAATTTGTATGTTGTTTAAAATAATCTGCTTCTAATTCTTCAAATAATTGAATTAATCTTTTTACTAATTCAATTTCATTTAAAGTCATTTTATTTGAATCATAATAATTAAAAGAAATTTCTTCATATTTATTTGTTAATCTATAAATTCCAGTCATATAATTTTCTGGAAAACCAAGTACTATTTTAATAACAGAATAACTACATTTTACTATATTTCTTAAACATCTTTTCATATTACTTCCATCAAATGCAACTTTTATTGCATCTTCTTTTTCTAATATTGATTTAGTTACTTTTGATAATATTCTCTTTTTTCTTTGTATTGAATCTGATTCTTTTGATTCATCTATTTCTTTTAAATCCTCAAAATCAAAATCTGGAATAAATTCTTGAATTAAAGTTAAGCAATTAATTACATTTTTCATTAGTAATTTACAAATTTCTGTTTTCATATGAAAAAAATTTACATTTTTAATACTTCTTTCTTGTTTTAAATATGAAGCTAATACTTGATCATTGTAATAAAATGCTAAATATAATATACATTTCATCATTGGTGATAAAACTTTAAATTTTAAATTTTGTTGTTCAATATTTTTTCTATCATCTTTCACACAAGAACCAAAAAAGAATAAAATTTTATTATTTACTGATGAAAATTTATTTACTTGTTCATAATTGAATAATGAATATTTTGCATATAATTCACAAATTTTATATAATTTACTATAAATAAAATAAATTTGACTTTGTTTTTCATTTGTTTTAACAATTTTTAATAAACATTGAATTACATTATCTAAAATATTTTCTTCAGTACTTAAATACTGTTCATTTATTTCTTTTGATTGTTTAATATTTGATACTAATGTTAATCTTTGAATTGGATTTAATAACATAATATCTCTATATTTAATATTAGGAAATTTTACAAAATCTTTTGCAACTCTAAATGAATAAAAAATATTTGTTAAAAATTGTTTTAATTGCCAAATATAATTTGATTTATAATCAAATTTTTTCATCATAATTAAAAAATATTTACTTGGTGTTAAAATATTTTTTATTTCATCTCTAAAATAAACTAAATTTTTTCCATAAATATAATAAGTATTTGATATATTACTTTCATCTTTAGATTTTTGAGTAACACTCATTAAATCAATTTTACTATTATTTTTACCATCTTTTTCCTTTTTTATTAAAATAAAAACATTTTTAGTTTTAATTGCATAATTAGATAAAATATTACTAGTAAAATGTAAATCATTTAAAAAAGAATGTTCTTCCAAAGCATAAGTAGGATTAGTTTTAATTTTATTAATAGTTTCATTAATTTTATCATCAAAAGAATGAAAAATATTATCAAAACTTTGTTTACCTTTCAAAATAATATTAACTAACTGAGTAAAAGTAAATCCTTCAAAATCATATTTTTTAAAAAAATTATTTTTTTTTGAAATAGATTTAAATTTCCTAAACAAAACTCTAATATTAGCATGATTTTGATTATTACATTGACAAACAAAATTTTTACTACTAATTCCTTCAGCTTCAGTAGAAGTTTTAATTAAATTTCTTGCATTTTTATAACATAAATTCTTACAAAGTAAACAAATAAAAACATTAGGTTCATTTGGATCTTTAAAAAAAATAGTATATTTACATTCAGCAGCCCATTCTCCAAATAAACATTTTTTACTATATTTTTCATCTGATTTTTTTCCTTGTTCTTTATCCATTGGTTGATGTGCGTTAAATCCACATACACAAACACATTCTTGATGAAAGTGTTTTATTTCCATATGACCTGGACCTTTGTGACATGTTTTAAAACATTTTTTACATATTGGATTTCTTCTCTCTGGATCACATTCACATAAGTAAAAGTCATCCATTATTGGATTTAATCCTCCTTCTAATATTGTACAGTCTATTCTACGATAGTTTAATGTTGATGAACTACTTAATACTTTTCGCTTTGAGGATGGATTGTCTTTAAGTGGAGAGGATATCATTTTTTTATTTTTTTTATTTTTTTTTTTTTTTTCAAATTTTTTTTATTTTTTAATTTTTAATTTTTAAAATTTATTTTTTGATATTTATGTTGCTTATGTATATATTTTTATTTATTTATTCATATTTATTTTTTTTTTAAATAACATTATATTAATTTAATAAAATAAATTTAAATGTTGTTATATAAATAAATAATAGTAATCAAATGATATGTTATTTATAATTAATGAAAATCAAATGATTCATCTAAATTTAATTGAGAAGAATTATGAGAAAAATTCATACTTTTCTCAACATAATATTCTAAACTTAAATTTTGATTTTGAGAACTATTTAATGGATTTAACAAAGTTGAATTCTCCAATTTAGATTCCATATTTTGATTAAAACCAGAATCGGTAAATGGAATATTATTATTAATGTTATTATTATCATTATTATTATTATTATTATTATTATTTTCATTTATTATACTATTTTGATTTATACTACTTTTTTCTAGATTATTTATATTTTTTTCAGAAGTTAAATTATTTTTACCTTCTTTTATATTTAAATTTATATTTACACTCTCATTTTCATTAATAGAATTAATAGTATTTAAATTAGAATTAATAGGCGTCTCTAATAAAAACTTTTTATTTTTTTTCCCTTTTTCATTATTTTCAACTTGTAATATATTATTTTGAATAGGAATTTTCATTTTGTTATTTAAATTAATACATTCATTTACATATTGTTCAAGTTTTTCAATTTGATTTTGATTTAATAATTCAATATCAAATTCAACATATGGATCAGTAATATTATTAATGTCAGTAAAATAATCAGATAATAAAGGAATAATTCCTTGTAATTGATTGGAAGTTAAAGATTTAATTTTTTCACATAAAATATTTTTTTCATCATTTAATAAAGATTCATGTGTAGTTAAACTATTACTTTCTTTTATTTTTGAATGTGTTATTAAATCTTTTTTTTTCTCAGCTTGAATATTAACATTTGAATTTGATTCGATTGTTAAATTTGATGATATTGTTTTAGTTTGAAATAAAGAATTATGTTCATCAATTAATAATGAATTATATTTTTTAATAACACTATCCTCCTTTAATTTTTCAATATTTTCAAATGTTACTTCTGAAAAATTACATAATTTTTTAATTTGTCCAATAGATTTTTTTTCATTTTTAAAATAATGTAACCAAAAATTCCTAATTGATAATTTAAATTCATAAAAACTTTCATATTTACATTTCATTACATTACTTTCAATATCTCTTATTGAAGGAGTATTATAAATTAAAAAAGGTTCTAATTCAAATTCATTAGAAATTTTCGATAAAAAAATTAAACATTTACATTTAATCATAAAAACAGGATTTATATGAGATTTACCTTTATAAATTAATTTCAAATGAAAATTTTTATATTTAAGATTAGGTATTTTATTTTTTATTAGTTTTTCATTATTTTTTTCTTTATTTATTATATCAATTGATGACATTGACGACCTATTTATTTTTTTTTTAAATGAACACTTTCTTTTTTTTCCTATATAATACATTCTTTTATATTCATTTTCTAAAATAAATTTTGTTCCAAAAGGTAAATGTTTATTAATAAGGAAAGCTTCTACTGGTGTTAAGTTATAAACACCAATTTCATTTGTTTTTTTATCTGTTTGAAATATTTCATTTAAATTAGCCATAAGAAAAAAAAAATATTTAATTTAATTTATTAAATTTTATTTTTACACTCATCACAATAAAAATCAATTTTTTCAATTTCATCTTCTTTAATACCAAAACATTCAGGATGAAAACTTTTTTGACATCCATCACAAGTAATATATAATTTATCTGGATTAAATGGCATTTTACATTTACAAATTCTTTCCCAAGTTTCAAAAGGAGGATCTAATAATTCTTTATATGGATTATATTTAGCTCTAGTAAAAAACATTGTATCTTCAGATTCATCTAAATTAATATAATCTTCATATTTTAAAGTATAACATTTACAAATAACACTTTCAATATAAATTATATCATTATGTGGTGATTCAAATAATTCAAATTCACTTATTGAATCATATGCTTTTTGATCAAGTAAACCATTTTTTTCTCTATTTAAATCTGATTTTAAATAATACCATTGTACTTTTATTGATGGCCATAATGAATGTTTTTTCATACCATTTGATGGTAAAATTTCTAATAATTTTGCATAGAGATATTTATTTTTTTCTTTTGCTTGAATACATAAACAATCTCCTATATTGTATATTATATTGTGGTATTTGAATTTTGAAAATTTTGGATGTTTACCCATAAATTTTATTATTTTATCTGCTTTTTCTTTACTGTTTTTTTTTTATATATTTTTATTTTACTTTTTCTGTTCTTTTCTCATTTTTACCATTTTTATTATCTATTATTTATTAGTTAAAATATTTATTTTTCATTTTTTAAAAAATAATATTTTTTTATTTTCAAATTGCAAATTTTTAATTATTATGGATGAAAAAGAAAAAAATAAAGAACATTTATTAACAGTAACATCTAATAATTCAATTATTTATAATGAAAATTGTATTCCTGATGAAAACGAAATCAAAAGACAATTATCTTTATATAATATGGAATTATTAAAAAATAAAGAAATAAATTTTGATGATATTATGAAGAATAATATAGCAATTTCAACTTTAATTTTATCAAAGAAAAAAAATCCATCATTAAATATAATGAATGATATAATAACTTTAATAAAAACAATTGATAAGTATAAAAATTTACCAAATGACAAAATTTTAAAAGACTTAGAAGTTTATATTCAAAATTTAATAAACAATGATAAAAAACAAGAAAATGAAGAGAAATCAGTAAATTATCAAAATATTTTAACTTCTATTTCTGAAATAAAAAAAGAAGAAGAAACAGTATTTAATAGATTATATAATAGAAGAAAAAAATTTCAAATTGAAATTAAACCAATTAAAAATAAATCATTTTCAAATGAATCAAGAAATATATTTAATAAATTATATTTAAATGAAACATATAGAGAAACAAAAATTCCACAAAATTTTCAAAGACAAAATTTTCAAATTAAATCAAGTATAAAATCAAAAATGCTTTTATATAATAAATATAGAAAGCAATTTGAAAGACATTTAGATGAATTATATAAAGAAGGTAAACTTACTTTTTGTGATAGATTAAATTATAATGAATATATTTTATTTATGAAAAGAATTGGATATTTAAATTATGAAGATAATGAAATTGAGATTAATTTGGCAAAAAAAATATTTGAATTTTTACAAGTTAATAAATTTGAAAAATATATTCCAATAAAAAATTTATTTATATTTACTTTATCAATATTAAATTTAAATTATTATAATAGTGATGAAAATTATAAAGTAAGTAATGAAACACATAAAAGAAGTCTTTCAAGTACATCTTCTTCTTCAAGAATTTCAATAAATAAATTTTCAAATCATTATAAATTTAATGTTTTAACAATTAATTCTATTCAATCAAAAAAAATTTTCACTGATTATATTATTTTATATTATAATTGGAAAAAAAATCAAATTAATCATAGAGAAAAGTATACAAATAAAAATCTTACTTTTAAACCAGTGATTAATAATGAATATAATCAAAAAATAAAAGGTAATTTGTTTTCTCATATTTCAAAATATAAAAATATTAAAATGATAAATGATAATAATTTAAGAAAAAAAAAACTACAAATTGAAACTCAAGAATGTACATTTAAGCCTCAAATAACATATTATAATTTTAATTTTGAAAGAAAACCACTTTTTAATAAGTTTTCAAATAAAAATGAAATTCAATTAAAAATTAGATCTACAGGAAATAAAAGTGTAAATGAATATACTTTTAAACCTGATTTAAGTTTAACTAGAAATTATTTTGAAAATCATCAAAATTTAGTAAGAAATAAATATTCCAATAATAATAATTCATTTAAAAAAATTGAATATAATAAAAATAATTCTTTAAATCAAATTCATAAACCAAAAAACTATTCATTAAAAAATATTAAATTGACAAAAAATTTTTCTCTTAAAACTTTTCAAAATTCTAAACTTCATTCATTAAAAGATTTAAATAATTCAAAAAATTATTCATTAAAAGATATCCAAATTTCAAATGATTATCCAGTAAAAAGTATTAAATATTCAAGAAATAATTCATTAAAAGATATTCAAAACCTTAAAAATTATTCATTTAAAAATAAATGTGTAAAAGATAATAATTCTTTAAAAAAAATTAAACTTAATTCTTTTCATAGAACAAGCAGTTTGTTAAAAGATAATAACAAAAAATATTCAAGAAACATGTCATATAAAAATGAATTAATTCAAAAACCTTCTTTAAATGAAAATGAAAAAGATGAAAGTAAAAATCTATTTAGATCAAAAAATTATTTTAAAACATTTAATCCAAATAATATTAAAAATGAAGATATTTCTCCAAAAATAAATAATAATGACAATTTATATCATAAAAAAAATGTGACTTCTCCAGTATTTAAACATAAGAAATTTATTAATTATAATCCAATTGATCCAATGAAAAAATTATTTTCAAATAAACCATTATTTATTCTAGATATTAATTTAACAAATAAAAACCAAAAAATTTTTATTCATAAAGATATTGATGTTGATAAAACTGTAGCTGATTTTGTAAAAGAAAATAAAATAGATGACCCTAAAAATGTAGAATTTATTAAAGATTTAATAGAAACTGAATTAGGTAAGTTTAAATAAAAAAATATAAATAAATAAAATGTATTGAAAAGTATAATTTTGTATATTTTTTTGAGATAATAAAATTTCATTAAGGTTTTTAATATTAAATAATTTAACAAAAAAATTTTATTTAATTATTATTTAATAATTAAATAATAAAATAATTATGAATATCTAAAAAGATTTGAATAGAAAACCAAAAACAAATAACAAATAAAAAAAGAATTATAATAAAAATATATAAGAAAACATTAAAAATATAAACGCATAAAATTTAAAAATAAAATATATGAAATATTTCAATAAAAAGAATATAAAAAAAAAAAAAAATCCAAAAAAAAAAAAAATAAAAAAATGATCTTCAAAAATAATAAAATACTCCTCCAAAAAAATATATAAAACCCAAAAATAAAAAAAATTATCATTTTAAAATTAAAATGTTATATCAATCTGAATTAACTGAACAACAACTTCAAAATCAAGAGAATCAAAGTACAGTTTTTATATCATCAAAACTTCCTCAAAAAAATTATTGTTCCTTATGTAAAAAATCATTTTCAACTCAAGGAAATCTTCGAAATCACATAATGACAATTCATGAAAATAATCGTCCATTTAAATGTCCATTTCCAGGATGCACAAAAAATTATTCAATTCAAAGTAGATTACAAGTTCATTATAGAACTCATACTGGAAATAAACCTTTTATTTGTAAAGAATGTGGAAAAGCTTTTAATGAAAAAGGAAATTTAAAAACTCATGAAAGATTTCATTCTGAACAAAGACCTTTTAAATGTAATTTTTGTAATAAAACTTATAAAACTAATGGTCATTTAAAAGATCATATTGAAATACAACATATGAAAATAAGGAAATTTGCTTGTCATTTTTGTGATAAAAAATTTGGAAGAATTTCTACATTAAAAGCTCATATTAGAACTCATACAGGAGAAAAAAATTATCAATGTAAAATTGAAGGTTGTAATAAGTGCTTTGCTGAAAAAGGAAATATGGAAATTCATTATAAAAGACATTTAAAAAGGATTTTAAATCAAAAAAATAATCTTTTTAATAATATTAATTCTAATAATAATATTAATGATAAAAGTGATCAATGTTTTAAAAGTAATTTACAGTTAAATTTTGATGATAATGTTAATATTACTAGACCAAGTTCTAAATTAACATTATTTAATAATAATAATATTTTTTCTAATTATGATAATAAAGAAAAAATTATTGATGATTATTATCAAAATAATTTTTTACTTTACGAATCAGGAAATTCTAATACATTAAACTTTAATATTAATTACAATGAAAATGAAAATGAAAATAAAGATTATAATGATTTACCAGAAAAAGATGATCTTTCATATTTAGATGCTCTACCTGAATTAAATTTTGATGTAGATAAAGCTTTTGCGAATATTTAAATTAGTTAATGTTAGAAAAAATCTAACATTATTATATAAATAATTTTATCTTTCTATAGAAATTAATTAAAGATAAAAATAAATTAAAAGATATATGATCTTGTCTTTTTATTTAATATTAGAACCAAAAAATATATCGTATTAATTCATGTTAATTTTGATTAAAAATTATAAATGACAACTATATAAATAATTATAAAAACGAACTCTATTTAAAATAATTTTTACTTAATATATATTAAATACAAAAATATTTATATTTCTTCTTTTTTAAATTAAATAAATTATATATTAAAATTAAAAAAATGATTTATAATAATCAAGGTGGATCAATTGGATTTTCTTCTTCAACAATAAATCAAACTAAAAAAAAATTATTCACTCCAATTAAAATTTCAATCCCAATATTATCAGAAGTCAAAAATTATAGAGAAAAATCTCTTCCAAATTCTCCTCGAAAAGAAAATGGAGATTTTAAAAATACTAAATTTCCCACTCGTAAAATAAAAACAAAATTTATTCTTCCAAAAAAAAATTCAAATTCAACTGGAAATTCTCCGATAAAAAAAAGAAAAACAAAGAAAGAAAATTCAAAAAAAGATAATAATTATATTAGAAGATTTAAAACAAAAAATGTAAATAAAAGTTTATCATTATTTAATGAATTATTTGATTCATTAGTAGAATCAATTAAAAATAATAGAGTAAATACTCAAAATTCAAATACTTCAATTGATTCTTCTTCATTTGATAATTCAGAATTTAATTTATCTCCAATTAGAAATGATAAGACATTAAAAACTAAAAAACCAAATAAGAAATTATCACATTTATCATCAATAACAATTCCAAAAATATTAAAAACTTCTCAATTTACTTCATTAGAAGATGAAGCAAAAAGTATGACTAATACAATTGAAATTGCAAATTTTTATGAATATACTAAAAATTGTATGAGAATAATAATTGAATTAAAAGAAAATAAATCAAAAGCTTCAATACCAAATAAAGTTAAAATATTAAATCCTGATAATCATAAAAAATTAGCAGTTTTTGATTTAGATGAAACATTAATTCATGGAGTTGTTAATATTACAAATTATAAAAATGAAAAAAATATAATATCAATAACTTTACCTTCAAAAAAAATAGCAAAAATTGGAGTTAATATAAGACCAAATTGGGAAGAAGCAATAAAAAGAATAAAAAAATTATATACTATAGTAATATATACTGCATCTCATTCATCATATGCCGATGCTGTTTTAAATTTTTTAGATCCTGAAAATAAATATTTTTATAATAGATTATATAGAAGTAATTGTATTGATATTAAATTAAATGGGAAAAATTTTTATATTAAAGATATGAATATTTTTGAAGATTTTGATCCAAAAGATATTTTAATTGTTGATAATTCTGTTATGGCATTTGCTTATGATTTAGATAATGGAATACCAATTTTACCTTATTATGATGCGGAAAAAGATTTAGAATTATTATTTGTTGCTTATTATTTTGAATCTATTTATGAATGTGATGATTTAAGAGTTATTAATAAAGAATATATGAAGTTAGATTATTATTTAAATCAAGCTATTGAAGAATATAATAATGAAAGTGATGAAGAATCTGAAGATAGTATTATTGATGATGTTCAAAAAAAAGAAAAACAAGCAAATGATGAAAATATTAATGATAAAATTAAAGGTGTTTCTATGAAAAATTTATTATATATTAAAAAACATAGAAATATTAAAAAAGATAAAAGAAGACCATCACATTTTGTCGAACAATTTGAACTTGAGATAATTAAATTAAGAACTAAATTTAGTAGAGATGAAGAGAAGAAAAAAGAACAATAATTGTTGTCAAATATACTCTATTTTTTATATATATTTTATTTCATTATTTTATAGGCAATTGATTAATATATATGAATTTATTAAAATTCAGTAATTAATATGATTTATTTTTGATTACTTTTATATTAATATTGCCAAATGATTATTTGATTTATGAATGATTTTATTTGATAATTTCTTTTGTAATTATCTAATCAATATACATAATTAACTAATATGTTAATAATTATTCTATTAATATTATTTATATTAAAAAAATAAAAGTCTAAATATTTATGTAAAATATTTGTAAAAAAAATATTCTATTAATTCCCTTTATATATAATTAAATAGTAATTAATTGTATTTAATAACTATTTTTATAAAATTAAATTTTTATATTTTTAGATAAGTAAATAATTTTTAAATAAGATATGAATTTATAAATAAATTTAATAAAATTCAAAAAACTAACAAATCTACCACAAAAAAAAGAATAAAAAAGAATAAAAAAGAATAAAAAAAGAATAAAAAAAGAATAAAAAAAAAAAC
>JAEEGK010007695.1_pt1 | contig 25637 bp, 18 predicted proteins | sample 8958771 | NCBI WGS metagenome assembly JAEEGK01 (sample SAMN16246547, study PRJNA631951) | gut metagenome | biome: gut microbiome; feature: rumen; material: SC-attached | host: Bos | place: Iran: Karaj | collected 2018-10
GCCACGGCTCCCTTGAGCCGCACGGCGTAGCTCATCTCGGGCGTCGGGCGGATGTTGTCGAAGATGTAGACATGGATGCCGTTGGCGGAGAGGACATCGGCCGTGATGCGGGCGAACTCCTTGCTGTTGTTGCGCGAGTCGTAGGAGATGCAGACCTTGGGGTCGTCTCCTTCGTAGTGCGAGAGGATATAGTTGGCGAGGCCCTGGGTGGCCATGCCGACCGTGTAGCGGTTCATGCGGTTGGTCCCCACGCCCATGATGCCGCGCAGACCGCCGGTCCCGAACTCGAGGTTCTTGTAGAACGCGTCCTCGAATCCGGCGGGGTCGTTGTTGCGGAGCTGGATGATCTTGATCTTGGTCTCCTGGTCGAAGTCCCCTTCAAGCCACTGCTGGGCTTTGAGTTCAAATTCTTTCATGCGGTTATCGTTTTATTGTCATTGTCTCATTCCTCCCCGGAGGCAATGTCCCTGCAGGACAGTACCGGCACCTCCGGCATCCAATCTTCCGGGATTGTTCAAATATAAGAAAAAATCGGAGAAAATGTTACATTTGCCCGTATGAAACCGAGTTTCGCGGACATTTTGCAGGGGCTGGACGGCGAGCGGGCGCGAAAAGTCGCCCGCAAGCTGCCTTCCTGGGCCGCCGCCGGTGCGGAGATCCCCTCCGCGCTCGCCCTCGAGCAGTGTTCCTCCGAAGCCGCCGCCCGCTACAAAGCCTCCCTCGCCGCACGGATCGTTTCCAGCGGAGCGATCGTGGATATAACCGGAGGGATGGGGGTGGACAGTTGGGCGTTCTCGCAGGTGGCGGAACGGGTGGTGTACTACGAACAGGATGCCGCGCTTGCCGGGGCGGCGGCGCGTAATTTCGCCCGGCTCGGGGCGGCGGGGATCGAGGTCCGCTGCGAGACGGTGACCCCGCAGACCGACCTGCCGGAGGCGGACCTGGTCTACGCCGACCCCGCCCGCCGCAGCGCCGCCGGCCGCAAGGTCTTCCTGCTGGAGGACTGCACCCCGGACATCCTCACGCTGCTGCCGATGCTGCTCCGCAAAGCGCCGGTCGTGCTGCTGAAGCTCTCGCCGATGGCCGACCTCGCGATGCTCGCCGGCCGGCTCGGCCCCACCCTGCGGGAGATCCACGTGGTCGAGAGCGACGGCGAAGTCAAGGAGCTGCTCTGCCTGCTGGTCCGCGACTCCGAGCCTGCCGAACCGCAAATCATCATTGCAGCACTGCCTGAACCGGAGAATGCCTTCAGCTTCCGGGCGACGGAGGAGCGGGCGGCGGAGGCGGTGTATGCGGCGGGGGTGCAGGCGGGCGACACGCTCCTGGAGCCCTGCCCGGCGCTGCTCAAGGCCGGCGCCTTCAAGCTCCCCTGCGCCCGCTGGGGGCTGCTGAAGCTCGCGCCTTCGACGCACCTATATCTTGGAGAAGCGGCGCCTTTCTTCAAGGCGTGGCACGTGGCAGAGGTGCTGCCGTTCGGCGCGGCGGCGTTCCGGCAGCTGAAGCGCAGCTATCCACGCGCGGAGATCACCGCGCGCAACCTGCCGCTGGGCAGCGACGCCCTCCGCAAGAAGCTCGGCGTCGCCCCGGGCGGCGACGTCCACATCTTCGGCTGCCGCCTCGCCGACGGCCGCGCCGTCCTGCTCGTCTGCACCCGCTGACGCCGCCCCGGTCACCAGGAATCTATTCCAGCAGCCACTTTTCCCAGAAGAGGGATTCGGCTTCGAGGTCGTGCTGGTGCTGGTAGCCGCGGTAGCCGTGCATACCGTCGGGGTAGATGCGCAGCTCGAACTGGTAGCCCTCTTCCTGGAGGGCGTCGACGAGCTGGAGGGTGTTCTGGAAGTGGACGTTGTCGTCGCCCGTGCCGTGGGTCAGGCAGAGGGCGCCGGGCCGGGGCTTCCGCCCCTCGCCCGCGAACACCTTCGGCACCCACGACATCACCGACGCCTCGGCGTAGCCGCTCTTGTTGGCCTGCGGCGTGTCCATGAAACGTTCGGTATAATGCGTATCGTAGAGGCGCCAGTCATACACGCCGCCGCCCGCGATGCCGCAGCGGAAATACTCCGGATAGCGCAGCACCAGCATCGCGGTGGTCGTGCCGCCGAAGGAGAAGCCCTTCACACCGATGCGCGAGCCGTCCACGAAGGGCAGGCTCTGCAGCCATTTCGCCCAGGCGATGTAGTCCTGGAGCTCGATCACCGTCATCCGGCGGAACGCCTGGTCCATGCCCCGGCGGCCGTTCTCGCCGGAGGAGCGCGGATCCACGACGATGTAGATCACCCCGTTGTCGAAGCACCAGCTGTCGGAGGCGTCGCGGTCGCCCCAGGTGTCGCGCACATAGGGCGTGCCCGGCCCGCCGTAGAGCTGCATCACCACCGGGTATTTCTCGTTCTCATTGAAGCCGACCGGCACCGACATCAGGCCGTAGAGGTCGAAGCCGTCGTTCTCGATCTTCACGACCGACGGCTGGGGGCCATAGGGATTCGGCTTGGCCATGGTGGTCTCCAGCTTCATCGCATACTTGTCCATGCGGCCCGAAACGGTCGTCCAGGGCATCCGGGCCGTGGACGCGACCGCGTCGAAAGTCTTCCCGTCCTGAGACAGCTGGACGCCCGTCACGTTCACCTCCGGGTCGGTCAGCGCCGTGATCACGCCCTTGCGGTCCAGGCGGTAGAGCGTCGTGTGGAGGCGGTTGTCCCGCCTGGCGGTGAACCACACGTCACCCTTCTTCGCATCGACCTTCAGCAGCTTGATGTCCCAGTTCGGGCCGTCCGTGAGGCGGCGCAGCGAGCCGTCATAGCCCAGGAAATAGATCTGCTCCCAGCCCGTCTCGAAGTTGCGGGCCATATAGAGTCCCTTGTCGGTGAAGAGCATCCCCTCGATCCACTCCACCCAGGTCGGGTATTCCTCGTGATAGACCTGCCGGCGCGAGCCGTCCGCCACGCTCACGGCATAGAGGTCCAGGGTGTTCTGCCGGCGCGGCTCGCGCGAAACATAAAGTTCGCGGGAGTCGGCCCCCCAGAACGGCGTGCCGAAATACTGGTCCGGCGTAACCTCGAAATCGGCCCAGACCGGCTCCGCGCCGGCCTTCGCCTCGATGATGCCCACGCGCACGGAAGGATTGGCCTCCCCCGCCTTGGGGTAGCGCGTCTGCAGAAGCTTGCCGTCCTGCCCGAAGGGCGAATAGATGGGGAACATCGGCACGGCCGAATTGTCGAAGCGGTAGAAACCGATGCGGCGCGAGTCGGGACTCCACCAGAAGGCCCGGTACTTGGACGGGCGGCCGAAAATCTCTTCGTAATAGACCCAGGAGGCGTAGCCGTTGAGAATCAGCTCCGACCCGTCGAAGGTCAGGCGCGTCTCGGTCGAATCGGCCAGCGACCGCAGCCAGAGGTCGTTGTCGCGCGTGAAGGCTTCCATCGTCCCGTCCGGGGACGGGGTCACGTTGCGGTCCTGCGCCTGCAGGGAAAAGAGCGCCAGGCACGCCAGCGCAAGGGAAATCAAAGTCTTTTTCATAGGAAGAAACGGTCTTTGAAATTGACGAGATATACTTTCTTCACCGCGCGGGTCATCGCGGTGTACAGCCATTTGAGGTCGTCGAGCGTCTGCTCGTCCTGCCAGAAGGGACAGTCGATGAACACGCAGTCCCACTGGCCGCCCTGCGACTTGTGGCAGGTGATCGCCTCGGCGTATTTGAGCTGGAGCGCGTTGAAATACTTGTCCTCGCGCACCGCTTCCCAGATCTTCTTCTTGCTCCCGCGGTCGGCGTAGTCCGCCGACACGCCCTGGTAGAGCGCATTCTGCTGCTCGTAGGTCAGCGAGGCCGACTCGGACTCGAGCGTGTCCAGGCAGACCTTCGCGCGCAGCTCCACGTCGCCGTAGTCCGGGAAGGCCAGCTCGGCCGTGGCGAAATGCAGGCCGTATCGGTCTTCGTAGTGGCTGATACGCAGCAGCTTGGCGATGTCGCCGTTGGCGATATAATCCATCCCGGGCACGTCCTCCACGAACTGGTAGCAGTTCTTGACGATCATCAGCGCGTCGCCGCGCACCAGGCGCTCCTCCTTGAACTGGACGGTCGAGCGGATGCCGAGGTTGTAGCGGATCGCGCGCTTGTTGGAGCGGCACAGGATCACGGTCTCGTCCTCGCCGAAGCGCGAATAGGCGTCGGTGATCGCTTCGATCAGCTCCCCGCCGCCGATGCGCTCGACGTCGTCCACGCCGCGCAGGTCGAGCTTCCAGTCGGAGAAGCTCTCCCCGCCCCCGGCGATCATCTCCCGCAGGTGCGTGGCGTTGCGCAGGATGCCCGACTCCGCCGCCTGCCGGACCACGGAGGTCAGCTCGCTGTAGCGCACGCCCCCGAAGCCGTCCATGAAAGGCTTCGAGAGGGCGGGCGAAGCGTCCAGGCCCACCGGGGGCAGCTGCGCGGCGTCGCCGATCAGGATGAGCCGGCAGTCCAGCCCGTTGCGCACGAACGACACCAGGTCTTCCAGCAGGTTGCCCGTCCCGAAGGCCGTGCTGCCCTGCGAAGAGGCGGCGTCGATGCCGATGAGCGACACTTCGTCCACGACGAAGAGCGTCCCCTTGGCCTTGTTGGGCGACAGGGAGAACTGCCCGAAGCCGTCGCTGCCGACGGACTTCTGGCGATAGATATGCTTGTGGATGGTGAAGGCGGGGCGGTGGGCGATGCCCGAAAGGACCTTGGCGGCGCGGCCGGTCGGTGCGAGCAGCACCGAGGGCGTGCCGACGTTCTTGAGGGCGCCGATGACCGCCGCGATGGCCGTCGTCTTGCCCGTGCCGGCATAGCCGTTGACGACGAGGATGTCCGCGTCGTCGCAGGTCACGAAGTCCGCGACCTCGCGGAAGAGCCGTGCCTGACAGGCCGTCGGCTCCGCCTTGAAATGCTTCAGGAACTGCTGCTCCAGGAATGCCGCGCGGTCCATCATCCGCGCGCCCGTTTGTCGAAGACCATCGCCACGACGGCGAGGACAGGATAGATCTCGATACGGCCCAGGAACATGTCCAGGGTGAAGACGAGCTTGCCCAGCAGCGGGACGGAGTTGAACGAGCCCATCGTGCCGAGGGCGCCGTAGGCCGGGCCTACGTTGCCCAGGCTCGTCACCGAGGCGATGAAGCTGTTCTGGTGGTCCACCCCGACGAACAGGCTGACAGCGATCGACAGGAAAAGCAGCAGGCCGTAGAGGGCCAGGTAGAGCAGGTGCGGCGAGACTTCGTCCTCGCGCAGCACGCGCTTGCCCATCCGGATCTCGTCGACCGAAGAAGGATGCAGGATGCGGTTGATCCGGCGGCCGATCGACTTGAACAGCAGGATGATGCGGTCCACCTTGACGCCGCCGGAAGTGGATCCGGCGCTGCCGCACATGATGGCCGAGAACATCAGCACCATCACGATCCAGAGCGGCCACGTGGCGTTGTCCAGGATGGCGAAGCCGGACGTGGACGTGACGCAGAGCGTCTCGAAGAGGCCGTTCCACAGGGCGTTGCCCCAGGTCGGGCAGATGCCGTTGCCCCTGAGCCCGGCGCCCACCACGAAGGCCACGACCAGGATCGAGGCGGTGTAGAACTTCACCACCGGATTGTTGTACGGCTTGAAGGAACGCGTCAGCACGGACAGGTAGATCAGGCCGAAGTGGATCGAAGACAGATACATGAACACCATCGTGATGCCCTCGATCCAGCGGGAATTGAAGGCGGCGATGGAGAGGTTGCGCGAGCTGAAGCCGCCCGTGGCGCTGACGCTCATCGCGTGGCAGGCCGCGTCGAAGACGGACATGCCGGCCAGCATATAGGCCACGAACGACAGGATGAGCAGGCCCAGGTACACGAACGCGAAGACGGACACCGTCTTGTTGGTGCGGGTGGCGTAGCCGCCCCGCGAGAGCGAGGTCAGTTCCATATTGGTCAGGCGCATCTTCATCTGGTTGGAGCCCGGGATGAGCAGCAGCAGGAAGACGACGACTCCCAAGCCGCCGATGAAGTGCGTGGAGGCGCGCCAGAAGAGCAGGCTCTCCGGCAGCCCCTCGACGTTGTCCAGGATGGTGGCGCCCGTGGTCGTGAAGCCGCTCACGGACTCGAACCAGGCGTTGGTCAGGGTGAACGGCCCGCCCCAGAGGGCATACGGCAGCATGCCGAAGATGAAGGAAAGCAGCCACGACAGGAAGATGATCACGTAGCCCTCCTTCAGGGTGATCGCCTTCGTCTCACGGACGAAGATGAAGGGGAAGATGCCGACGATGAAGGTGATCAGGAACGAGATCAGCAGCGCAGCGAGCGCGGAATCGCGCCCGTTGAGCAGCGACACCCCCACGGACAGCAGCATGAAAAGGGCGCTGACCAGGAGGGCATAGCCGATGTTCCTGCTGATGACCTTCCAGTTCATTGCCTGCCGATGGTCTTGATACGGGAACGGAGCTGGCGGTTTTCGTTGGCCAGCTCGGAGATGCCTTCGTTGAGACGGGCGAGCTGGTCGTCACCGTCGAAGGTGACATTGTATTTCTTGTCCTGCGAACGGTAGGCGTCCAGGCCTTCCAGCATCCTGTAGAGCGGATTGACGTAGAAGGCGAGCAGGAAGAAGAGCAGCATCACGACCAGCAGCAGGCCCACGCCCACCGCCACGATGCCCGGGATGATGCTCCGGTAGAAGCCGCCCTCGAAGGTGGCGGAATTCTTCTCCAGGTCCTGGTAGATGGCGTTCGACAGGGACGTCAGGTCCGAGCGGAGGCGGTCATAGCGCGGCTGGAGCCGCCCGAAATACCAGGCGCGCGTGTCGATGAAGTCGGAGTGGATCACGTCGCGCAGCTCCAGGGAGGTCAGCATGTAGGCGGAATAGGAATACATCACCGAATCCGCCAATGGCTTGACCTGGTTGGACGGCACGCTCGAGCGGAGCGAGTCGCAGTGCGACTTGAAATAGCCGTCGTCGAAGTCCGGAAGCTCCACGACATCCTCCTCCCCGACGACCGCGAGGATGTCGAGGTTGTAGGTGTTGCTCATCTCCGCGAGGCGGTTGGCCACGTTGATGCTGCTGATGTCGTCGGCGATCAGGTCCGAGACATAGTCGCTCATCCCGGAGTATTCCATCACCGAGATGAGGAGAGAGACCAGCAGGATGGCGGCGATCAGCGACAGGCTCGCGATCAGCTTTGCACGCAACGTCAACCGGTAAGACCGGAGCCTTTTGAAGAACTTTCGGATCGACATTTTTAAATTTCTTCAAGAATTATGGCAAATATACGGAAATTTTGTATAATTTTGCAAAGAATGTATGCTAGAACCGATTATGCCCAACTCCTTCCTTAACGACATCTCCGGCAAGAGCGCCAACGTCAAGCGGGAAATCCTGCGGTTGTGCATCGCTCACAACAACTACAGCATCGCCGACTTCAGCCGGGCGCTGGGCATCAGCGTGCCCACGATCACCAAATTCGTCAGCGAGCTGATCGATGAGAATTTCATCAAGGACGAAGGCAAGGTAGGCACCTCCGGCGGACGCCGCCCGAGCGTGTACGGACTCAATCCGGACGCGGGCTACTTTGTCGGCGTGGACGTGGCGCGTCACCACTTCCACATCGCGATCAGCGATTTCAAGGGCGAGATCATCTCATACATCCAGGACATCGAGTTCGTGCTGGAAGCCAACGAGAACTCCTTCCGCACGATGTGCCGCATGGTCATGGACCAGGTCATCGAGAGCGGCATCCCCTGGATCAAGGTCCTGGGCGTGGGCGTGAGCCTGTCCGGCCGCGTCAATCCGGAGAAGGGCTACAGCCTGACGTATTTCGTCAGCGACGACCTCCCCCTCAAGAGCATTTTCCAGAAGGAATTCAACGTCCCGGTCACGATCGAGAACGACTCCCGCGCGATGGCCTACGGCGAATATATGTCCCTCGGCAAGAAGGCCGACCCCGACATGATCTTCATCAACGTCAGCTGGGGCCTCGGCATGGGCATCATCATGGACGGACGGCTCTACTACGGCAAGTCCGGCTATTCCGGCGAGCTCGGCCACTTCCCTGTCCTGGACAACGACATCATCTGCCGCTGCGGCAAGGTCGGCTGCCTGGAGACGGGCGCATCCGGCTCCGCGCTGCACCGGATGATCATCGAGAAACTGAAGAAGGGCCAGGCCTCCACCATGGCGGACACCTACCACGACAAGGGCGACGTCGAGCTGGACGAGATCCTGCGCGCCGTCGAGGACGGCGACGTGCTCGCCATCGACGCCATCGGCCAGATCGGCGACACGCTCGGCCGCGGCATCTCCGGCGTGCTCAACGTCTTCAACCCGGGCCTCGTGGTCATCGGCGGACGCCTCATCGTCGGCAAGGACTACCTCCTGCTCCCGATCAAGACGGCGGTCAACCGCCTCTCGCTGCCGCGCGTGTCTTCCGACACCACCATCGTGCTCTCGCAGCTGGGCCGCAAGGCGGCGTCCGTCGGCGACTGCCTCCTGTCCCGCTCCCGCGTGCTTGGGCTGATGTAGTATGCCGAGCTTCCTGCAGATTGAGAACATCTCCAAATCCTACGGACCGAAGGTGCTCTTCGAGCACATCGGATTCAATGTCAACGAAGGCGACAAGATTGCCCTGATCGCTCCCAACGGCACGGGCAAGACTTCGCTGTTGCGCATCCTGGCCGGCGAGGACAAGTCCGACTCCGGCGGGCGCATCCTTTTCCTGAAAGATATCCGCATCGCGTTCCTGAAGCAGGAATACGATTATGACCCGGCCCTCAGCATCGAGGAGCAGGTGCTGCGCCACAGCGCGCCGCTGACCGCCGACCTCCACGAGGAGGGGCTGCGCGACTACCGGCAGCGCGTGCGGGAGCTGCTCACCAGTTTCCGCCTGCCGGACGCGTCCAAGCAGATGGCGGCGCTGTCGGGCGGCGAGGTCAAGCGCGTGGCGCTGAGCGAGTTGCTGGCGCTGCAGGCCGATTTTCTCGTGCTCGACGAGCCGACGAACCATCTGGACATCGAGGCGATCGAGTTCCTGGAGGGGTATCTGAAGCGCAGCCGCTGTACGTTGCTGATGGTCACGCACGACCGGTATTTCCTGGACCGGGTGTGCAACACGGTGATGGAGCTGGACCACGGCGCGATCTATACCTACAAGGGTGATTATCAGAATTATCTGGAGAAGCGGGAGGAGCGCATCGCGCACTACAACGCGGAGACGGACAAGGTCCGCAATCTGCTGCGGCGCGAGCTGGAGTGGATCCACGCGACGCCCTGTGCCCGCAGCGGCAAGGCGAAGTACCGCATCGACGCGTTCCACGAGCTCTCGGACCGCGCGGCGCAGGTCTATACGACGAAGCAGATCTCGCTCGAGGGGGTGGGCGCCGCGTCGCGCCTGGGCGGCAAGATCATCAATTGCAAGGATGTCAATTATGACTGGGAGGGGATCCCGATGTTGCGGGATTTCACTTATAATTTCCAGCGGTTCGACAAGGTCGGGATCGTGGGGCGCAACGGCGTCGGCAAGAGTACGTTCCTGGACTTGCTGACGGGCGAGATTGAGCCGGACAGCGGGGTGATCGACCGGGGCGAGACGCTGAAGATCGGGTATTACCAGCAGCAGGGGATGGATTTTGATCCGGAGGATACGGTGCTGGACGTCGTTCCGGACACGCGGCTGCTGGGGCGGTTCCTTTTTCCGCACGATATGCTTTCTACGCGTGTGGGGAGGCTGTCCGGCGGCGAGAAGCGGCGGCTGTATCTGCTGACGATCTTGATGCAGGAGCCGAATCTGCTGATTCTCGACGAGCCGACCAACGATCTGGATATCGTGACGTTGAATATCCTGGAGGAGTATCTCAAGGAGTTCCAGGGCAGTCTGCTGATCGTCAGCCACGACCGGCATTTCCTGGACCGGGTGACGGACCATCTGCTGGTCTTCTGCGGCGAGGGGCTCGTCAAGGATTTTGTCGGCCACTTCTCGGAGTACCGCGCCTATATCCGCGATTTCGAGAAGAAGCGGCTTGCCTCTTCTCCCGCGGCGTCGGGTGCCGCCACGCGGGCGGACCGGAATTATTTTTCGTCCACAAGGGCCGAAAAACCAATTCCGGCTCCACCCTCCACAACGCCAACGCACGACGCCGCCGCCAAAAAGCCTGCCATAACGCCCACGCAGGGCAAGCCGCGGAAGCTGACGTGGAAGGAGCAGCGGGAGCTGGAGGCGATCGAGGCGGCGCTGCCGCGGCTGGAGGCGGAGAAGGCGGAGCTGGAGGCGCGGATGTCGTCCGGCACGCTCCCCTACGCGGAGCTGCAGGCGGCCTCGGAGCGCGTCCAGTCCCTTATCGACGAAATCAGCCAGCACGAAATGCGCTGGCTGGAACTCTCGGAGTAATAAGAATCGTATCTATTTTGCTGTAAGGATCGTTAAAAACACGATTCTTACTGTCTTGTATTGTATTATCATCTATCTTCACAGTATGCTGTCTTTGAGAAATATCTAAATTTTAGATAAGAAATTGTAAATTTAGATAATAATACTATATTTGTCGCGACATTAGACTATGAGAATCATTGCAAAGAAAGCTTTGGTATTATATTATACCGAGCATGAAGATGCCAGGACCGCTTTGGAGGACTGGTATGACAAGACTGAGAGCGCTGAATGGAGCAATTTTGCCCAGGTGAGGCGCACATTCAATTCTGCCGACCTGGTTGGAAACAACCGCATTGTTTTCAACATCAAAGGGAACCGCTACCGCTTGGTAGCACTCATCCTGTTTAGGACACAGATGGTTTATGTGCGCTTTATCGGGACGCACAAAGAATATGATTTAATAAAGAATATAGAAAGAATTTGATGATATGACTAAGATTGAAAATGAGATGCAATACGCCTCCGCGATGAAGCGCATCAATGAACTGCTTGCCGTGGTGAACGACGATACGCCCGCTGACGACGTCCGGAGCGTCGAGTTGGTGCTCCTCTCCAATTTGGTGGCGGATTACGAGGATGAGCATTATCCTATCAAGAAACCTACCCTGACGGAAATCCTGAAACTCAAGATGTTCGAGATGGGGCTGACACAGAGCACTCTGGCATCCATGCTGGGAATGAATCAGTCCAAGATCAGCGAGATTATCTCCGGCAAGAGCGAGCCGACGCTGAAGCAGGCCCGAAGGATTGCCCGGGAACTTAACATCAGTCCAGACATCGTCCTCGGGATATAGGAAAATGAGCCGCAATCTCTTGCGGCTCATTTATTTTATTCGGGTTTGTAGGAGTCCTTCAGGGAGACGGTCTTGTTGAAGATGACCTTGTCCGGGGTGGAGTCCTTGTCCTGGACGTAGTAGCCGGTGCGCTCGAACTGCACGGCGATGCCGGAGGCATCCTCGAGCAGGGCGGGCTCGGCAAGGCCGGTGCCCAGGGTGAGCGATTCGGGGTTCAGGAAGTCCTTGTAGTCCTTGTCCTCCGGCACCTGGCTCATGTCGGCCAGGGTGAAGAGCCGGTCGTAGTTGCGCAGCTCGATCTGCTTTGCGTGCGCGCAGGAGACCCAGTGGATCGTGCCCTTGACGGAGCGCCATTCGCCGCCGCCCGGCTTGGTGGACGGGTCGTAGGTGCATTCGAGCTCGACGACATTGCCTTCGGCGTCCTTGACGACCTTCTCGCACTTGATGATATAGGTGTATTTGAGACGCACTTCGCCGTCGGGCTTGAGGCGGAAGAACTTCTTGGGGGCGTCCTCCATGAAGTCGGCGCGGTCGATCCAGAGCTCGCCCGTGAAGGGGACCTTGCGGGTCGCTCCCTCCGGCTCGGCCGGGTTGAGCGGGCAGTCGTACCACTCCACGAGGCCCGCGGGCCAGTTGGTGATCTTGACCTTGAGCGGATCCTGGACCACCATGTAGCGGTTGGCGCGGGCGTTGAGGTCCTGACGGACGCACCACTCGAGGAGCTGGATATCCATCAGCTGGTCGCGCTTGCTCACGCCGATCTTGTCGCAGAACATCTTGAGCGCCTCGGCCGTGTAGCCGCGGCGGCGGACGCCGCAGAGCGTCGGCATGCGCGGGTCGTCCCAGCCGGCCACGAGGCCCTTCTGCACGAGCTCGAGGAGCTTGCGCTTGCTCATCAGGGTGTAGGTGAGGTTGAGGCGGGCGAATTCGTATTGGTGGGACGGGTAGATCCCGAGCGTCTCGATGAACCAGTCGTAGAGCGGGCGGTGCACGTCGAACTCGAGCGTGCAGATGGAGTGCGTGATGTGCTCGATGGAGTCGCACTGGCCGTGCGTGAAGTCGTACATCGGGTAGATGCACCACTTGTCGCCCGTGCGGTGGTGGGATGCGTGCTTGATGCGGTACAGCAGCGGGTCGCGCATCATCATATTGGGGTGCGCCATGTCGATCTTGGCGCGCAGGACCTTCTCGCCGTCGGCGTATTTGCCGTCGCGCATCTCGCGGAACAGCCGGAGGTTCTCCTCCACGCTGCGGTTGCGGTAAGGGCTCTCGATGCCCGGCTTGTCCACGGTGCCGCGGCCCTTGGAGATCTCCTCCTGGGTCTGGTCGTCGACATAGGCGAGGCCGCGCTTGATCAACTCCTCGGCCCACTCGTAGAGCTGGTCGAAGTAGTCGGAAGCGTAGCATTCCTTTTCCCACTGGAAGCCCAGCCACTTGATGTCCTCCTTGATGGCGTCCACATACTCGACGTCTTCCTTGACGGGGTTGGTGTCGTCGTAGCGGAGGTTGGTCTTGCCGCCGTACTTGGCCGCCAGGCCGAAGTTGATGCAGAGGGACTTGGCGTGGCCGAGGTGCAGGTAGCCGTTGGGCTCCGGCGGGAAGCGGGTCAGGATGGACGGCACCTTGCCGCTCTCGAGGTCGTTCTCGATGATCTCTTCCAGGAAATTGAGTTTCTTATCGTTTTCTTCCATAAGGGTCTGTTCTTCTTAACCTTTGATAAATCGCGCAAAATTACGAATAAATCCGTAAATTTGCGAGCCAAAAACACATATCCAGCCATGATTAAATCGATGACCGGCTACGGCAAAGGGATTGCCGAGCTCTCCACGGGTCGCCTCACCCTCGAAATACGCACCCTCAACGGGAAGAACTGCGATATCAACATCAAGTCTTCGCTCCTGCCCAAGGACAAGGAACTGGAAGTCCGCAAGACGCTCACCGACGCGCTGCAGCGCGGCACGGTGGACCTGCTGCTGACCTTCGAGCCCAAGGCGGGCGCGGCGGCGCGCAAGATCGACGCCGCGATGGTCGAGGACTACTTCCGGCAGATCCACGCCATCGGCTGCAAGGTCGGCATCGCGATGCCCAAGGAAGAGTACCTCGAGGCCATCCTGCGCTTCCCCGACGTGTTCGAGGGCGGCAAGCAGGAGACCATCCCCGAGGAGGAATGGCCGGCCGTGCAGGCGGCGCTGCAGGACGCGCTGACGGCGCTGGACGCCTTCCGCGTCCGCGAGGGCGCCGCGCTCTACGCCGACGTCACCTCCCGCGTGGCAGGCATCCTCGCGCTCTACGACGAGGTCGAGGCCCACGAGGCCGAGCGCCTCGACGCCGTGCGCGAGCGCATCCGCAAGGCGGCCGAAGACCTGCAGGTCAAGCTGGACAAGGAGCGCTTCGAGCAGGAGATGATCTTCTACCTGGAGAAGCTGGACATCAACGAGGAGAAAGTCCGTCTCCGCCAGCACTGCAAATACTTCATGGACACCATCGACGGCGAGCCCTACCCCGGCAAGAAGCTCGGTTTCATCATCCAGGAGATGGGCCGCGAGATCAACACCACCGGATCCAAGGCCAACCACGCCGCGATCCAGCAGCTCGTCGTCCGGATGAAGGACGAGCTCGAGAAGATCCGCGAGCAGTCGATGAATATCCTGTAATTCCGGCTAGCGGTTCCGGACGCAGCGGACGGGCAAGCCGTTAGACCGGGACTCGAAGGCGTGGGAGCCGTCGTTGGTCATCGACGGGTTCACACCGTTCGTGGAGAGCTGTAGACGGTAGCCATTATTCCCGTTCTGGGTCGGCGTGGAACTCCAGCAGAAGCCAACTACGTTGACATGGGTCAGCATTCCTCTCCAACCACCGCAGGCAGGGTACCAGATGCGGCCGTTGGCAGGATTTCCCCCGGGATAGAAGTATCGTCCTGCGGGCGTCGAGAACCATTCGGTGTAGCCGACGGAGCTGAATTCCTGCCAGATGCTCGCAGCTCCGCCGCCTCCGGTAGGCACCTTCCAGCCCGGCGGGCAGGGATCGTAGATGGACTTGTCCTGTTCACAGTTGTCACTGCCATGTCCGTGACCGGAAAGAAGCATGGGATCACCCCAGATGGACTCGGCAGTTCCCAGCAGATAGGGTTTGGTCTCAAAGGAGGTCCATTGGGAATAGAATCTGGTCGGATTGTGTACGCCCAAGGTAATAAGCTCCTTGCCCGCTCCGCTATTGTCATTGGTCGAAGTTTTGATCATGGGATCCTTGCGCCCGAACTGGAAATACGTGCCACTGGTTTCATCCACACTCCCCTCGCTTTTCCGGGCACCGAGGTTGCGGTCCATGATGAAGGCGTTCTCATAGCCCTTTCCGACACCCCAGATGGTGCCGGCGTAGCGGTGCAGTGCGCCGCCGGCGACGGGATATACGTAAGTGCCGCTCACGGGCTTCATCTCCACGTCCGGATCATAGTCCGTGACCCAGAGATACCAGCTCCAGAGGATGACTCCGGCGCTGTTCTTCAGTGCGACGAGCGCGTCGCCCTTCATGCCGGAGTCCACCTTGATCCGGAAGAACGGATCGTGGCCCGGAACGGCCTCGCCCGTATAGTTCGGGTCGAAGCCCATGCCGGAGAAGACAAATTTCCCGGAGCCATCGTCGACAGAGCCGGCCAGCAGCTCATTTTCGCCGGCCAGGTCCCCGTTTGCGTCATAGATCCTGTTCCACAAGAAGCTGACCGTCCACTGCGTCGCTTCGTTCAGCGTCAGCACCTCGTTGTCGCCGCCGGAGGCAGCGTACACGCCCAGGCCCACGCCCGGCGCGTTCCAGAACACCATGGCCCGGCGCACCGGGATGGTGTACGTGAGCGATTTTTCGGCGCGGGTCGGCGGCTGCAGCATATAGCTGTTCGCATCGACCTTGAACGTCAGGCGGTCGCCCAGGTCTTCGATCCGGTAGTCATTCGCCGGGGTCCCTTTGCCGGTGATGGTGATGTTGTAGGTGTACTTGGTATTCGGTTTGAGGTCGAAGTCATTGACCAGGTCTCCGCCCAGATAGTAGGTGTATACGATCGGCTCTTCGTTGTCGCCGTAGTGCGCATAAATCCGGAAGCAGGTCGCGCCGAGGGGGGCGCCCAGGTTCTTGCCCTTCTGCGAAGCGGAAGCGTCCGTGTTGGCGCCCTGCCCGCGCATATTGGCAGGAATATAGTAGGTAAACGTCTGCGTGGAGCCGTCGTTGGCCGCGAAGGCCTCCTCCGGCGCGTCGAAGCGCATCGGGGTCAGCATGGAGAACTTGTCCTCGAATTCGATGGCGTCGCCCGCGTCCTGGGAGAAGTCCGTCACGTAGTAGTGTTTCCTGTTGATGTTGCACAGCCGGACATCCTCGATGACGACCTTGTTGTCGCCGGTCTTGTCGAACGCCTCGTTCGTCACGTTGATGATGACCTTGGCGCAGTTGCGCCGCAGCGTCAGGTTCATCGCGGTTGATTCCGTCACCGAATCGAAGGTGTGGTGGCCGCCCATCGGCAGATGGTAGTGCCGGTCGCCGCCGTCCACGACCTCATGCCAGACGTTGGACAGCGCCGAGACCACGTTGTAGTTTTCGTTCTCCAGGAAGTTGCCGAGCGTGGTGTGGTCCGTCAGGGTCAGGTAGCCGAAGGAATTGGCAATCACCACGACCGTCTGCGGCGTGGAGCGCGCCACCAGGGCGAAGCCCTCGCCCTGCGCCGCCACCAGCGGCCAGTGGTCGAAATACTGCTGCTGGCCGATCAGCTGCGCGTCCGCGTCCTCGCCGTCGAACTGCAGCAGGAGCACCGTCTTGATGGCAGCGTCCGCGTCAAATGCAGGATCTTCCGGTTCGTGGTAGATGTCGGTCTTGCTGCCGGGCATGCCGTCTTCGACGGCGGCGACATTCAGGGTCAGGGCGACGGGGACCGTCTCCCCGTCTTCCACCGGCCGGACCGGCGGATCGATCAACTGTGTGCATGCGCCCAGCAGAAGGGGAAGCAGAAATATGGAGAATCTGTTTTTCATCAAAATAACTTCATCTAATGAAGACGGATGCAGCGGACCGGCAAACCAAAGTAACGACTACTGCCACCCGTCCCCGCAGTCGACGAATTGAAATGCAGGGAAACGCCCTGGGTCGCCGCGGCATTATACTGCATTTGCGGCGAGTCGCTCCAACTGTAGCCGTCCGTATTGATACCGCCCCAGGTCGCACCATGATGGATCCGGTAGCCGCTGCCAGGATACCAGATGCGGCCCTTGCCCGCATCTCCCTCGGGATAATAGTATCGACCGGCAGGCGAAGAGAAATACTCGGTGGTGGCAGCACTGAATCCCGACCAGGTACCATTTCTCGGGACCCTCCACCCGGGCGGGCAGGGGTCATAGATGGATTTGTCCTTCTCGCAGTTGTCTCCGCCGTGGCCGGTCCCGCCGACAAGCCGCGGGTCGTTCCAGGGATTCTCGATACTCCCCAGATTCTGGTCCCGACCGGCCCAACTCGAATAATGAATCGTCGGACTGTGTATGCTTTCGATCACCGTAATGAGGTAACTGGAATTTTGCCAACCCGCACCATTATACGAGATAGGCGCACCGGCCGGTTCGGGATCCTTCTTGCCGAACTGGTAGTAAGCACCGCGGGTGTCATTCAGTTCGCCCCAGCTGGACAAGGCACCCAGGTTGCGGTCCATGATGAAGGCGTTTTCATATTCCTTTCCGGCGCCCCAGATCGTGCCGGAATAACGGTGCAACGCGCCGCCGGCGACGGGATACACATAGGTCCCGCTCACCGGTCTCATCTCCACGTCCGGGTCGTAGTCCGTGACCCAGAGATGCCAGCTCCAGAGGATGACTCCGGCGCTGTTCCGGAGCGCGACGAGGGCGTCGCCCTTCATACCCGATTCCACCTTGATCCGGAAGAACGGATCGTGGCCCGGAACAGCCGCGCCCGTATAGTCCGGGTCGAAACCCATGCCGGTGAAGACATATTTCCCCGTGCCGTCATCGACGGAGCCGACCAGCAACTCGCTTTCGGCAGCCAGGGTATTGTCCGCTTTATTGATCCTGTTCCACACGAAACTGAGCGTCCATTGCGTCGCCTCGCTCAGCGTCAGGACCTCGTTGTCACCGCCGGAGGCGCCATAAACGCCGTTGTTGACGCCCAACGGGTTCCAGAACACGGCCGCGCGACGCACGGGGATGGTGTACGTGAGCGACTTGTCCGCGCGGGTCGGCGGCTGCAGCATATAGCAGTTGGCGTCGACCTTGAACGTCAGCCGGTCACCCAGGTCTTCGACCCGGTAGTCGTTCGCCGGCGTTCCCTTGCCCGATAGCGTAATGTTGTAGGTGTACTTGGTATTCGGTTTGAGGTCGAAATCGTTGACCAGGTCTCCGCCCAGGTAGTAGGTATACACGACCGGCTCCTCGTCGTCGCCGTAATGGGCGTAGATGCGGAAGCAGGTCGCGCCGAGGGGGGCGCCCAGGTTCTTGGCCTTCTGCGAGGCGGCCGCGTCAGTATTGGCGCCGAGTCCCCGCAGGTTGGCCGGGATATAGTAAGTAAACGTCTGCGTGGAGCCGTCGTTGGCCGCGAAAGCCTCTTCCGGCGCATCGAAACGCATCGGGGTCATCGGGTTGAACTTGTCCTCGAACCCGATGGCATCGCCCGCATCCGTCGAGAAATCGGTCACGAAATAATGCTTCCCGTTGATGCAGCACAGCCGGACATCCTCGATGATGACCTTGTTGTCGCCGGTCTTGTCGAACGCCTCGTTCGTCACGTTGATCACCACCTTGGCGCAGTTGCGCCGCAGCGTCAGGTTCATCGCCGTCGACGAAGTCACCGACGGGAAGGTATAGTGGCCGCCCATCTGGAGGTAATGGTGCTGGTCGGCGCCACCGGCGACATCGTGCCATACGCCGGCCAGCGTGCCGATCTCCCGGTAATTCTCATGCTCCAGGAAGTTGCCCAGCGTGGTACGGTCCGTGAGGGGCAGGTAGCCGAAGGAGTTCGCGATCACCACGACCGTCTGCGGCGTGGAGCGCGCCACCAGGGCGAAGCCCTCGCCTTGCGCTGCCACCAGCGGCCAGTGGTCGAAGTACTGCTGCTGGCCGATCAGCTGCGCGTCCGAATCCTCGCCGTCGAACTGCAGCAGGAGCACCGTCTTGATGGCAGCGTCCGCGTCAAATGCAGGATCTTCCGGTTCGTGGTAGATGTCGGCCTTGCTCCCGGGCATGCCGTCCTCGACGGCGGCGACGGACAGGGTCAGGGCGACGGGGACCGTCTCCCCGTCATTCGCCGGCTTGACCGGCGAATCTCCCAACTGCACACACGCGCCCAGCAGGAGGGGCAGCAGGAATATGGAGAATCTGTTTTTCATCAAAATAACTTCATCTAATGAAGACGGATGCAGCGGACCGGCATCCCGAAGTAACGGTTACCGCCGCTTGAAGCAGTCAACGCCGAGGAATTGAAAATAAAGAAAGTGCCATGCGTCGCCGCAGCATTACCCTGCATTTGTGGTGAATTACTCCAGCTATAACCATACGTGTTGATGTTTCCCCAAGCCGCACCATGATGGATCCGGTAGCCACTGGCAGGGTACCAGACGCGACCATTGGCGGAATCCCCTCCAGGATAGAGATATCGTCCGGCGGGTGCAGAGAACCATTCAGTATTGCTGGAGGCATTGAATCCCTGCCAGGTGTCCTTCGCCGGGACCCGCCACCCGGGCGGGCAAGGATCATAGACAGATTTGTCCTGCTCGCAGTTGTCACCGCCGTGATTACCGAATAGCGGGTCATTCCACGGGCGCTCAACACTTCCAAGACTGGTATTCTTCCACCATCCCGAATAGTGTATTGTCGGATTGTGTATGGTTTTGAGGACATCGGCCTCTGCGCTGTTATAAGAGATAGGCACGCCAGTCGGCTCGGGATCCTTCTTGCCGAACTGGTAGTAAGCGCCGCGGGTGTCATCGATTTCCCCATAACTTGACAAAGCGCCCAGGTTACGGTCCATGATGAAGGCATGCTCGTATTCCTTCCCGGCGCCCCAGAGCGTGCCGGCATAGCGGTGCAGCGCGCCACCGGTAACGGGATACACATAGGTGCCGCTCACCGGTTTCATCTCCACGTCCGGATCATAATCCGTCACCCAGATATGCCAGCTCCAGAGAATGACGCCGGCGGCGTTCCTGAGTGCGACGAGGGCGTCGCCCTTCATCCCGGAGTCCACCTTGATCCGGAAGAACGGATCGTGTCCGTCGATCGCCACGCCCGAATAATTCGGGTCGAATCCCTTGCCGGTGAAGACATATTTCCCCGAGCCGTCATCGACGGAGCCGACCAGCAGCTCGCTTTCGCCGACCAGGCTGGCATCCTCTCGCTTGATCCTGTTCCACACGAAGCTGAGCGTCCATTGCGTCGATTCGCTCAGCGTCAGCACTTCGTTGTCGCCGCCGGAAGCGCCGTACACGCCCAGTCCCACGCCCGGCGCGTTCCAGAACACCATGGCCCGGCGCACCGGGATGGTGTACGTGAGCGATTTGTCCGCGCGGGTCGGCGGCTGCAGCATATAGCAGTTCGCATCGACCTTGAACGTCAGCCGGTCGCCCAGGTCTTCGATCCGGTAATCGTTCAGCGGCGTTCCCTTGCCGGTCAGGGTGATGTTGTAGGTGTACTTGGTATTCGGTTTCAGGTCGAAATCATTGACCAGGTCCCCGCCCAGGTAGTAGGTATAGACGATCGGCTCTTCGTTGTCGCCGTAGTGCGCATAGATCCGGAAGCAGGTCGCGCCGAGTGGCGCGCCCAGGTTCTTGCCCTTCTGCGAAGCGGCAGCGTCAGTGTTGGCGCCCAGCCCGCGCATATTGGCGGGAATATAGTAGGTAAACGTCTGCGTGGAGCCGTCGTTGGCCGCGAAGGCCTCCTCCGGCGCGTCAAAGCGCATCGGATACATGTTGGAGAACTTGTCCTCGAAGTCGATGGCGTCACCCGCGCTTTGCGCGAAGTCAGTTACATAGTAGTGCTTCCTGTTGATGTTGCACAAACGGACGTCCTCGATGACGACCTTATTGTCGCCGGACTTGTCGAAGGCGTTGTTCGTCACGTTGATGATGACCTTGGCGCAGTTGCGCCGGAGCGTCAGGTTCATCGCGGTTGATTCCGTCACCGAATCGAAGGTGTGGTGGCCGCCCATCTGGAGATAATGATGCCGGTCGCCGCCGTCTTCAACTTCGTGCCAGACATTGGACAGCATGGAGACGACGCTGTGGTTCTCATTCTCCAGGAAGTTGCCGAGCGTGGTATGGTCCGTCAGGGTCAGGTAGCCGAAGGTATTGGCGATCACCACGACCGTCTGCGGCGTGGAGCGCGCCACCAGGGCGAAGCCCTCGCCCTGCGCCGCGACCAGCGGCCAGTGGTCGAAGTATTGCTGCTGGCCAATGAGCTGCGCGTCGGCGTCCTCGCCGTCGAACTGAAGCAGGAGGACGGTTTTGATGGCCGCAGCGGCGTCGAAAGCGGGATCCTCCGGCTCGTGGTAGATGTCCGCCTTGCTGTCCGGCATGCCGTCCTCGACGGCTGCCACGGACAGGGTCAGGGCGACGGGAACGAGCGGGCCGTCCGCATCGCGGGGTCCGTCCGGCGCAAGGTTCATCTGGTTGCATGCGCCCAGCAGGAGGGGCAGCAGGAATATGGAAAACTTGGCTTTCATCGGCAGTTCTCCGTTTTAGTCAACATTTTCGGCATCGTGCGTGCCGCCGTCGTTCCAGGAAGTTTCCACCGGGAAGGTCCCCGCATTGAGGCCGTCGTCGTCCAGGACGGTCAGCGTGCCGCCGGCATCCCAGGTGGCGCTCGCGGTCAGCGTGGCGTCCACGATGGCCCGGGAGATGAGCAGGGTAAGCGTATAGTGCGTCATCGCTTCCAGGTCCTGGTTCAGGACGACGCGCACCTTGAAGGGCTTGGTCTTGTCGCCGCCCAGCATGATGATGAACTCCGGCCGGATGGGCTCCAGCGCGTTGTCGGAGAAGTGGGCGGCCGGGAAATAGACCTTCTCGTACTCCCGGTAGTCGCCGTCGGCGCGCACCAGATGGTCCGGCGCGCCGGCGCCGCAGTCGTACAGGACGGCCGGTCCCGTCGTGAAGTGGCCGTCAGCCCAGGAGAAGCCCTTTGCGTACGGGTCTTTCGCCATCAGGTAGTAGCGGGCGGTCTTGATATGGTTGGTCAGGGTGACAGATTGGATGTCGCCCTCGGTCAGTTCGCCGCACTCGATGCGGACGGTGACCGAGGCGCGCCGTTCGCGCAGGACAGGAATCTTCGCCTTGGACGTATAGACATACTCCCCGTCCAGCCAGGTGCCGGTGAAGGTACCCGACCGCGGGTCGCTGATGAACAGCCGCGCATCCGGCGTCCAGGTGACATAACCGAACATCTGTTTCTCCGGAGGCTCCGGTTCCCGATGGACGGGAACGGCCGGCGACACGGCGGCCAGCGATACATTCTCCACCTCCGTATCAGTCCTGAGACCGCCCCAGCGCAGGCCATATTCGCCATCGTGGTCGGCGTCGGCCAGATTGTCCAGGGACACGACGGCCCCGGCACCGTCCAGCGGATTGCCGTCAGCGTCCACCCGGCAGGGATCGAGCCAGGTGCGGGTCGTGCCGGTGTTGGCATCCGTATGGGTCTGCGTGGTCGTGCAGTAGGATCCCGTCCTATCGGTAAACTCGTTGTTGGCATCGAACAGCGCCACCCGGAAGGTCCCCTTGAAGTCGGGATCAACGGCCTTGGTGTCCAGGCTCAGCAGCACCAGCGAGCCGGTCTTCTCCGGCTGCGGCTCCCGGGTGCACGCGGACGCGCCCAGCAGCAGGAACGCCCCGGAAGCATAAAGCAGGATATGTGCAAAAAACTTATTCATAGGGCGCTAAATATGGATGGGATTGAGGTCGTCGTCCGGATTCGCCGGGGTAGTCCACTCCGTATCGACCGAGAAGCCGTCGAAGAGGACGTAATTGTCCAGCGTGAAATAGTAGTTGTAGGTATAACCGGCCTGCAGGCCGTAGGTGACGCCGTCGCCGTGCGCGACGCGGTCGCGGGTCAAGACGAAGGGCTGCAGCAGCTGGCCTTTCGCGCCGTTCGCCCGGAAGAGGAAGGTCAGCTTCTCGCCACCCTCGAACGTTTCGGGTACCAGCAGGACCCTGATTATGTATTCGTTGGTCGTGTTGACCCGGATGAACGGGACGGAAGGAGAGATGCTTTCCGCCCCCTCCAGGTTCTCCAACGCGCCGGTGATGGCGTTGAAGGTGCCGGAGGCATAGAGGTGGGCGCCGTCCGAGCGGGTCACGGAGACCAGGGAGATGTCGTAGATGGTCGGAGCATGCAGCATGCGGAACCTGAAGTCGAGCCGCGCCATAGCGTGCCGGAAATAGAACGACGCCTTCAGGTCCGTCCCGGCAGGATCCAGGTCGCTGTTCTCCCGGTCGTTCGCGTCGATGGGGGTGAGATAAGGCCGGTTGTTCTCCACGGCGTACATCCAGTCCCACTGCTTGACCGTCTCGAACGGGATGGCCGTCGGGCCGCTCTCCCAGGCGTCCGAGGTCCACGGCGCGTAGGCATACAGGTCCGCGGTCTTGTCGTCCTTGCGCTGCGTCAGGATGAAGCGGTTGGAATACTCCCCTTCCAGCGTGCCGCTTCCCGCCGTGGCCACGTAGTGGTAGCGCAGGGTGGAGCCGGCTTTGTAGCCGCGCATGTTGTAGGTCGCAGGCTTGTGGGCGGCATACTCGGACGGAACGTCCTCGTGCACGCAGGAGAAGATGCCGAAGGTGCCCGTCGGGTCCTCTGCCCGGCCGTTCCAGTTGGGGAAATCCGTCCCCGTGATGACGCCCTTGGTTCCCGGCGCGCCGTCGACGGCCAGCCGGACGTCCACGACGGCCCCCTGCTCTCCGGCGGGCTGCTTGGTACAGGCCGACGCCACAAGCAGGACGGCCAACACGCACAGCATATTCGATCTACCTCTCATCTCAATAAAGCATTTCCTGTTCGTAATAAGGGACTCCCGCATCCTCCCAGGGGATGATCATGGTCTTGACGCCCACGACGCCCCGCTCGGGGAGGTCCAGCGTGAGCAGATAGCGCACCACCTTGCCTTCCGGCCACTCCGTGCGGCCGTCGCCGGCAAGGTCCAGGGTCACGACTTCCGAGATCCGGGTGCCGGCATACAGGTTCAGGATGGCGTAGTTGATCACCAGCTGCGCATCCGCCGGCAGCGTCTGCGGGAGGAGGAAGAGATGGCCCGTGGGCGTATCGTTGATGAAGCGGTAGTGGCCGCCCTCCTCGATGTCTTCCAGGCTGGCGTCCAGGCCGGTCTTCAGTTCGCCGCCGGTGGCGCTGACCAGGCGGTAGGTGGCCTGCGGGAGCGCCGCACCGCCGCCCGCAGGGTCCGCGGGCGAGACATTCTCGCTCCAGCGGCAGCTCAGGGTGCGGTCGGGGGCTTCCGTGAAATAGCAGTATTTGGATCCGACGACATTGCGGATCTCGATGCTCGAGACGCGGGCCTGCTCGAAGGTCTGCGTCTGGCTCGGATCGTTCTGGAGCGTGCCCTTGTAGGCGAACCAGAACTCCACCTGCGTCATCCGGTGCCGGCTGAAGTCCAGCGGGAACCGCCCCGCGTCGTCGTGCCGGCTCCTGTCGAGCAGCGCCGGCGAGGCCAGGAAGTCGAACTGACTGGCCGCGGTCTCCGGCGGCGTGACGCGGATCAGCGGCGATCCGGGCAGGTAGTCCGGCAGGCGCGCGGCGACGCCGGCGTCCGAGACGGGATCCTCCAGCACGATGTCGGCGCCCCCCTCCCGGTACGGCGCGTAGCAGAAGAAGCTCAGCGTGCCGTCGACCGGCCAGTAGACGGGGTTCGCGTTCACCAGGCCGGTCGCGGCGTGCGGAGCGACGCCCTGCCAGGCGTTGGGGAAAGTCGTCTCCCCCGCCAGGTCGGATGTGACGTACCCAAAACGGTGGTTCGCGAAATACTTGACGGAGTGCACCCCGTCGAAGATCTCGCCTTCCGGCGAATACCAGGCACTGACGCTGAAGTCCTGCGCCGCGAGCGCGGCGAGCGTCGTGATCGGCGCCAGGCTCTTGGTCTGCTGTCCGCCCACGGCGAACGCCACCGGCACGTCCGACGCCGCCGGCACACGCCGCTCCCCTGCCGGTACCTTGGAACAGGCGCCGGCCAGGAGCAGCGATGCGGCAATGAGGAGAATGACTGTCTTCCTCAACGGTAGAAGTATTTGAAGCTAGTTCGAAATGATCGCGGTATCATCCACCGGCGTACCGTCCCAGGTCGTCACGTTCACGTCCGAGACACGGATCTCGGTGGGCGTGAAGACCAGGTCGTAGATGTAGCGGTGGCCAGCCTTCCAGACGGTACGCGGCAACGGAAGCTCGTACGTCAGGTCGGGGATAGAGTTCTTGACGTGATAGGTAAGCGTGACGGTGCGCGACGGCTGCGGGATCACCAGCAGATGGTCGGTGCACTTGGCGGCGGCAGCCGTCGCGGAAGACTCCGGAACGGAGAATTCCGACACGATCAGGGGAACCGCCTTGTCGCACTGGTTCTCATCGCCGGACGGGACGATCCAGTTGACGCCCAGTTCGGTGGTCGTGTTGTCGATCACGAGCGACCCCTTAAATTGCAGGTCCTTGAGCGAGAGACCCTTCAGCGTGAAGACGCCGGCGTCGGACGCACTCTTGGCCGTGAATCCCACCACGGCCATCGTGTGCCGGAATCCGAGCGGCACCGTCCCGCCGGGGTTGCTGCTGCTGGACTGCGCGTTGTTGACCGCGTACATCACGTCATATTGGTCGGCGTACGTATCCCAGTCCACGACCGAAACGCCGGCAGCGGCCCCGCCGTCGGAAGGACGGTAGAAGCTGATGCTTCCCGGGGCGGCGTTGAGGGCGTCATAGGCCGCGGGCTTGAGCGCGAGGGCCAGAAAGTCCACCTTCACCCCGCCCAGGGGCCAGAACTTGGGGTCGTGCGTATAGCTCCCGCCAAGACCCGGCCCGGAAGCGACAGAGGCCTGCCACTTCGCGGTCTCGGAGTAATAGGTGAACAGCTGCTCCCGCATGAACTCCGGCTCCTCCGCAGCGGACGCGGAGGCGAGGATCACGTAGGTGTTGTCCACGCCGAGCGAGGCGCCGACGAGCTCCGGGTCCGCCTTGACGGAGGCGGACGCCGCGGCCCGCAGCGACAGCTCGGGCGTGTCCGTGACGGTAAGCGTCCGGGCGCAGGCACAGGCCAGCGCCAGGCACCCCGTCAACACGGTCAGCCGGAACGGAACGTTGGACATGGCAGGGACTAGCCGATCTGCTCGTTGTCAACGATATCCATCCAGACGTTCACCGTAGGCTCGAAGGTAATCTCCGCAGCGGAGAACTCAAGATTGAAAGTATACTTCTTGCCCATCTCCCAA